>Ga0315279_10002919_pt1 | contig 24691 bp, 19 predicted proteins | sample YL17G06_20_MG_FD_203694 | JGI IMG/M metagenome (GOLD analysis project Ga0315279, IMG submission 203694) | Sediment microbial communities from Yellowstone Lake, YNP, Wyoming, USA - YL17G06_20 | ecosystem: Environmental > Aquatic > Freshwater > Lake > Sediment | place: USA: Wyoming | collected...
CCTTCCCTGTACCCGGAGGATAGTATAGGATAGAAGGAAGAGAAGGTTCGCGTAAGGTACGTCGGTCACATCATATTAGTAGCGGATCTGCGGCAGCAGCGTGCTCATCGTCTGCTGCAACTGCACCAACTTGGTCTTGGCCACGATCGCATACTTGCGTAGCTTTCCCCACTGTGCGGCTGGTGTGCCCAGCGCCTTGCCCAAATGCTCGTTCAGCTTCTCGACGATGGTGGTCATCTGAGCCATCACCCGATCCTTGCTCTCCTTGGTCTTGGCAAACAGGCGGTACTCTCGCACCTTCTGCTTGGCCGCCTCGAATTGACTCCCCGTCTCCTCCACAAATCCCTTCAGCCCTCGGCCGACCTTCCGCCCTGCGGCAGCCACCGAGGTCAGAAAGCCCGCCATGAGCCCCATCTCGTTGGGATAGGGGATCGCTGCTTCCTGCGCAGTCGTGTCGGCGACCAGGGTCTTGGGGTTCGCCAGCTTTTGTTTCACCGCCATTTGCACCACGTACTGATTGATGAGTTTGATCCCCTCCTCGCCCAGCAGCTCGGTGAAGTCCTGAATGGTCGTGAAGGCCGGTGTCCACTCCGTCTCGGTGAGGCCACACAGGTAGCGGGCAGGGGCGTAGTAGCGGATCAGGTCCTCCGCCTCCCGGTAGGTCAGCTTGCGGGTGGCCATCAGCAGCATGGCTCCCAGGGTGGCACGCAGGTGCGGCGGCCGACCAGCGGCGTTCTTGAGCTTGGCGGATCGTATCTGCTGGGCCTGCTCCTCCATTTTGCTCCAGTCCAGAGTGTCGGTCACCTGGACAAGTCGGTGGTCCTCCGCGATGGGGATGGTAGGGTGCTTGGACCTGGGGATCAGATCGGGTTGGCGCTTGGCACTGGCAGAGTTGGGTTGCATGGGCGAGGACCTCCCGGGGAACGATTGCAATATCGGTGGCTGCCATGGATGGGGCGCTGGAGAAGATGAAGATGCTGAGGCCGAGAAGGTCGCGCACGACCGTCGAAGCGACGATCCGGGTCAGAAACCAATGGGGTCGGCGCTTGACGGGCAACATCAATTACAGTATTATCACTGTAGGAGGACTTTGTCAAGCTTTATGTCCATGAACATCGATCTTCAGCAGCGCTACCAACAGCTCACGGGCGCCCTCACCCGCGTCGGCTACTTCCGCCGGGGCAGCTTGGTCAAACGCTTCATGACCTGCGGCAAGCCCGGTTGCGCCTGCAAGGCCTCTCCGCCCCGCCTCCACGGTCCCTACTACCAGTGGACCCGCAAGATCGGCGGCAAGACCGTGACTGTCTTTTTCACACGCGAGCAGGCGGACCTACTCGCAGGCTGGATTGCCGCGGGCCGCCAGTTGAATCGTATCATCGCTCAGATGGAGCGGCTGTCGCTACGCGCCACCGATCGCTTTCTCAAGGAACTACCATCCAACGCGCGAGAGTCGCCCGCCGCGCGTGCTCGCGGGAAGCGGGCTCCTCTCGGCTAGGAATTACCCGACAAGCTGTATCTAGCCTTGATACCGCTCATTTACATGCGCTATCACTATCCCGACGCTTGGAGATCGGCGACCAGGCTTGACCGATGACAGACGAGGGAGAGTGAGCGCTTCGATGTGGCAAAAGACGATACGCCCCGAGACGATCTACTACGACCTTGAGCGGACGATGAGTAGTTAGCACGATGGATGGCCCAGAGGAAAATCCTTGCGACCATCATAGTGCATTCCGGCGAAAAGGCGCACAGTGAAGCGATGGTCAACCTTTTCGAAGTGGCGATCTTCAAGGGCTTGAGGATGGGAATAGGAGTCCACACCGCGAGGTATCGCACGCTGCCGCAGGTATTCGAGCTGTTGAGCATCCCGAAGAAACGGGGAGAGGTGCTGCGGTACGTCGAGCCGGTGCTTCACAGCGGCGGACGGGGCATGCTCGAGTTCAACGCTCCCGAGGATTCATTGAGCAATCATTGCGTGGAAGCCCTGAAAGAAATCGAGACGATCTGCGGTTCAGGAAATAGGCCCCGCGGGTAAATGGCCTTCATGGATTCAGATTTCTCCACGTTCACAACCGCGCACCCGAGGTGCATTAAGGCAGCCGAGAACGCAGGGTTGGAGTACTATATCAGTTGTGCCCGGCCGGGGAGGAATCGAATACTCTACAGCAGTGCCCAAATGATCGCGCTGAACCAATCAACTCGCAAAAGGTATTGCGCGAGCAGCGACTGAAACATCGCACGAGATTCTTCTTCGCAGTGATAGACAAAGAGAAGCGAGCCTACATCGGAGAGATCGGCTACACAATCGAGGCGCGCTCCAAACAGGGAGATCGCGCGAACCTTGGATACATGACAAGCCTGTTGCAAGGAGAACCGACTGCTATCATGACAGTGAACAGGTGACTTCGCGGTCCACGTAGTCGTTTATCCGCACTTCCGTCTTGCCGGCATAAAGGCGATGAAGACTAAGCTGTGCAACCCATTGACTGCATAGAATCCCTGTTGTGAATCTTCCCCTTCCTTCTGTTCGACCAGAAGGGGCGGACCTCGTGATCCGATTCAAGAGGCCTGTCGAATGTTCGATGCTACCAGCATAACAAATCACGATGAAAAAGATCGCAGGCGCCATCCATAAGGTCGTACCTGGAAGTTGCGTAGACACGAGAGCAATTGCCCTCGATAGCGCCGCTCGCGTGGTTCCTCGACAAGTCGAATCGAAGATCAACGGACTAGGCATCTGAATTTTTTGATACCACAGGCCTAAAATGGAAAGGCCCCCTGCAAGTGCCTGGGGGCCCAATTCCATATCAAATAAGGACTTATTTGCTCCCCCGGCCGGACTCGAACCAGCGACCTAGTGGTTAACAGCCACCCGCTCTACCGACTGAGCTACAGGGGAATGTGCTGCTTAGATCATCATAAAAACCAGAAATGTGTCAAGGGCGCGCGTCCGCTGTGCGCGCTCGCGGCGGTGCCCACTCCCGCGGCCGAGAGCTCAACTGAGACCCACGATCGGCACCGGGGCGCCGCACGCGGCGCAGGCTCCCCCGGAGACCCCCACAACCTTCACGCTGTACCCGAGCCTGCGCACCAGCAGGCTGCCGCACGCTGCACAGCTTGTATCGCATTCTTCCGGTCCAAGGTTCCCGACATACACGTACTGCAGGTGCCGCCGCGCGATCCCTGCGAGCTCCCGGATGGTCGGAGGGGGAGTGGCCGGGATGCTGTACTTGTAGTCGGGATGGTAGGCGGAAAGGTGCAGGGGGATGTCCTTTCCCAGTGAGGCGACGAAGGCTGCGATTCCCTCAATCTGCGTCGGGTCATCGTTCTTTGTCGGGATGACGAGCGTCGTGACTTCGAGGTGGATGCGGCCCGCGGCCTGCTTCAGGAATCTCTGCACCTGCGCAAGCGATCCGCCGGTCTCGATCCTGTAGAATTGCTCATCGAAGCCCTTCAGGTCGATGTTCGCCGCATCCATCAGGCCCAGCACTTCCGACGTGGGGTCGGGGTTCAGGTACCCGTTCGACACCAGGACGTTCTTCAGTCCTGCCTCGTGCGCAAGACGGGCCGTGTCCACGACGTATTCCGCGTGGACCAGGGGCTCGGAATAGGTGTAGGCAATCGCGAACGAGCCTTCTCGACGCGCTGCCGAAACCAGGTCCGATGGAGACATGAACCGGGTCCCGGTCTCGGTCGTCTGCGATATCTCCCAGTTCTGGCAGAAGTTGCAGTGGAACGAGCATCCGACGAAACCGGCCGAGAGGATCCGAGCACCGGGGTGGAAATGATACAGCGGCTTCTTCTCTATCGGGTCCACGGCCAGCGAGGAGATGCGGCCGTAGAAGGGGAGTACCAGGGTGCCGCCCTTGTTCCTCCTGACCCCGCATTTGCCGGGGTGTGCCTCCGTCACCAGACACCTGTGGGGGCAGAGCAGGCAGACGATCTTCCCGTCGGGCCGGCGCTCGGACCATCGGGCTGCGCGTTCTGCCTGCCCCGTCGTCATGCTCCTATCCCACCTTTGCCTTGATGGCCTCCACCTTGTCGGTCTTTTCCCAGCTGAATCCGTCCCGTCCGAAGTGCCCGTAATTGGAGGTCTCCCTGTAGATGGGGCGCAGGAGGTCGAGGGTGCGGATGATTCCCTGGGGTGTCAGATCGAAGATCTCGGAGACCACCTTCTCGATCTTCTCGTCGGGGACCTTGCCTGTTTCGAAGGTGGACACGTAGAGGGAGACGGGTTTGGCGATGCCGATAGCGTAGGCCACCTGAACCTCGCAGCGTTCGCAGAGGCCGGCAGCCACAATGTTCTTCGCCACGTACCGGGCCATGTAGGAAGCAGACCGGTCGACCTTGGTCGGGTCCTTGCCGGAGAATGCCCCGCCGCCATGCCGCGCCATGCCGCCGTAGGTGTCCACGATGATCTTGCGGCCGGTCAGCCCCGTGTCCCCGTGAGGCCCGCCGATCACGAACCGTCCCGTCGGGTTGATGTGGTACACGGTGCGCCCGTCCAGCAGCTCGGCGGGGATCGCCTTGCGGATCACCGTTTCGATGAGCGCTTCCTTCAGCTCCTTGTACGGGACCTCTTCCGAGTGCTGGTGGGAAAGGACCACGGTCGCCACGTGGGAGGGCTTTCCGTTGATGTACTGGACCGATACCTGGCACTTCCCGTCGGGTCTGAGGAACTCAAGGGTTCCGTCCTTGCGCGCCTTTGCCGCCACTTCCATGATCCGGTGCGCGAGGCTGATTGGCGCGGGCATGAGGCTCGCGGTTTCCGTGCACGCATAGCCGAACATCATGCCCTGGTCCCCCGCGCCCATCTCGTGATGCAGCCCTGTTCCGTTGACGCCCTGCGCGATGTCCGGTGACTGCCGCTGGATCGTGGAGATAACCGAGCAGGATTCGTAGTCGATGCCGAAGGTAGGGTCCGTGTACCCGATGGCCTTCAACACTCCGCGCACCACCGACGGGAGGTCGATGTACCCCGAGGTGGTGATCTCCCCCCCTACCATCACGAGGCCGGTGGTGGTGAAGCTTTCGCAGGCGACACGGGACGCGGGGTCCTGACGCAGCGCCTCGTCCAGCACCGCGTCCGAAATCTGGTCGCATATCTTGTCGGGGTGTCCTTCCCCGACGCTCTCCGATGTGAAGATGAAGTCTTTTCTCTGGCTCACGAAACACCCTCCGGAAGCTGGAACGGTGTCTAAAAAACTCAGGCGGGCTTTCGAAGTCGGTCCTGGTTTTTTAGCACTTTTTTACGTGGTTGCAATCAGCCGCAAATCATTCCACGGGATCCACGATCCAGAATGAATACTAATGCGGGCGCGGGAGGAGGTCAATACGGGTCAGCCGATTTTCACCGGCTGGCCCGTGGCCTCCAACACCGAAAGCCACAGCGGATCTTCCGGCGAAAGCACCTTGCGGCGGGAGGTGGCAAGGGCAATAGGAACGTGTGTGAACTGTCCGTTCCACTGGCCGATGATCATTCCCGTCTTGCCCGCCATTCCGGCGTGCACTGCGTTCTGGGCAAGCTGGATGCAATAGATCGCATCGTGGGCGTTTGCCGCAACGGAGCGCACCATGTAGCTGGGATCGATGTACTTGATGTTCACGTAGAGGTCCGTATGCTCCTTGAAGTACGTCTTGAGATTGGACTTGAGAAACACCCCGATGTCGCCCAATACGACATTTCCCGATTCGTCCTTTTTGCCGGTCTTGTCTTCCACGAACTCCTGGCCCGCTCCTTCTGCCACGATGATCACCGCGTGGTCGCGCTGCCGCAGGCGCTGCTCGGTGAGAGCGAACAGGCCGAAGCTCCCCTCCAGCCCGAATGGCACCTCGGGGATAAGGCAGAAATTGACTTCGTTCAGCGCAAGGGCGGCGTTGGCCGCGATGTAGCCGGACATCCTTCCCATGACCTTCACGATGCCGATTCCGTTGGGCGCGCCGATTGCCTCCGTGTGGGCGCTGCGGATGGATTCTGCTGCAATAGAGAACGCAGTCTCGAGGCCGAAGGTCCTCTCCACGAAGGCGATGTCGTTGTCGATGGTCTTCGGGATTCCAATCACGGCAATGGGCAGGCCGCGCTTCTTGATTTCTCGCTGGAGTGCAAGAGCCCCGCGGAGCGTCCCGTCTCCGCCGATTGTAAACAGCAGGGAGATGCCTTTTCTCTGGAGGAAGTCAACGACTTCTCCGGAATCCTGCTCGCCGCGGGAGGAGGAGAGGGCGCTGCCGCCCCTCTCGTGGATGTCCTTCACGTCCTCGGGGGTGAGGGCAATGGGCTCGTACCCATACTTGGGAATGAACCCTCTGTAGCCGTAGCGGATGCCGAGGACCGATCGCACGTTGTAGCGGTAGTACAGCTCGAAGACGAGCGTGCGGATCACATTGTTGATGCCGGGGCAGAGCCCGCCGCAGGTGACGATCGCCGCCTTCACCCTGGCCGGGTCGAAAAAGATCGAGTGCCGGGGTCCGGCCATTTCGAAAGCGGGCACTTCCCTGCCTGCGCGCACGGCGGCGAGCAGGGTGTCCCTGTCCGTGTCGAAAAGGACCGTTCGGTTTTCCCGGACGTAGTCCACTTCACCGTCGCCCCCGACGCTTCCCATGCCCAGCGGGGAGGGGATTTTCGGCTCACCCAGCGATTCGACCTTCAGGTCTTCCTGTTTCAGCTCTCGATCTTCCATACCTTTTTCAACCCCATTTTCCCCTTGACTTCGCGGATCGTCTCTCCCGCCACGGCCCTGCATTTCGCGGCGTTGGCCTCGAGGCGATCCTCCACCAACTTCTTCCCGCTTCCGGCCAGCTCGCCGTAGCGTTCCCGGATGGGATCCAAAACCTTCAACAAGTTGGCCTGGAAGCGCTTCTTGCAGTCGATGCACCCGATCCCCGCTGTAGTGCAGCCGTCGTGGATCTCTGTAAGCTCAGGTTCCTGCGTGACCAGCAGGTGGTACGACCAGATCGTACACTTCTCAGGTGTGCCGGGATCCGTGCGGCGCACACGCGCGGGATCCGTCTTGGCAGGGGCCACCTTGGCCCAGATCTGCTCGGGCGTCTCCAGAATCCCGATCGTGTTTCCCTTGCTCTTGCTCATCTTGGCATCCCCGTCCAGCCCGAGCACACGGGCCGTCCTGGTGAGCAGTGCTTGACATTCGGGAAAGGTGGGTCCATAGCGGGAGTTGAAATGCCGCGCAACCTCACGGGTGAACTCCACGTGCTGGACCTGGTCCTCGCCGACGGGCACGACCTCGCCTTTGTAGATGAGGATGTCGGCCGCCTGGAGGACCGGGTAGTCGAGGAGGCCGACGTTCACGGAGGCACGGAACTGGTCCCTCTTGTCCTTGAACTGTGTCATGCGCTCAAGCTCGCCCAGCGGCGTGATGGCGTTGAACATCCATGTGAGGTCCGCGTGCCCCGGCACTTCGGACTGTACGAAGACGGTCGTCCGATCCATGTCGATGCCGCACGCGTACAGCGTGGTGGCAAGATCGATGACGCGGCCCGGCATCTCCGAGGGCTCATAAGGGATCGTCACCGCGTGCAGGTCCACGACGGAGATGTAGGAGGTGTACTCATGTTGGAGGCGCACCCAGTTGGCAATCGCGCCGAAGTAGTTGCCCAGATGAATGTCTCCCGTGGGCTGGATGCCGGTGAACAGGACCTTCACGCGTTCTTCCTCCTGCGACTTTCTACTCCCGCGCGCCCGCCGTGTCAACGACGGCGCCGCAGGGGCTGCTCTTGTTTTGCGCCTGCGCCGTCTGTAAATTGAAGAAGGAGACGCGATGACTCCGAGAAAACGGACCGTCCATGAAGGACGGGCACTTGTCAGGGTGCGGGACACGCGGAGGGGCCGAATGGCCGCCGTGGGAGTCTGCCCGATTGAGAGGCACGTTCCACGTTGTTCCAGGAGCGTCGCGGTAGAGCAACGGACATGAACCCCGATCAGCACAGGAGAACACAGTTCTCGATCTTCTACGTGGTAGCAGGCCTCCTGCTCATCCTCGGCCTGCAGTGGTTTCTCGGCGGCGGCACCTCCACCGACGTGGCCTACAGTGAGTTCAAGGCCGCCCTCTCGCAGGGCAAGGTGCAGGATCTCACCGTATCCCCCACCGACATCCAGGGCACCATGACAAGCCCGTCCGGGCAATCGATGGCCTTTCACACGATGCGTGTGGATGAGCCCGACCTGGTGAAGCAGCTCGCCGACAAGGGAGTGAAGTTCACAGGCAGGACCCAGGGCTCGTTCCTCGGGAGCATCCTGTCGTGGATCCTGCCGGTGGCCATCATGTTCGCCCTCTGGAATTTCTTCATGATGCGCATGGGCTCGGGCGGCCCGGGCGTGCTGAGCATCGGCCAGAGCAAGGCGAAGCTCGTCGCGGACACCGGGGCAAAGAGGATCACATTCGGCGACGTGGCCGGTATCGACGAGGCCAAGGAGGAGCTGCAGGAGGTCGTGGACTTCCTCAAGACCCCCCAGCGATTCGAGATGCTGGGCGGCCGAATCCCGCGCGGCATTCTTCTTGTCGGCGCCCCGGGAACCGGAAAAACCCTCCTTGCCAAGGCGGTTGCCGGCGAGGCCGGTGTGCCCTTCTTCAGCATTTCCGGCTCGGAGTTCGTGGAGATGTTCGTGGGCGTGGGAGCCGCCCGTGTCCGCGACCTGTTCTCCCAGGCGGGAGGCAAGGCGCCCTGCATCATCTTCATCGACGAGCTGGACGCCCTGGGCAAGGCGCGCGGCTACAGCCCCATGGGCGGCTACGACGAGCGGGAGCAGACACTGAACCAGCTCCTCACGGAAATGGACGGATTCGATACCCGCAAGGGTGTGATCATCATGGGTGCCACCAACCGGCCCGAAATCCTTGACCCCGCGCTCCTGCGGCCGGGACGTTTCGACCGGCAGGTGGTGGTGGACCGGCCGGACCTCGTGGGCCGGGAGGCGATCCTGAACGTCCACATCAAGGGCGTGAAGCTTTCAACGGCGGTGGACCTGCACGTCATCGCCCAGCGTACCCCCGGGTTCGTGGGTGCGGACCTCGCGAACATCGTCAACGAGGCCGCCCTCCTTGCGGCGCGCCGCGGCAAGACGGAAGTGACTCCTGACGAGTTCAGCGAGGCAATAGACCGCGTTGTGGCGGGCCTCGAAAAGAAGAAGCGGCTCATCAACCCCCGCGAGAAGAAGATCGTGGCCTTCCACGAGTCGGGCCACGCGATCGTGGGGCACAGTCTCGGCAGCGCCGATGCGGTGCAGAAGATTTCCATCGTGCCCCGCGGGATCGCCGCGCTCGGCTACACGATCCAGCTTCCCACCGAGGACCGCTACCTGGTCACGAAGAAGGAGTTGGAGGAGAAGCTCGCCACGCTGCTCGGCGGAAGGGTGGCGGAGGAGTTCTTCTTCAACGATGTGTCCACCGGCGCGCAGAATGACCTGTTCAAGGCCACCGACATCGCGCGCGCCATGGTCAAGGAGTACGGGATGAGCTCCAAAATGGGGCTGTCCTCCTACGAGCGTCCCCGCAACCCCTTCCTCAGGGGAGACTCCTTCATGCCGACGGAGAGGGAATACTCGGAAAAGATCGCCGCGGAAATCGACGAGGAAGTGAAGCTGATCCTCGAGCAAGCCTACAAGACCGCACGGCGGATCATCGAAGAGAAGCGCTCAACGGTGGAATCTATCGCCACGCGCCTTCTGGAAAAGGAAGTCGTGGACCGGGAGGAGTTCCTGAAGCTGGTAGACGGCAAGGCCGGACCGGCGTAGGTCAGTTGGCTTTCGCGGCGGCGCTCTTCAAGGCGCGCTCCGCGCGCGACTGGATGTATTTCAGGAGCGCGTGGTGCCCGCCCTCCTCGAAGGAGAGGAACTGGAAGCCCAGCTCCTCGCGGTTGCGCGTCACCTTGCAGGTCACCGCAATGATCTGGTTCTCAACCTTCAGGGAACAGTCCTTGATCTCGGTTCCTACGGCAAGGTCCTCGACGGCCGAGGCGCGCGCGGGGAGGAAGCTGGAGCCCTGGATGGAGATCTCCCGTACCCGGCCGCTCACGAACGCGAGCCTCCGCGGGTGGGTGAAGGCGAAGCCCAGCTCGTCGGGCTGCTGGGGCACCAGGCGCGCGAAGTTCCGTTTGTCCTGCACCGAGCGGTAGCGGCGGATGATCTCTTCCAGACGGTACAGCTCGTGCTTGTCTGCGAGGTTCGGCTGCATTATCCCGTTCACGCCGAGATGAGCGGCCTTGGCCGCATCCTCCAGCTCGAAGTCCTTCGGGGCGATGAGGAGGAAGATCAGGTCTTCGCGGGGCTTCTTCTCCCGGGCGATCTTCAGCAGAGGTTTCCAGTGCCGGGGAAAATCCCCGGCGTTGAACAGGATTGCCTGGGGATCGATCTCCTCCAGGCGGTCGATCACACCGACCGGGTCGGCGTAGTGCTCCAGAGTGAAGCCCAGAGGCTTGAGGTGGTAGCCGAGGGCGGATGCATGCTCGCCGCCGGCCGCCACAAGGATCATCTTCATCTACTCGGTACCCTGGTTCCTGATCTCGTAGTCGTAGATTATCCAGTACCGATCGCTCTTCTTCAAGTGGTAGGTGTATGCCTTCAGCTCCGTGTAGTCGGGGTACTTGAATTTCTCCAGCACCTGCACGGTGGCCTCGGCAGGGTCGTAGCTCGTCTTCAGGACCTGGAAGGACGTGGGGATCACGCTGATGTCCTGCTGGATTGTCATCTGGCGGAGCTGCTGGCGGAACTGGTCCACCATCTGCCTCCGCGCCGTCTCCGTCGCGTTTCGGAAGCTGCGGTCCTTGTCCGGGTTCTTTCGCATGAGGGACTCGAGGTCGAGGTACAGGAAGAACCTCTCCCACTGGCTCTTCTGCCGGGCCGCGATGGTCCAGTTCACGACCTCGTCCGGCGGCAGGACCTGGCGGGCAAGCAGGGCGCCGGTCTCGGCTTCCATGACCGCTTTCTCTTCAGCGGTGACGACCGGGGGCTTTACATTCAGGGCGAGCCGGTTGGATTTCACGGAGCCGGAGTCGGCGCCGCGGAACAGCTCGGGATAGAAGGTCGCCTGCAGGACGTACTGCCCCGGGGAGGAGAACGCGGCGTAGGACGTGAGATCGACGACAATACCGTACTTTTCGCCCGGCTCGAGGCTCATCTCACGGAAGAACACCGGTTGATCGGAGTTGCGCGCTATGGTAAATTCCTTCGCGTGATCGAGACCGACGTTCGTCGTGGTCCGGACGTCGAAATCCAGATTGAAGAACCGGTTGTCCGCCACCTTGAAGCGCAGCGTATCCGTGCCGGTGTTGGTGATCACCGCCTCGACCTGGATCGGATCTCCGAGGAAATAGACCTTCTGGTCGAAGAACCGGATGCTGAACTGCTGGGTGTCCAGTGCCGAGCTCCCGGAAGCGGACCCGGGCATACCAGTTTCGTTAGCGGCCCAGAAGGGATATGCCACGGCGAAAAGAACGAGGACGAAGGTGACTGTCTTTCTCACGAAGCGTACTCCCTTCCATAATATTCGGTAGAATCCATGTCAAACTTGTTCCGAAAACAGATCGAGCGGCACTTCGCCACATCAAAGGCACTTGCCGGGGCATTGGCCGCAATGCGCGCCGGCAAGTGGCCAGTGAGCCTGGCGGGTCCCAAGGGCGCCTACCTTTCTCTTGTCCTGGATGCGCTGCACGCGAAATCATCCGGTCCTTCCCTTGTCGTGACACCCACCGAGCGGGAAGCGGAGAGCATCGTGCAGGACGTGGAAGCCTTCGGAGCACGCACGGCCGTCCATTTCCCCTGGTGGGGAACCGCCCCATACGAGGGGGCAAGCCCTCTTGCCTCCATATTCGGGGAGCGCGTGCAGATCCTCGCGGGCCTCCTGGCGGGAAACCCGCTCACCGTGGTCGCGCCGCTGCGCGCGCTTCTCACACCCGTGCCGGATCCCGCGTACCTCGCCGCGCAGATCTTCACCGTCGCGCGCCGCCAGAAGCTTGATCCACAGGAGACTGCCGACCGACTCTCCCGGGCAGGCTACCTGAGGGTCCCGAGCGTCACCGTGCACGGGGAGTTCGCCGTCCGCGGCGAGGTCATCGACGTGTTCGTTCCGGGCCAGGAGCAGGCAGTGCGCATTCTCCTGGACTTCGACGAGGTGACCGCTTTCCGGACCTTCGATCCCCTGGACCAGGGTTCTACCGGAGACAAGGACAGCGTGCAGGTGGCGCCCTGCCGTGAGGTGAGCATCGGGGAGGAGATGCGGGGGACCGTGGCGGATGGCTTGGAGGCGCAGGGATTCTCCAAAGAGGAGACATCGCAGAAGATATCGATGCTCATCGAAGATCCCGAGATTGGCGGCGAGGAGCTGTTCTTTCCCCTGTGTTTCCCGCAGCAGTATTCGCTCCTTGACTACCTCGGGGCCGAGGCGAGGGTCTCGCTGGTGGACGGCGACCGGCTTGAATCCAACGCCGCGGCTCTTCGGAAGGAATACCTGGAGCTCTTCCGAAGGGCCCGGTCGAAGAAGCAGGTCGTTCCCGGACCGCAGAAGATCCTGCTGGACCTGGGCGAGTTGCTCGCCCGGGCGCCCCGCAGGGTGGATTTCCCCACCCTCCCGGCCGGGGCGGCCGGAGCAGACGATCGCCCAACCTGGTCGCTGCCCTGCGACGGCCCCCGGTCGTTCTTCGGCAACTTCGCCTTCTTCAGGGAAGAGGTGGAGGCTGCCCTGAAGAACGGCTACGACGTCTTCATCTTTGCGGTGTACGACGTGCAGGCGGACAGGCTGCGGCACATCCTCAAGGATCTGCCGGTCACGATTTTGCCGCAGAGCATCTCCGGCGGCTTCGCCCTGCCTGGCGACAAGCTGCTCGTCATCCAGGAATCGGAGATCTTCGGCCGCAAGCGCCGGATCCCGCGGTCGGTCGGATCGGCGCGAAGCGCATCCATCGAGAGCTTCGTGGAGCTCAGCCAGGGCGACTTCGTGGTTCACGTGAACTATGGGATCGGGGTCTTCCTGGGGATCGAGCGCATCTCCGCCGCGGGCAACGAGCGCGACTACATCACCCTTGAGTACGCCGACGGCGAAAAGCTCTTCATCCCCATCGAGCAGGTCAACCTGATCCAGCGCTACATCGGGCAGGAGGGCAGGAGGCCCGCGCTGGACAGCCTTGGCGGCAAGGGCTGGCAGAAGCGCAAGCAGAAGGCGAAAAAGGCGGTCGAGGAGCTCGCCCACGGCCTGCTGGAGCTGTATTCGCGCCGCAAGGCGGAGCCCGGCTTCGCCTTCAGTCCGGATACCGACTGGCAGAGCGAGTTCGAGGCGGCCTTTCCCTACCAGGAGACCGAGGACCAGCTCCGCTGCATCGACGAGGTGAAGCACGACATGGAAGCACCTGTCGCCATGGACCGGCTGGTGTGCGGCGACGTGGGCTACGGCAAGACGGAGATCGCTCTGCGCGCGGCCTTCAAGGCGGTGATGAGCGGCAGGCAGGTCGCCCTCCTCGCGCCGACCACGATCCTCGTGGAGCAGCACTACGAGACCTTCACGGACCGCTTCGCCCGGTTTCCGGTGAAGATCGCGATGCTCTCGCGCTTCCGCTCGGCAAAGGAGCTGAAGGCGGCAATCGCGGCGATCGCCGCCGGCAACGTGGACATCGCCATCGGCACGCACCGGCTCATCCAGAAAGACGTGAAGTTCAGGAACCTCGGGCTCCTCGTGGTGGACGAGGAGCAGCGTTTCGGCGTGAAGCACAAGGAGCGGATGAAGCAGATCAAGACCTCCGTGGATTCCCTGACGCTCACCGCCACCCCGATTCCCCGAACGCTCAACATGTCACTGATGAAGGTGCGGGACATGTCCATCCTGAACACCGCGCCGCAGAACCGGCTGCCCATCGAAACCTTCGTCATGGAGTTCAACGAGGAGCTGGTAGCGCGCGCCATCCGCCAGGAGATCGAACGGGGAGGCCAGGTCTACTACCTGCACAACCGGGTGGAGACGATCCAGGAGATCTTCCTGTATCTCCAGCGCCTCGTTCCCGAGGTCTCCATTGCCGTGGGACACGGGCAGATGGAAGACGACGAGCTGGAAGAAGTGATGAGAAGCTTCGTGCACGGCGAACGCCAGATGCTGCTCTCTACGACCATCATCGAGAACGGCTTGGACATCCCGAACGTGAACACGATCGTCATCGACCGTGCGGACTCACTCGGCGTCTCCCAGCTCTACCAGCTTCGCGGCCGGGTGGGCAGGGCCGGCGTCCCCGCGTACGCCTACCTCTTTTACCCCGACCGGCGCGCGCTGAGCGAGATCGCGATGAAACGCCTGCGCATCATCTCCGACCACACGGAGCTGGGCTCGGGTTTCAAGATCGCGCTGAAGGACCTGGAGATCAGGGGCGCGGGAAACATCCTGGGACGGGAGCAGCACGGATACATTCTTTCCGTGGGATACGACCTGTACCTCAAGATGCTGGACGAAGCCGTTGCCGCCCTCTCCAGGGAGAGCCGGGACGAAGCACCCGAGGTGTATCTGGAGTTGGAGTATTCCGGGTTCATTCCCGACGCGTACATCCCGGATCCAATGGAGAAGATGGAGGTCTACAAGAAAGTCGCAGGCGTCTCCACCAGCGAGGAGTTCGACAGGGTCTACAGGGAAATCGAGGACCGATTCGGGCCCGTCCCTGACGAGATGCAGAGCGTGCTTGCCCTTGCCGAGATCCGCATCATCTGCCGAAGGCTCTTCATCACCTCCATCAAGGAAGAGAAGGGGACACTGCGCGTGGAGTTCTCGAAGCTCTCGAAGGTCTCCGTGGACAGGATCGTGCGGATGGTCCGGGAGGGGGCGGGCAAAGTGTCGCTGGATCCCCGCATGCCCAACTTCCTGCTCCTGAAGACGGGCGCCATCGGCCTGCGGGAAAAGTCGGAGTTCCTCAAGGATCGGCTGGCACTGCTTGTGAGCTGATGACCTCCGCGCTGTACAGCCGGTTTCCACAGATGGAGAGGTAGGCGGTGAACGGGAGGGTGCAGAGCTTCTCCCGTTGGTCGCGTTCACAGAACGCCCGGCGAATGCCGGTGGAGGAGGTCTGCACGGGCAGCCCCCGCACCCAGAGAACATCCAGCCGCGTCGGTATCTCCTGTTCCACCGGTTCCCGCTCGAGAAACACGGCCGATACCCGATGGGGGTGATTGTCGAATCCGTGCGCAGAGCGGGCGATCCCCTCTTCTAGTTTTTCCAGCGTGTCGGGCTCACCCGTCATGGGATCCCAGCGGTGATAGTGATCGCTGCCGGCGATATAGAAGGCATGCAGGGGCTGGCGCGGATTCATCCCGAGGATTCTGAAGAGATTCTCTTCTCCTGAGGATGAATCCCGGAGTGCAATTGCGGAATACTCGAGCAGGGGTCGGAAAAGCCTGAGAAGCGTCCTCGCCATGGCATGGCGCGCTTCCGCAGGAGCCAATTCGGGCTTCCGGGGGTCGCTCCCGGCAATCACGTAGATGATCTTGTCCAGCGCGAAGGTCTCCATGGTGAGAAGACCGCCCAACAGGTGCGCCCAGTGGAATGGATTCCCCGCGATCGGGAACACTCCCAGCCGTATCTCCCGGGGGACCGGCGGGACTCGGCCGCCGCCCGGAGAGTGCCTCACTTTCACTCCCGGCCTGCTCCTGCCCGCCATGATCTGATGTCCGATATGGGAGAGGGAGGAGATTACGCTCTGGGTGAGGCATGCGAAATCGGGCTCGCAGCAGGACTCGCCAAGGACCGCTCTCATCGAGCGCAGATCTCTCAGCACGTTCCCGGCGATTCGTTGTACGATCGTGGCGGCATTCCCCGACAGGGACGCGAGATCGGGAGCTGGCATCTCGTTCGACGCATCACACCGCAACTCTTCGCGTGGCATCGGGCGCCTCCGCCGATGTTCGTTCGGTGTCCCCCTCCCCGGCAGCGAGAACAACTGATGCTCACAACAAGTTTACAGCGCGGCCCTCCGGAAAGCAATATGCCAGCTCCGGCAAGGGGAGCCGGTCTATAGCACCGTACCGGGCGCGAGCACCGCGTCCTTTGCGATGACGACGATCCCGTCCCGGATCGAGTAGCTCGGATAGTCGCCGTCAGGCCGCGGAATCGCGTCGATCCCGATCCTGCAATTCTCCCCGATGCGCGCGTTCTTGTCGATGATGGCCCGCTTGATGATGCAGCTTCGGCCGATGCCGATATGCGGCCTGCCTGCCGCATCGTTCTGCTCCCGGTCCTCCCGGGTCTCGTAGAAGTCCGCTCCCATGCACACCACCCCGTCCAGGTTCGCACCGCTCTCGATGATCGTGCGGATTCCGACGATGGAGTTGGAGATGTTCGCGTTCGTGATGATGCTGCCTTCCGACGCGAGCGAGGTGGAGATTGTGCTGAAGTTGATTTTCGAAGGCGCCAGGTCCCGGCGGTTGCTGAATATCGGCGCGTTTTCCAGGTAGAGGTTGAAATCGGGATTGATGGAGGCCAGTCCGATGTTTGCCTCGTAGAAGCTGCGCACGGTTCCGATGTCCTCCCAGTAGTCGTCGAAGACGTACGTGCATACCTTCATCTCCCCGATGACGGCGGGGATGATCTGGGAACCGAAATCGGTGAAGGCGTTGTCCACGGCCTTCTCCATGGCTTTGGCGGAGAAGATGTAGATTCCCATGGAGGCAAGCCAGGCGTCCCCCACGAAGTCCAGCTCTTCCCGGGCACGGATCCGGGCGGGGATGGTGAGATCCGAGATGTCCTGCTCGGGTTTCGGTTTCTCGATAAAACGCGTGATCCTATAGCTGGCGTCCGCCTGCAGGATTCCCAGTCCTGATGCCTTGTCCCGCGTCACGGGTTTGGCGGCGATCGTGACGTCGGCTCCCGAGGCGACGTGCGCTTTGAACATGTCCATCAGGTCCATGCGGTACAGCTGGTCGCCGGAGAGAATGAAATAGTGGGTCGGGGAATGGTCGGCGAAGTGGACGAAATTCTTTCGCACAGCGTCCGCGGTGCCCTGGTACCAGTCGCTGGACTTCAGAGTCTGCTCGGCGGCGAGCACCTCAACGAAGCCCTTGTCGAACGTGTCGAAGCGATATGTGTTGTTCACGTGCCGGTGCAGGGAGGCGGAGTTGAACTGTGTGAGGATATAGATCTCGCGGAGACCCGCATGAATACAGTTGGAAATGGGGATGTCCACGAGCCGGAACTTGCCCCCGAACGGCACCGCGGGCTTCGCGCGCTTTGCCGTCAGGGGGTACAGCCTCTGGCCCCTGCCGCCGCCGAGGATGATCGACACGATTTTCGCCATGGCGTCCTCTGCGGAAATTGTAAGTCCGCCCCGGCCGGCGGTCAAGTGCGAGCCTGGCGACGAGCGAAATGCTCCTTGACAACTCCGCCGAAGATGCCTTCTTCTAGAACCCGCCGTGAAGAAAAGCTCTCGGGTGGAGTACTATCACATCATTCCCACGGTACTCTTCATGGCGATGGCGGGCATTTTCTCGACGTCGGACACCGCCGCTGTCTTCGAGCCTCCATTTCTGCTGCCCTTGCTGAACACCGCCCTGCTCACGATACTCCCTTTCATCATCGCCGCCCTCGCCGCAAGGAGCTATGCACGTCGGGGCTCGCTCGTATTCGTCCTGTTTGGCTGCGGCATGGTTGCCTTCGGCATGGGCAGCCTGCTGAGCGGCTGGGGGCTCTTCAAGTATGGTCAGAACTTCAATGTCACTGTGCACAATGTCGGCAGCCTGCTCGGCGGGTTCTGTCAACTCGGCGGCGTCGCCGTGCTTCTTCGCGGTTCCTCAACAAAGGCGCGGCCTTCGCGTCGAAAATCGGCGCTGGTGTGCGTGATGGGCTATGCGGCGTTTGCGCTGTTCTTCGGTGCAGTTTCCCTGCTCACGATCAGGGGAGCATTCCCGATTTTTTTCCGCCCGGACCAGGGACCCACACTGATCCGGCAGGCGGTTCTGACTGTCGCCGTGATTGCCTATGCACTGAGCGCAGTCCTGCTTGTCGCCGTGCACGCGCAGACGCGGATGATCTTTCTCAGCCTCTATTCCAACGGTCTGTTTCTGACGGCCATCGGGCTCGGCATCGTGTTGATCCAGAGGAACGTCGGCACGCTTCTCGGTTGGACCGGCAGAGCATCCCAGTATGCGGGGAGCGTGTACTTCGTCGTCGCGATGTTCGTCGGAATCCGGGAAACGCGGTTTCGTGGGACGTCGCTTCCCGTCTACCTGAGCGAGCTATTCCATTCTCACCTCGAGAACCAGGTGAAAGTCCGGACGCGAGAGCTGGAGGAGCTGAACAGAAGGCTGCAGGACGAGGTCACACAGCGCCGACAGGTGGAGAGCGAGCTGCGGCACAGCCGCGACGAGCTGAAGTCAGTGTACGATCATTCACCCGTCATGATGTGCATCCTGGACGCAGAGTGCCGCGTTCTCTATGCGAATGGGGTTTTTTCCGAGCTTGTGGGCGTGCCGGAGGGAAGGCTGATCGGCGGCCTTGCGCCCGGCATTTTCGGTTGCGCGGACGCGGCGGAAAGCGATCCACAGTGCGGATTCGGCCTTCGGTGCGGAGATTGCCAGATCCGCCGCGCAATGGAGGACACGCTCACAACGGGGCGTGCCCACCACGAGGTCGAATATCGCGCATCTCTTGAGCGCAAAGGCGCGCGGCGTGACGCCTGGTTTCTGAGCTCAACGGTTCGGATTACGGGCCATTCGGGGCCCCGCCTTCTTCTCACCCTGCTGGACATCACCGATCGAAAGCGCGCGGAGCAGGAATTGAGGGAAAATGAAGCCCTGTACAGGACCTTCATCGACGATTCCCTGCAGGGTTTTGCGATCATCCAGGACGGCCGGATCGTTCTCTGCAATGATGCACTATGCGGGTTGAGCGGGTACACAAAGAAACAAACGTATGCGTTGTCACCCGAAGAGGTCCTGGCGACCGTTCATCCGGAGGATCGCGCCCGAACGAGCGAAGCGATGCGGCAGATCATCGAAGAAGGAAAAGTCTTGCCCGCCCAGGTCATCCATCTGTTGAACAAGCAGGGTGAGAGCAACTGGGTCGAGGTGCTCGGCGCGAGGACCACCTACCATGGCCGACCCGCACTGCAGCTTTCATACGTGAACAGGACAGAGGAGGTAAGGGTCGAAGCGGCGTACCATTCCCTCATCGACCATTCAATCATCGGCATGGCGATCGTGCAGAATGGCCGCATCATATTCGCCAACCAGGGGCTTGCCGTCATCTGCGGCTACTCCGTGGATGATCTGCTTCAGCTGACGCTCGACCAGTTCGATGGCCTCATCCACGAGGAAGACAGGGGAAAAGTGATTGAACACATGCAGGAGCGTCTGGCCGGCCGCGAGGCCCCGACTGTCCAGAAGTTCAAGTTCATCCATAAGGACGGCAGCATCCGATGGGTGGAGACCCAGTCCATGCGCATCGAACATGACGGTGCTCCCGCGATCCAAGTGTCCTACAGGGACGCGACCGAGGAAAAAGCCGCGGAGGAGCAGCTCGCGCGTACGCATCAGGAAATGAGGAACCTGGCCGTCCACCTCCTCCATGTTCGCGAGGAGGAGCGGCGCAAGGTGGCCCAGGAAATCCACGACCAGCTCGGCCAGACTTTGGCCGCCCTGAAGATGGACCTGCACTGGCTTTCGAAGCGCCTGGGGGGAGACGTGGCTGCCCTGCGTGACAAGGTAAGGGGAACGATCGAGCTGGGCGAGCAGGCCATCCTGACGGTTCAGCGCATTGCCTCCGATATGCGCCCGAGAATGCTGGACGACCTGGGGCTGGCGCCCGCGCTGGACTGGCTTGGCGCGGATTTCTCGCGCCGAACGAAAATCGCCTGCAAGGTCACGACGGACTTTCCTCCGGGAGTGGTGGGAGGAAATGCGGCCACGGCATTGTACCGGGTGGCGCAGGAATCCCTGGCGAACGTGGGGCGGCACTCACATGCGGATCACGCGGCGGTCCGGCTTTTTGCCACCGACGGCGCGCTCGTTCTCCAGATCGAGGATGATGGCATCGGGATCTCCGCCGAGCAGGCTGCGGCCTCCAATTCCTACGGCCTGATCGGCATGCGGGAGAGGGTTGAAGAGCTGGAAGGCAGCTTGTCGATCAGCGGAGAATCGGGTTTCGGGACGATTCTCCTGGCGCGCATTCCGCTCCCAAGCGCAGGCGGGCTCCGGTGATCCGCATACTGGTCGCGGACGACCACAGCGTCGTGAGAAAGGGGCTCGTGCAGATCGTGGCGGACAATCCCGGGATGGAGGTGACGGGGGAGGCGGCGACCGGCCAGGAGACCCTGGATCTGGCGCGTTCCAAGCAGTTCGATGTGGTCATACTGGACATCGCGATGCCTGGCCGGGGCGGCCTGGACATCCTGCGGGAGCTGAAGACGGAAAATCCGGCCCTGAAAGTACTCGTGCTGAGCATGTACCCCGAGGAGCAGTACGCGATTCGGAGTCTCCGCGACGGCGCTTCCGCATACCTGACGAAAGGGAGTCCGCCCGATGAGCTGGTATTGGCCATCAAGACCGTGGCGGCCGGGAAGAGGTACATCACTCCTTCCGTGGCGGACAGGCTCGCCTCCTATGTGGAGGACAGCTCCCAGAAGCCCCCGCATGAAACCCTTTCCGACAGGGAGATGCAGGTCCTGGTACTTATCGGCTCAGGAAAACAGGTGTCGGACATCGCGGAGGAGCTGAATCTCAGCATCAAGACGGTGAGCACCTATCGTTCGCGTATCCTCCTGAAAATGGTCATGGAGACGAACGCCCAGCTCATCCGCTATGCCCTCCAGCACAGCCTCGTGGAATGACGTAGGCCAGACACCGACACAGCCATTCTCCCTTCACTGACCGCGGAATTCGACAATGCCCGATACCGAATTGGACCGCTTTTGACCACGATTGACACGTGAAAGTGCTTCTCATCGAAAGTGAGTCTCCCGTCAGGGAGCGCCTGGCGGGAATGATCTCGGAATTATCGGATGTCCAGGTCGAAATCCAGGAGCCGGGAAAGCTGGAGGTGGAACCTACCCTGGCACTGCTCCATCCCGATGTGGTGCTGATCGATATCGACCAATCCCGCGGCCGAGGGCTTGAGATCATCAGGCAGATCCATGGGCGGCGAGGAGAACGTGAGCCTGTGATCATCGCGATTGCCAGCTCGTCGTCGCTTCAATACAGGGCGAGCTGCCTTCGAGCGGGGGCAATCTACTTTTTCAACCGGGTGCGCGAGCAGGAGTGGCTCCTGGAATCCCTTGCAGCGATGCGGGAGCAGCTGGGGTAGCGGGATGGGGGTGCCGGGTGCCGGGCTCGACATGAGTCAGTGCGTCGTTTTCATCCTGGATGAGCGATTCTACGGCCTCCGTCTCTCCGCGGTGAGCCGGGTCGTTCGCGCGGTGGAGATCACCCCCCTGCCAAAAGCGCCTCCCATTGTGATTGGAGTCATCAACCTGGCAGGGCTGATCATTCCCGTCGTCAACATACGCCGACGGTTCAGCCTCCCCGAGCGCGAATTGAAGCTCACCGACCATTTCCTGGTAGCCAGGGGGAAGGACGACCGGCTCCTTGCGCTGGTCGTTGATGCGGTCGTCGGCGTCCGCGATCTGTCGGCGCAGGAGACGATCGCCGCCGAGACGATCCTGCCGGGTCTCGAGCACCTGGAAGGCGTGGCGAAGACGCACCAGGGCCTGGTCCTGATCCACGACCTCGGCACCTTCCTCTCCCTCGAAGAAGAGAGAGACCTTGACGCTGTCCTGCAGGAAGGCCGGGAATGAGTGCCGCGCTTTCCCCCTCCCTTCTGGATCAGCTCAGCCAGTTCATTGCGTCCCGCATGGGCCTGCATTTCCCGCAGGAGCGCTGGGGGGATCTTGCGAACGGCCTTGCGTCAGCGGCGCGGGAACACGGTGTGCGGGATGCCGAAGCATACGTGCGGTGGCTTCTTTCCGCGCCGCTCATGCGGCGGGAGATCGAGACCCTTGCGAGCCACCTCACGGTGGGCGAGACGTACTTTTTCCGCGAAAAGGGCAGCTTCGACATCCTCGAAGCGCAGGTGCTTCCGGAGCTCATCCGTCGTCACAGGAGCGACGGCATGAGGCTGCGCATCTGGAGCGCGGGATGCTGCACAGGGGAAGAACCGTATTCGGTCGCTATTCTGCTGGACAGGATGGTCCCTGACCTGGCCGATTGGAATGTCACTATCCTCGCCACGGACATCAATCCCCGGTTCCTCGAAATCGCTTCTGCCGGCGTCTACGGAGAATGGTCGTTCCGCGCCATGCCCCCGGGGCTTCGGGAGCGACATTTCTCACCGTTGCCCGACGGGAGGATGCAGATCGCGCGGCATATCCGCCGGATGGTGACCTTCTCATTTCTCAACCTCGCCGAAGACTCCTACCCGTCGCTGGTGAACAACACCAATGCCATGGACATTGTGCTCTGTCGGAACGTCCTGATGTACTTCACCCCTGAGACTGCCTCCAGGGTCGTGGAGAAACTTCGAGACGCGCTCCTGGAGCACGCATGGCTGCTCGTTGCGCCGAGTGAAACCTCCCAGGCCCTCTTCCGACAGTTCGAGATCGTCGACTTTCCCGATGTGATGATCTACCGCAAGCCCCCGGGACCGTTCCCGCGCCCGAGCGTGGAGAGCGCAACGGTCGTGTGCCCCGGGCCCAGCGCACTTCAGGAGGAGCCGTTGTCGGGCGAGGGAATTCGGCTCGAGGTGCCAACCACTCCTCAGAACGCGGTGCCGACGGATTCTCCGATCGTCGCAGCGCAGGCTTTGGCAAATCGGGGAGAGCTCGCGGAAGCACTCGGCTGGTGCGATGGGGCCGTCCTCGCCGACCCGTTGAACCCCGCGCATCGCTTCCTCCGCGCGATGGTGGCGCAGGAGCTGGGGAGGCTCGATGAAGCGATGAGGTCCCTCGAACAGGCGCTGTACCTGGATCAGGATTTCATCATGGCGTACTTCGCGCTGGGCAACCTCGCCAAAAGGCTCGGCCGGCACGCGCGGTCGCGGAGACATTTCGACTGCGCCCTCAGCCTCCTCGAGGGTCTGGAACCGGATGTTGCGGTGCCTGAATCCGCCGGTCTCACTGCGGGCAGGCTGAAGGAGATCATTCGCGTGTCGCTGATCGGGGAGTCGACAAAACCATGAGCGTCGAGGGGATCGACTGGACGGAGATGCACCGACGAATGGCTGCGGCAGAGGCGGCAATCGCACACGTCGGACGCGCCTCGCCAGACGAGACCAAAGCGCTTCTCAAAGCGCGGGCGGAAGCGCTCGCACGTGAAAGTGAAGAAAGCGGACGTACCCGGGACATGCTGGAAGTTGTCGCTTTCGTGCTGAGGCAGGAGAAATACGGCATCGAGACACGCTACATCCGCGAAGTATGTCCCTTGAACGAGCTGACCCCGCTGCCGGGGGCTCCCTCATTCGTCCTGGGCATCGTGAACGTGCGCGGCCGTGTCCTCTCCGTCATCGACATCGGGAAGCTCTTCGACCTTCCTCAGAGAGGCGTGGGTGACCTCGACCGGATCATTGTCCTCCAACATGAGGGGATGGAATTCGCCATTTTGGGCAACGCGATCCTCGGGGTGGTGCGGGTCCCCGCGGATGAGCTGCAGCCTTCACTGCCGACTTTGACCGGCCTTCGAGGGGAGTATCTCAGGGGAGTCACGCGTGATCGGATGGCCATCCTCGATGGGGCCCGTTTGCTTGCAGACGAGAACATTGTCGTACGAGAGGAAGCCTGAAGCTTGCGCGTCCGACTGAAGCCGGACAGCGAAACGAGGAGGGGAGGAATGACGTGGTCGATCGGCGCGAAGATCAGCAGCGGGTTCGGCCTGGGACTGGCGCTCCTGGTCGTGCTCGGCGTGCTCTCCTATCGGAACTCCTCCGAGCTGATTCGATCCGCGGAACAACGCAGGCACTCGTACGATGTGATCAGCGATCTCGACAGGGTCCTGCAGGAGCTTTTCGATGCGCAGAGCGGACAACGAGGCTTTATCATCACCGGCGAGGAAGGCTACCTCAAGCCATATGAATCGGGGATCACTGCATTGGAGGCAACCCTGAAAGACCTGCGCGAGCTGACCGCCAGCGACCAGGCACAGCAGAAGAGGTTCGTCGCTCTCGAGCCGCTCGTCGCGGAACGACTCGAGAGGTTGAAGGCCACGATCGACGTGCGTCGGACCGAGGGCTTCAAAGGTGCCGTGGATCGGGTCCTTTCCGGACAGGGTGAGCAGAAGATGGACGAAATCCGGCGAGCTGCGGCCGGCATGCGCGCGGACGAAAACCTTGCATGGAAAGAGAGCGACTCGAAAACGGAGACAAGCGCCACGTTGACGATCTCGGTCATCCTGTACGGCATCCCGATCGCCTTCATTCTCCTGGCAGTCGTCGCCGTCCTCCTGATTCGCGTCATTTCCATTCCCCTTCGGACCATGGCAGGCCTTTCCGATCGGGTTGCTGCGGGAGACCTGACAACCAACGTCCCTCATATCAATCGGAGGGACGAAATCGGAATGCTGCAAATGTCCCTCCGCCGCATGGCCGAAAACCTGAGCGAGCTTTTGCGGCAGACGCAGGGGGGGATCGGGATGCTGGGCACGTCGGCCAGCGAGATCCTGGCCACCACGACGCAGATCGCCAGCGGCGCCGCGGAGACTGCCACGGGGGTCAGCCAGACGACGACCACGGTGGAGGAGGTC
>Ga0315279_10002920_pt1 | contig 24691 bp, 30 predicted proteins | sample YL17G06_20_MG_FD_203694 | JGI IMG/M metagenome (GOLD analysis project Ga0315279, IMG submission 203694) | Sediment microbial communities from Yellowstone Lake, YNP, Wyoming, USA - YL17G06_20 | ecosystem: Environmental > Aquatic > Freshwater > Lake > Sediment | place: USA: Wyoming | collected...
AGCTGCGTCTGCTCCACTTCCTGGTATATGCGGAGCACTTCATCCAGGCTTCCCAGCTGAGAAGGCTTACCCATCGTTTCAGGACCAATCCTAGCATTCTTGATTCCCAAACTCTTCAAGGACTGAGTCACGTCCCTCAGGGCTTCTAAACAGCTCCTCAGAACAAGCTCATGCGGTTTCTTACCATAAAACCCAGCATGAAAAACTACGACGTGAGCGCCCATCCACTCCGCTGCTGTTGCGCATGCGATCAGACGCTTCTTGCTTGCCTCTACAATCTTCTTTTCTCCACAAAGATTTATGAAGTAAGACCCATGAAGACTCAGCCAAACATCATTCTCCCTAGCCCTAAGACCAAGCTTCTCAGCATCTTCCCTCTTCATCTGCGGTTTACCACCCCAATAAATCGCCTCATACTCCAAAGCATCAAGACCCTCCTCCCTCAAAAGCAATGGAACATCCTCCATAGAAGCCTTCATCAACCTGAATGTAGGCGGCACCCCAGCTGGACCAAATCTGGGGCGGTCAGCCATCTAGAAGGCCTCTCTACTTTCTCTTCTGACGGAAACCCTTTCGCCAATACTCACCATAGAACAAGACTATGAGCACTGAAATCCAAGCTGCAGCATTCTGGAAGAACAGGTACTTCCCAACGTCATCCAAGCTGCTCAATGGCCTAATCGCCATCCCAAGGCCGAGAACGAAATCTCTAAACCCAGGCGCTGCAGCCATAAGAGCACCATTGATTGAAGAGAAAACCGCGCCAATCGACGCTAAAGACGCTCCCACACCCTTGACAAAGCTAAGCAGCGAAGGATTATTCTCATAGATGCCCGCTACAACTCGATACAACAGCCTCGGATACGTAAACAGCGATATCATAAGCAGCAACGCTGAAAAGAGCAACAACACAATCAAGGCACTTCTGACATTCGCTCTAGCAAAACGTGATCTTCCCGCCGGAGTAGCCGGCCCCTTAGGCTTCGACGGTGCATACCCCTTCTTCCCTTTTGCACGCTTGCCGACATTCCCAAGCCTTGCTCTTTGCGCCTCGGCAGGCCTGAAAACCACCTTTCTCCTCAGATAACCCCAACTTGCCACCAGCGCAAGCACAACCGAAATCGGAACCAGATGAAAAAGCACGCTTATCGCCAGCGTCACAGTTGAGCTAGTTCCCGGAAAAACGAAACTCCACTGCAACAAAGCCTGATCCTGGACACCCAAGCTTATCGCATACAGAACAACAAGGATCTCGGCCACGACGGCTATGATCAAGAACACGATGAGCGGCGCCCAGCCTTTTAGTGTCGTCCAACGCGCTGACCCGCGGCTCGAAGGATTCTCAGCAGACATCAAAGCCACCCTTAGCACTGAACCCTCATGTACCTACGTTACGCATGGATTATGGATGTTCCCATTAAAAAACGCATTGGTAAATACTACCCACAGTAATCGAGCCAGCATTTGCTTGACACAAACTGAGAAAGCCTAATTTCGGAACAGTTACAACGCGTGATGTATTTCAAAATCATCATGCACATTTGGAAATGTTTAAAGGGACATGGGCGATAATTTTAACAACTTTGAATGCTATATGTGTTACAATTAATAAGCATCCAAACATACTTTGAAAAGAGCCAATCAGGGAAAAGGATGTCAAAAACTGGTAAGGTCGAACGCCTAGAACTCTACAGAGACCGCGATACGCAACTTCTGCTAGCTAAGTTCCTAAACGGCGAAATCAAGGAACTTGAACCTGTCTACAACCCAAAACAAGGCTACAGCTATCCGAAGGTTGAAGCCATCGTGGGCGACTCTTCACATGCAGAGGCTTTCCTGAACAAGCTCCACGAAACCCGAATACTTGAAAGAAGAATATATGACAAGATCCTCTATTGCCCAAAATGCAGCTCTGCAAGCATTTCTGTGCGCCATTGCTGCCCACACTGCAAGGCACTCGACATCAAAAAAAGCTGCTTAATTGAACACGTGAAATGTGGGTACATGGACGTGGAAGAAAACTTTCGCAAAGGTAGCAGGCTTGTATGCCCAAAATGCCATGAAGAATTGACTAGGATTGACGTTGACCACCGAAAGGCAGGCGTATGGTGCACGTGCAAAGAGTGTAGCAAGAGCTTCGACGTTCCAATTGCTTCGTACTTCTGCAGAGACTGCAGGGGAAACTTCGATTTTGAAGAGATCATGATCAAGAACATTTATGCCTACAGCTTAAGAGAAGAAGCAAAGAACGAGGCTACCTCAGGCTGGGTTCTGATTGCCCCGATAAGGGAACTCCTCAAAAACGAGGGATTTGATGTTGAGAGCCCAGCCTTTCTCAAGGGCAAATCTGGCGCAAACCACATGTTCGACGTTGTGGCTCGCAAAGGAAGGGGCACACAAAAAGTGACAGTCATTGATCTCGCAACCTCCAGCGAAGGAATCATATCAGAACAACCTGTAATCGCATTATTCGCAAAAATATTCGATGTCTCGCCAGACGACGCCTACTTGATCGCAATGCCGAAAATAACTGAAAATGGGAAGAAGATGGCCCAGCTTTACAAGATCCAAATCATAGAAGCAAAGAACGAAAGGGACGCAACGAAGACACTCAAAGAGAAAATGCTATATGGCAAAGAATAGCGGAACAAAACGCTTCAACCCCAGCGCTTCATGTAAATTGCCAAGTTACCTTTCTCAGTAACGACTTTAAGAAGGAAATCCTGAGCTGGAAGAGCCACGTCTGTTCGAACATACGTCGAGTTTTCTCCAGAATTCACGAATAAGTCTGCGTCATAATGCTTGTGATAGGTGGAGTTGACTATCCAGAGCGAGACAATATGCACGGTGGAAGGACCTTCGTTGCTAAACGTGAAATTCCCCGTTTGCACGTCAACTATTTCAATTTTCTCCTGCGCTCTCTCCCAGTCGAACTGGTTCATCTGATAACTCAAAAGCACCACGTTTGCCACTATGATCACTATCAGAATCAGACTCAGCATGACTACTATGACGTTGCTCACGCCGCGTTTATCACGTCGAAGGAGCCTTGTAATAGCCTCCAACATGAGTCCCCCTAGTCGTTACAATATCCACGTGATACAGGCCATTTGGAATCCAGCTTTCTGAGATGTTGAGCCATCGATGCTGTCCTTTTTCCAAATCGAAAGGTTTCGTGAAAATCTGAGAGCTTCGGTTAACGTACACACTCGAAACGTGGACTGCAACCTTCCCAACGTTACGAAGATAGACGCCAATGTAGCCTGTTGAACTGTCAAACCACAGATCCTCTACGACAATGCGTTCACTCATGGTCTCTCCCAGGTTGGTCGTTATAAGATAAGTAGCGCTAGTGGCGAGGGCCATGGCCGCAACAGCCACAACAGTGAGCAAGAGACTGCTTAGAACAGGTGTTATGGCCCGTCTGTTTAAGCGCAGTTTTCTCAGCTTTGTCATTTGCCTCACCACAAAAAGAGTCTCAGCGCAACATAGCCGCAGATCATTAAGGCTAAGCTATGCTTCAAACCCGCGTTTACCGTTCCCTCGCCCATTTTCCCCGCAACTAGCCCGCTGAAGAAGCCTTGGATTGACGTCATGTGAAAGAATATTCGCTGCATTTCAACTGATGACATCACACTGGTACCCAGTGTCGGCAGGCCTTCCACGTTTACGAAAAACGATCTGAAAAGCAGTATGATAGTAAATAAGAATACGAAGAAAGACACGTAGATTATTGCGACGTACGGTTTTGTTTGGGTTCGACGCTCATTGTCCAGCAGCAGTGTGGTCCTTATGAACTTACCCATATGCTCAAAAACCTTCTCAACCTGCCCGCCTGAACGGCTTGCCTCAACTATCAAAGGCATTGTTCTCTGAACCAGAACCGTGTTGACACGCCCTGCAAAGGCCTTCAAAGCATCCTCAAAACTCATCCCCCAAGAAATTTGAGTAGTCATTTTCTTCAGTTCAGGCGTAAGCGGGCCATAGTCTCTCTTGGAAGCTTCCTCTACAGCTTGTGGGAGTGTCATGCCCGTCTCTTGCGCCTGCACCAAGCTTCTGAAAAGATCCGGCAAATGCTCATCTATGGCTTTCCGCCACGTAAAGTCAACGTAGCTTAATATTGCCGAGGGAAAAACAGCAACCATCACGGCGAAAAAGACAGATTCGTCAAACGTCTTGGTCCCCCAGAACAACAAGCAAGCTGCAACAATTGTGGCGACAGCTAGCGAAACAGACCCGATCAGCGTGATATTCCTGAATTTCTTCTCTATTTTCGGCATGTTTCCACTACCATCTGGGCGTCACAGCGTCCAAGATTATGAGGAATACTATGGAACCCAGGGGCAACCCAACGTACGTGATTAGGCTGAGCAGAAGATCTGGGCTTAGCAGTCCCAAGTTGCCTTGATTAAGCATAGCCATCACTGAAAGCATTATGACAATAAGCAGAGGCCCTGTCAAGAGCAAAGCAACGTAAAACTCTGACAAGAGTGACAAGGTGTCCGAGAACTTCTTGAGGCTTGTTCTCTTAAGTTTCATAAATTGTGCAGTTTTTTCACGAAGATACGAGGTTGAATTGCTTCCTGAATGTATTGCTGAGATGAACCCCTCGAGCGTTTCTCGCAAGTTTTTTGAGGGAGTCCTTTTCGATACCTTCTCCAAAGCCGAAATTATGTCCAATCCGAAAAGATTCACGTCTCTAACGACATCTTTGGCTTCACCAGAAATTGCTAGGGGGATGCTAAGACCTGCAATCGAATGGAAAATCTTCTCAGGTGAAACACCCGCGCCTGTCAGTATTGACATGTAGCCTGTTGTGAAAGGCATCTCATCTTCCAGCGCTCTTCTGAGTTTGTCGGCGCGGTAGATCGGATAGACATAGAACGCGATTATCGAGAACGCAGATGCAAAAAGGCCTGCCCCGAGCCCGAAAAGAAAGGAAGGCAAGAGCGGTGTGCCGAAAACAAACGCTAGAACGCATGGAACAAGCCCAAACAAGATTAGCGAAGCTAGGAAAGCGGCAAAAACTGCAAGGCTAACGTATGCTTTGAAGGTGATCTTGACGCCTGATTTCTGCAAATTCACGTCTAGGCCTTTGAAAATGGGCAGAACACTTTCTGTTCTTTCTCCAATCATCTGATATGCTACTGACTCTGACCTTTCAATTGCGCTCTGAGCCGGCCTTTCAGAGATCTCCGCTCTGACTTCCGGAAGCCTTGAAGATCGTGAAAGCCTTGTCACTAAGTAGTTGTAGAGTTTTCGAATTTCTTCAATGGCTCTGTGGTTCTTCATTTCAGTCCAACTCGGGCCTTCTGGAAAACGCGCTGTGGGCCGGCGTAGTATTCGCGTATTATGTTTGTAACCTCAGCTTGATGTCGGATGCCATTTTCCACCATCCATTCTAAGATAATCTTTCTGGCGTACAATTCCCGTCTGACATCTTCCTCATTCAGATCCAGCTTCTTCACGTGCCTGTCCAAAATTGTGCTGTGGCCAGAAAAGACAAACCTATCGTCCTGTGGGTTCCATCGGAACACCTCTTCGGAAAGCAGCTCCTTCGTTCTCGGATCAAGTTCCACCAGTTCTGTCGTTGTGCTTGCTCTTCGTGCCGGTTTTCCCGCAATCTCCGTTCTCGTCAAAACCATTATGACGTCTGCCATCGCTATGAGCGGTTTCGGAATGTTCATCGGTTCGGATTCAAGCCTGTTTATCACGGCTTCAACAGACTCAGCGTGTATCGTGCTCATTCCCAAGTGTCCAGTTGCCATTGCTTGAAAGAGCGCGTAAGTCTCTTCGCCACGGACTTCGCCCACAATAATGTAGTCTGGCCTCTGCCTCACTGCTACTTTCAACAAGTCAAACATTGTTATTGAACCGCTTTTCCTCTCGTCATGCCCGAAGCCTGTTCTCACGACTGAAGGAATCCAATTTTCATGTGGAAGGTTAAGCTCCTGCGTGTCCTCTACGCTCACTATTTTCATTTCGGGCTTTATGAACATCGAAAGGCAGTTAAGCATGGTTGTCTTTCCAGCAGCCACGCCACCAGCAACAATCACTGAAGCTCTGTTTTCGATCACGAACCAAAGATAGGCGGCCATCTCTGAAGACAAGGTTTTGAAGGCAATCAGATCTGAAATTGTCAATGGATCAACCCTGAAACGCCTGATCGTAAACGTTGAGCCTCTTCTCGTAACTTCACTGCCATACGTCAACTGCACACGGCTGCCTTCGGGAAGGGACGCATCCACGATTGGAGAAGCTATGGAAATGTTCTTTCCAGCAAGGTAAGCTAAGCGAACTATAAAGGAGTCTAGTTCTTTCTCGTCTTTGAAAACTATGTTCGTGGGTAGTGATTCGTGAAGCCTGTGCCACACATATATTGGGATGTTTACTCCGTCGGCCGATATGTCCTCGATGAAATGATCTTTCATCAGTGGATCCATCTTTCCGTAACCGATGAAATCCCTCAGTATGTAGTAGATCAGCTTGTCAACAGCCTCAGATGGGACTTTTATGTGATATCTCTTGATTATTTGCCTTGACTTATCCCTAAGATACTTCTCCGCCTTTTCTCTGGTTTCAATCTCTTTGAGGTTTACGTCTACTTCTTCCATCAGGAGGTTCTTGATTTCATATAGTTGCTTTTCTTCATCTTTTTGAAGGGTTGGCTCTATGATCTCGTATCGCGTTTTTTGGGTTTCTGGCTCCTTAATAACCGCAGCGTACACGTACGGCTCCTGTATAGGGTAGACCTCTCTGAAAATGGTAGGTTTCCTACTCTCTTCTCCCACCACCATGGACAACCTTGTTTCAGCCTGCCCTAGGGCTCCTGCTACTTTCTGCTTAGATTTCTTGTTTGCCTGCATCGTTCTCCCTGGTTTAGGGTAAGTTGTATATGCTCACCAATATAGTGTGTCGTTAGTCTTAATAAGCCATACGTATGATTAATCTTTAGCATCCTTTAGTACGCGCGCGGCAGCACACCCTATATTGTGGAGACCCAGCTTGGAGGCCAAAGATGCAGAATGCGTTCAAAGACCAAAGCTTCCCAAGAAACGACTGCTCAGAAAATCCAGTAGAAGAAGGACAGATCCTCCGCGAACTGGCAATGATGCTGAGACATCCAAGCTAGAGCGCAGGACAAAGAGGGGCTTAACATTTTGTCCAAGATGCGGGTCAGCAGACGTTTTCTTTGCTTCCGGCCTGCCACAGCTAAGGTCATTGTGGGACTGCAGAAACTGCGGCTACCGCGGCGGACTCATTCTTCAAGATGGCAAGATGGCTTCAAAGCTTGCTGAGGAATACGCGAAGAGAATCGCTCAACGCTAGCTTACCATCTACTCTATTGTCGCGTGTCTGCGCTTCAAGTCTTCTTCGGTTCGTCCCATGCGATGCATTAGTTCCACGATCAGGCTGTCTAGGAACACCATGCTGTTGTTTTCGAATATGCTTCCAAGAGGAGTCAAGGGCTCACGTTCTCCGATGATCTGTCTGGCCAGATAATCCTCTTCTCTAGGCATGCCTGCCTTTGTCCTTCCCTTGATCGTTACGACGAGGTCCGCAATCTTCCCCAATGGAGAATTTGGGAAGGACGTGACTGCTATGACTGTTGCACCTATCTCCTTTGCAGCCAAGCTTGCGGTCAAGACCATTTTCGTCGAACCTGTGCCCGAAATGGCGATAAGCAGGTCTCCTTTCTCTGCCGCTGGAGTTATAGTCTCACCTAGAAAATACACGTTGAAACCCAAGTTCATGAGTCGCAATGCGAAGGCTCTTGCGACGAAGCCGCTTCTGCCCATGCCAACCGTGAATATTTTCTTGTCTCTGGCTTCCAGCACAAGGTTGATTAGATGCTCAACTTCTTTCATGTCGAGTTCTTTCATGGCGATCTTGATGCAAGCAATGATTTCGTTCGACGCGGCCTTCAACCATTTCAACTTGTTGCAGGCTCCGAGAACCCATTACACAAACGCTCGCATTAAAAGCCTTGTGGTCTAGCGCAAATGCGTCAAAAGCTCGCCCAAAGATGGGATTGCAACGAATAGACGAACATAGATTGCAGCGGCTATTATTCCAGCCGTCACGGCTAACAGGGTGAAGTCGCCCGTATGCATTCTAAGCGCGTACAAGTTGGTACGCTTCTTCGTTGCTCCCCATGCCCGGGACTCCATTGCTTCCGCGAGCTCAAGGCTTCTTCGAATAGCGCTGACGATGAGCGGTACAAGAATCGGAATATAGTTTCTGATCCTTTTCAAAAAGTTCCCACGTTCAAGCTCTAAACCACGAGCTTTCTGAGCATCCATGATCGTTTGTGCCTCTTCCGCTAGAACGGGAACAAAACGGACGGCCGTTGTGAAAGCGAAAACCAATTCGTAAGGAACGTGCGTTTGTTCAAGGGCCAGACCTAGATGGTCAGGCGATGTTGTCAAGAAGAAAATTGAGAAAGATTCCACAAGTACCAAGAAACGTATCGTCATTGCAGCTGCACCTTCCACATTCTTTGCAGTAATCACATAGCCCGCGCTGATAAACGGCAGAAGAAAGTTGGTAAGAAAGATTATTGTGGCCAGGAAGGATGCTCCACGCATTGATCGGAGCCAGTTACGTCCAACCTTGGCTAAAATGACAAACGGGATCTGCGCAAAGAAAAGCACGACTAGAGGCAACGTTTCCCAAAAAACTATTGCAACTGAAAAAATCGCGCACACGTAGACGAACTTTATCCTCGGATCTAAACTGTGAATTGGCGAGTAGACCTTCCGAAACTTGAGTCCATCAAAAACGCTCATCTGGTCTCTTTCTCCAAAATTCTGAGCAGCACTTCTCGGGCCTCGTACAAGTCAATGACTGCTTTGGGAAGCTCCAACTCTGGCAGTTGGTGTGAGAGTTCGAGGAAAATTTGAGCGACCTGCGGTGGTACGATTGAGGCCACGTTCAGGATGTCTGGATCTGTAAGGATTCTTCTCGCTTCCCCGTCTGCGATGATTTTTCCCTCGCGCATCAGCAGTACTCTGGGGTTGCATTCTGCAACGAATTCTACGTCATGCGTGACCATGATGATAGTTTCTTCCTGAGTCTCCATCTGCAAGATAAACTGTCTCAATTTCTCTTTCTGCTGATAGTCCTGCCCGATTGTCGGCTCGTCCAGTATCAGTATTTTCGGATCCCACGCGAGAACAGAAGCCAAAGCTACACGCTTTCTTTCTCCGCCGCTCAGCATGAAAGGAGAAGTCTTTCGGTACTGCGTTAAACCTAAAAGGTTCAGAGCCCATGTCACACGGTTTCTTATGACATCGTCCTTGAAACCGAAATTTCTCAACGCAAAAGATATTTCTTCTTCAACCGATTCGCAGAAGAGTTGATGATCGGGGTTTTGAAAAACGAAGCCCACGTTTCTGGATATGCTGGCAACACTCACCTTTGTAACGTCTACTGCATCAACAACTACTCGTCCCTTCGTTGGTTTGAGCAGTCCGTTGAAATGTTTGACCAAAGTTGTTTTTCCAGCACCGTTCTGTCCCATGATTGCAACGAATTCGCCGTCTTGAATAGTCAATGATACGCCTCTTAGAGCCTCAACGCCGTTTGGATACGTGAAATAGAGGTCTTTGACCTCGATCATTGGCCTTGCAGCGCCTCCTTCAGCTGGACGGCCATTTCCTCTGAAGACAACGGGACAGTGTCGCCAAGGTTCATGTTGTCGTTCTTAAGCAATCTGTAGAGCCGCGTTGCCTTCGGGATTCCAATGCCTATTAGACGAGCTTCTTCTGACCGTAGAATTTCGCGAGGGCTTCCGTCCAAGACCGCTTTGCCTTCATCCATCACAATTATGTGCGTGGCATACTTTGCCGTCAAGTCAAGCCTATGCTCGACCAGCACGACCGTTATTCCAAGGCTTTTGTTCAGATGATCAATGACTTCGAAGATGCTCTTGGCACTTAAAGGGTCTAGAAAGCTTGTTGGTTCATCGAGAATAATCACGTCAGGCTGCATGGCCAACACTGAGGCTATGGCTACACGTTGTTGCTGGCCTCCTGAAAGCTCATGCGGCGCTCTTTCCCTCAAATCATATATCCCCGTCAACTTCATCGCTTCATCCACTTTTCTTCGTATCTCTTCTCTTGATATGCCCAGATTCTCAAGGCCAAACGCCACGTCCTTCTCAACGGACAAGGCGAAAAGCTGGTTCTCGGGGTTTTGGAAAACAAGGCCGACATGCCTTGCAAGCTCATAGATGGGGCGGTCAACAACGTTTAATCCTGTCGTGATCACCTTGCCTTTGAGCTCGCCCTGATAAAAGTGGGGAATCAGACCGTTGAAACAACGGCACAATGTCGTTTTTCCACAACCGCTCGGCCCTGTGACTAATGTGAATTCGCCTTTCCCGATTCTTATGGAAACATCTACGATTGACGGCTTCGCCGCACCAGGATAAGTATAAGTGAGATCAGCTGTTTCAATCACTATCATGCCGTTGCTGCCTGCCTGATTCTAAGCGGCACCATGGTTCATTTAAGAGTAGCTACTCATTGCTGATTAGCGATTCTCTCTTTCAAAAGCAGCAAACAACGCTTAAGACTCGATTCAACTTCTCCCACGCCGTTTGCTCCTGCCGCTGTAGAGTGCCCCCCGCCCATCCCATGTACGTATTCACCAAGAGGCTTAGCGATGTCCTTGCCTAGGTGCACGCCAGTTTGCCCATTAAACTCGCGTGTGGCGCGTAGACTGACTTCAATGGCTTCATTTTTCTTTCCCGCCACAGCTGCAACATCGGCGCCCAACTCGACGAGGGCTCTGGCCGCTGAGGCCTGATAGGCACTGACGTGCGAGAGTGCAATTATCCAATTGCCAATTTTGAAGAGCTTGACCCTTTTGGAAGCTTTCAACCTTGCCACTCGCTCAGAGAAATCCATGGGAAGCGAAAGCAGGGGCAACGTTTCCTGCGCGTTTACGCCGGAGTCGATAAGCTCCGCAATATTCTTCAAGGTCGAAGAGTTGGCCAGCACGAAGTGGCGGGTGTCAAAGGCTATGCCTAAGAACAATGCTTGAGCTTCTTTTTCGCCGATTTTCACGTTTGCTTGCTTGTAGAAGCTGAAGATGATCTCGCATGTTGACGAGATCTCTTCACTCGTGATGCAAAGCCTTGCCAACTGCAACGTATCCGGATGAGCTGCATGATGATCAATCACAATTATCGGCGCTTTTCCCCTCTTGACCGTTTCAGCCAGAGTGTCCAACTGCTGAATCGTGTTCGTGTCGAGCAACACTGTTGCATCGGCACTTTCCACGCTCGGCGACTCTTTCACCTCTACAGGAATAGACTCGAGAAGATGCTTCGAGAGCCTGCTAATTCCGTGAGCTGCGCCTATTTCTATGCTAAGCCCTGGCCTTAACTGTGCTAGTAGACTTTTCAGCGCGTAGGCTGAGCATATTGCATCGGGGTCCGCGTTATGGTGACACAACAAGACGACAAGCTTGGCATCCAACATGTCCAGGATCTTGGTCATCTCTGCGAATGACACGCCATCTCCCTCAAATATTTCTCTGCCGACTTGAAACTCTCCTTCACGGCTTCGTCGGCAAGATGCTGAGCATCGAAATCCCCCATCGTAGGCGATAAGCCGACGTCAACGTCTACTTCCAAGCTGACAGGTCTTGTTCCTTGGACTTCAGCGCTCACGTCTAACCTCTCTATTTTCTTCCCTGGAACCTTAGACAGTATGTACCGTCTGGCTGCTTCCTCTGCAACGGCACATAGCTCTTCAGCCTGCTCGCTGGCCAAATCAGGTAAGCCAAGATTCTCCACGGTTTCACCTAAAACGGGCTAAGGCTGAGGCGATGGTGAAACGGGATTCAGATCCTGCTGAAGCTTGGTCTGCAAATCCTTCAACTGGCTACGTAACCTTTCTTCCTGTTTCGTCAAGATCGTCACTCTTGTGTTAAGCAGATCTTTCCGCTCATTCAGCTCAGCGTCTACCTTCACCTTCTCCGACCTTATCATAAGCGACCCTGCAGACTTGTATATGACCGCGTCATCAGTCAACTTCTCAACCTCAGTTGACGCCTGCCCGATCTCCGCCAATTCAAGCTCCACCTGTTGCTTCTGGGCCAGAACCGACTGAAGCGTCTGCTGAAGCTGCTGAAGCCTAAGCAAGCGTTCCTGAACCTGAGGCGGAAGCTTCGAAATATCTTCACTCACTTTCCATCCATCCACTCTGGACAGCAATAAGTGCAGGCATTAATTAAGCATTTTCTAAAACACACAATCCCATCAATAGCAAATGCACGCCTGCAATTCTCACCCTCCCAATCCGTGTTCGAAGCACCACACCCAAAATCAACAGTACTGACATCTGCCTTTGATCAACGCGTGCGACGCGGCTTCCGTACGCTTGACGAGGGTTCCATGGAAAGTGACTGAATGGCCAATATGGTCTCTCATTGCCTAAGGTACTCTTAAGACCCTTCAAGATAGACCTTATTTGGAAAGTGGCCACCATTGCGGCAGAAGTGTCGATGTCCATACTACGACCCACCCAAACATAGAGCAGCTATTGTCCCGCTACGTAAAGTGCCCCAGAGGGCATTGTTCACTTGGGAAAGAGGCACTATTTGCTTATTCTAAGACTCCCTCTCCAAGGCACTCAAAACATTCATGATCGAACTAATCCACCTCAAATACGCGTTTGAAGTCGCACGCAGAGCAATCGTGTCCTTCGCTTCGATCCTCAAAACCAAAAACCTGCCATCCCTCCGCAAACTCGCACACGAACGCAGCGTAACCGGCCTTCCAACCTCCGGCTCCAAAGCTTTCAAAACCGTTTCCAAGAACCTCTCACCCGCAAAGCGAAGTCTTATCCTGACAGACGCCCTCATAAACGACCAGAATCTCTAAGAGACATCACAGCCTTAAAATCTTCTGCCTACAAGGACATACTTCCATCCGCCGATCTCACAGATCCTCCACAGCCGACAACGGACTAATACCCTCAGCACATATCACTATGACCAGTGTGACATTCTTCGCTGCAACTAGCCTTGAGTTAACAACCGTGCCCTCCACAGTAACATATGGCAAATCACCACCATAATGATTAACCCAGTGGAAATCATCAAGCTGAAGCTGCGGAGCCTGTGTAACTTGAAACTCAACAACCAACGATACGGCCACGATAGCAATGACCACAAATAGCAAAGTCACTGCAATTTTCGCTTTGCTAACCTTTCGTCCGGCCTCATCCATCTTGGAACCATCGAAAAAGGCGTCGCTCTCGGACTATTTAGACTTCGGTTTCTTAGACACCTTCAATAGAACAAACTGAGCATCCGCGAGCGTGCAGGCCAATTAGCAAGTGACGCTATTCGGTTTCTGCCTTCGCAGCTTCCTGTGTAAGGGTTCCCCTCGCTACACGTTTCGCAATAACCCCCAGCTTTGTGGTCGGCGTATAGGCCCCACCGGTGAAAGTGAAACCACATTTTCTGCATTTCCACACGCCAACACTTTCCCTCCTAACGCGGGCAAGCCCGCACTGAGGACACGTGTGAGGTTTCTTCAATTCCTCAACAATCTTAGCGTACCGTTTCCTGACCGTCGATCCATAGCGAGGGCCAAGCCCACGGGTGGGACCAACCTTCTTAGTCCTATGCCCCATCCCTTCTTCACCAGTCTAGTTTCTTGCGCATTTCCTTAGCCTTTTCCCCTGCAAGCTTGGCAATTTCTAACACTTGTTCTGGCAAAAAGTATCCCGTGCCGCCCTTTTGTATCGCACAGATATCCTCGTCGTCATCGATGGCCATGGACAACCTAGCATCCATTACCTGCTCCTCTTCCAGCTGCGGATCAACAATCAGCTTGTCGCCAATCTTCGCGCACGTAACTGTCACGGGATGCTGTCTTATCGGAAGCTGGGTGTAACCCGGTTTGGTTTTCACCTCGCCGTCTTCAATTTCATAGTTAGCCATCTTCGTATTCAACAGCGCAGCCACCGCGGCAAGGGCTGAAGTGTCGATCAGGTTTCCACCCTGATTGAGCACGTAGACATCTACGAAAACCACAAACACCTTCTTTCCAGGTTCGATGCACAGCTTCTCCGTATCAATCATCTTCGACTCTCGAATCCCTCTATCCACGATCCTGGCAAGTTCGATAGAGTTTTCATCCGGTGGGCCTGGCTCATAGCCTGGCGAGGCCAAAGGTACCAGCTCAGCGTTCACCGTCAAAACGCCTTCGTTCGGCGTGTCTGGGAAAGGCTCTCCCATCTCGATTTTTATCCCCACGACAACGTCTGTTTTCCCAATGCGGACTCTTGCCGAGCCTTCTGCCCGTTCAATCGTTCCTTGCTCAAGAGTGATCTCGCGATATTCAGCGAGTTTTCTTCCATCCAAGCGTTTTCCATCTTCGATTAGCTGTGCAATCTGCTTCTGTTTTATCTTTGCGATCACGGATGCCATTACTCTTCAGCCTCCTCTTTAGCGCCTAAGTACTTGGCTTTAAGGGCTTCTTTCTGCATGCCATAGATTTGCTTGCAGCCTTCGATAGCCAAGTTTACAGCCGTCTCAAATTCCTCCTGGGTGAGCTTTCCGTCCATCTGTAGTAACGTTACAGCATTCAGATTAGGCATCAGAGCAACTGGGACGTCAGCTGACCCCAGCTTGTCTTCTTCGTCCATCAGATCCAAGACTATGGTGTCATCAGCCTTCCCAGCTGCGCATGCCACCACTAGGTCTCGCATCGGGATGCCTGAGTCTGCCAGGGCCAAGGACGCTGCGGTTATGCTCGCGCATCGTGTTCCTCCGTCAGCCTGCAAGACTTCAATGAAGAGGTCTATCATTGTCCTTGGGTAATATTCCAAAAAGATCGCCGGTTCAAGCGACTCTCTGATAACTTTCGAGAGTTCAACCTCTCTTCTTGAAGGCGCGGGGGACTTCCGTTCCTGAACAGAGAACGGGGCCATGTGATAGCGGCATTTCAAAACTGTTCGATCCTGAAGCGCCAAATGCTTTGGATGCGCTTCTCTCGGGCCGTACACGCCGACTAGAATCTTATTCTTTCCTTGTTCAATGTATGCTGAACCATCCGCGTTTGGAACCACACCTACCTCAAGCTTTATCGGTCTAAGCTCGTCGCGTTTTCTCCCATCGAGTCTTAGTCCTTTCTTGTCGATCAGTTTCTCTGGTTTCTCATTCATTCTTTGTTTCCTCCCTTTTTGATCTTTCATTTTTGAGCATCTGAGTTATGCGATCTGTCAGACCGCTTGTATGAGACTCCTTTTCTATCTTGAGAATGGCCGCCAGTGCTGCCTGCTCTTCGTAAGGAGTCTTTCCCGTGACTAGCACGACGCCGTTAAGTCCGAGGATTATCTGACAGCCTGTTTCCTGCTTTATCATTGATATCATTGAGCCTTTCTTTCCTATTACCCGAGGAATTTTCGTCGGAGTAATCTTGATTATTTGACCCTTGGTTATCTTCCCTAATCCGGGTTCTGCAACCGTAATCTGCGGGTCGTGCGTCCTATCATAGGAGACTATCTTTGCGACGACCAAGTCGCCGATCTCAAGCACTTGAGAGAGTTCATCCTTCTGCGGTTTGAAAGGTCGGCTCAGAACGTCTGAGGGCCTCAGGAAGGCGTCGTATGGCGCGTTTATGTCTATTGTCCATCCGTTGAATCCTATTTCTACAACTGTTCCTATTATCATGTCCCCGGGCTTAGGCATGTAGAAGGCTTTCAAGGCGACGAGGTTGACCGTTTTGTCGTCGTATTCGACGAGTCCTGTTCGGGAAGCGTAGATTTTCTTGTCTTCCTTGTACGTGTTTTCTCCTGTAACATAGTCGCCTTCCGCGAGCAGATCTCCCGGTGTCGCGATCTGTTTTGTTTCAAAAAATGCTGGCATAATCTTACCTCTATTGACCTAGTGATGCACATTTGATTATGAGATTATTTTCGCTTCTCCATTACCTTTTGTTACGTCTCCAAGCTTCTCTAGCAGTGGGGCATATAAGCCTGCTGGCATTTCTAGGACCCCGCTCCATGAGCCGTCTGGCCGCCACTCTTCTCGTTTGATTGTTCCAAATCCTTTGATTGCACCGTAAGCTTTCGCCGCATACTGTGTAGGTACCGTGACCGCCACGGATAATTGCTCCATTCTTAAGGGTAGAATGGGTCGTAGCAGCTTGACTATGTCTCTTGCTTGTTCTTCAACTGGTTTGAAAGGATCTATTGGGTAATGGATCTGCTCCATGGCGTTTTCTATGCGTAGCGGTGGGTGCGGCAGGTTTGTCTTGGGATCCACGCTTTGTCTGGATATGAAGTCTATTATTTGCCGTCTCTTGTCTTCAACCATTTTTCTCCTTTGTTCCGTCGTCAGCTGGAGCGTTCCTGTCTTCAGTATTGTTTCTGCGATTTTCAATGAATCTGTTGTGCCGAAGGCCTTTCGAAGGTTTTCTTCTGAAGATCTTGTACCCTTGTTTGCGTCTGAGAATATTGTTTCTGCGGCCAGAACCTCGGTGATTCCGGGGATTTTGCCTGTGCGATAGTCTAAGGCTTTTTGCGGTTTTACGAGAATTTCAAAGTGTTCATTATCCTTGGTTATGCGGGCAACGGTGTACTTTTCACTCATCCGCTTTTCACTTGCCCACGCCTAGCTCTTTTATCATGGCCTCGATTTTGTCGTCGGCTAACATTTCCATTTTCTTGGTTTCTGACTGGATGACGGCTATCTTTATTCTTGGCGGTAGCTGTCTAGCTTCCAATGCTTTGGTTAGGCATTTTACGGCAAGTTTGACGGTTTGGTCTAGGCTCATGTTTTCGCGGTATTCGTCTTTGAGTATGGCGAGTGCGGTTTCTCTTCCTGCGCCTACTGCTGTGGCCTTGTAGCCCCTGTAGGTTCCGCTTGGATGAGTGTAGAATATGCGGCTTCCTGTTTTGTCTACGCCGGCGAAGATTATTGATACTCCAAATGGTCTTACGCCTGCGTGTTGAGTGTACATTTGTTTTATGTCACTTATTCTTTTGGTTACTACTTCCACGTCGATTGGCTCATCGTAGGTGAGCTTGTTGCTTTGAGCGTAAACGCGCGCTTGGTCTATGAGCATTCGCGCGTCTGAGCTTAGGCCCACTATGGCGGCGCCTATGTGGTCATCAACCTTGAAGAGTTTCCATGAGTATTCTGCTTCCTCGAGGGGCTCAACGTTTTCCTCTGAGCCCAGCACGACGCCTTCTGAGCACATTATTCCAAGGATGGTTGCTCCGCGGTTGACCAGTTCCATGGCGTATTCGACTTGGAACAGTCTTCCGTCGGGTGAGAAGACGGTTATGGCGCGGTCATATGCGCCTGGTGCTGCGAATACGGACATTCTTTTCATCCTCACACTGTATGTTGATCGTTTGCAGTCTTTCATACGACAACTTAACTAAAAACCTTTTCCTACGATTCTCAGCTTCTGGTTTGCCCGATTTTTTCCGTGTGTGACGCATGCTTGGTTTATTAGGGAGGCGCGGCAGGTTGGTTTCTCCCTGATTGATCTACATGCTTTCTTGGGAGAAATGGGCCTCAAGGGTTCCTTCTTTGGATTGCGCACGTGTTTGCCTGCCTGGTTTATCTGCGTCTTTTCTGTTGGGATGTTTGAAACCTGCTGGGTCCATGTTTGCCTAGGCCGTAGTATAGTTCACCACACTTTTTCCGCAATAGTTGCACCTTTTCTCGTACGGTCTTTCTTGAGGGCCTTGTGAGTACCTTTCGCAATGAGCGACTATGTTGGCCGTCAAGTGAACTCTGCAAGGTGCGGTGATCTTTGGGTGGCTACGGTCACGTCGCGCAGGGTTGAATCGCATGTGAAGCCGAGGGCTGATGTTTTCTGGGGATTCTGGTATAGGTGCAACTATTCGCCGCGATGTGTGTGACTATCCAGATGAGGTCTATTCTGAGGGCTTTCTGAATACCTTGGGCAATGAGTGTTTATGTTTGCCGCTCAGTGATCTTCGTGGATCCCTGTGATCACGTGGTGGAAAGTCACATGCGCTCGCTGAATGGACTATGTGGTCAGTTGCTTCATGGCCTTTTTTATCGTTGAGACGGACTTCACTAGGCTTCTCCTCGTCTGGGGGGCTAGTTTGAGTTTCACGATCTTTTCGACGCCCTTCTTTCCTAGGATCACTGGGACACCTATTGAAACATCTGAGAGCCCGTATTCGCCGTCCAGGTATGTTGAGGCTCCCATGACTCTGTTTCTGCCTCTAAGGATGGCGTCTGTCATTATTGCTATGACGGCTGCAGGCGCGTACGTTGTTGATCCTTTGAGTTTGATAACGTCGGAGCCTGATGTAACTGTCTGGTTGACTATTTTCTGGATTTGCCGTTTTTGAAGCAGCTGTGTTACTGGAATTCCAGAGACAGAAGCGTATTCAACAAGTGGGACCATGGAGTCGCCGTGTTCGCCTATGACGAGTGCGCGGACGTCCTCTCTCGATACATTCAGTTCTTGTGCGATGTAGGATCTGAAGCGTAGAGTGTCCAAGATGTTTCCCATGCCGAAAACCCGGTTTCTTTCAAAGCCTGATTCTCGATAGGCTACGTACGTCATTATGTCCACTGGATTGGTCACGACCATAAGCTTGCATGCAGGAGCATGTTTTACGACTTCTTTTACTATAGATCTGACTAGGCTCCCGTTCTTGTTCATAAGGTCAATTCTTGTCATTCCAGGCTTTCTACTTAAACCTGCGACTATGATTACGACTTCTGAGCCTTCAATTTTGCTGTAGTCGTTTGTTCCCTGGACTTTTCCATCAAACTCTATGGCGGGCGCGGCCTGCATCATGTCAAGCGCTTCGCCTTTGGCCAGATTCTCTGCAATGTCCACCAAGACAACATCGCCAAGCCGATACCTCAAGATGTCAAATGCGGCGGCGCTTCCAACTTTGCCGGCGCCAATTATGGAAATCATGTTGTTTGAACAGTAGGCCATTCTGATCTAATATAATTAGCGCACATTTTGGCATGTTGCAGGCGCGATTCTCTAAGGCCTCAGTATACGGGCATGTTCTAGTCTGGCGTTGCTTTTGACAGGTTTTTCTAGAAGAAATGGATCTATGTTCTAGAACAATTGACTAGATGTTTTGCAGAATATCGCTTAAATACTCTGGTTAGATTTGAAAGGGTAATGGAGGATAAGTCGAGCACGACGCTTTGATCGTCGTCCGAAGTTTTCGGTTCCGCTCCTGTCATGGGGGGATTGGGTTAATGGAAAGTACTCAGACAATCAATCGCGAAGAGTTTCGTTGCAGGCTTAAAGAGGAGTGGAAGCTCATGTGGACGGAGCGGTATGATGACAGAGTCAGGGCCGAGGGCGTGGTCGTCCGCGATTATCCGCTTCTCTTCATGGATCGTGGTTCTGTGATATTTGCGAGTAGGGACGCGAAAACGCCTGCTTTCAGGGAAATAGTTGAATTTTGGGCGTCCAAAGGTCTTGTCTATTCTCCTGATCCCACTGTCGGCGGATGGGGCAAATTTATTCGAGCAGAGTTGAAGAATACTGTGCACTCAAGAGCCAAGGCTTTCGCGAACAGCCAGCCCAGCTGTAAGAAAGTGAAGCAACATTTGAAGAAGGGGGGCAGAGGTTGGCTTCACGCATAATGAATAGCTGATTCTGCTTTTTTGACCAACAGAGTAATCAGTTGTGGTCTAATGGCGAAGTACAGAAACAGGTTAGAGATTATAGTTGACATCCTGAATGCTGCCGGCCTAGGAGTCAAGAAGACCGCTATAATGTACACTGCTAATCTAAGCTATCAACTTCTGGAAAAATATCTGGACGAAACTACTAAAATGGGCCTCATATATCTCAGCATCAATGGCTACGAAACTACAGACAAAGGCAAAACATTTCTGGAAAAATATAATGATTTTTCCAGTAAGTATTCAAAAATCGAAGGCGAGCTTCAAAGAATACTTTTTGAAAGAGAGTCATTAGAAAGGCTATGTGAGCCCGTGAAGAACACCAGCTCTAGGCTCAATTCGCGAAGAAACCGGCGAACGTGACTGTTTCGACACTTGGAACTCTGGCACTAAGCGAACCTGCACAGTCTTTCACTGTGAGATTTGGTTTAATATGGGCTTAAAAGTTGTTTTTCGGATGTCTGTATAACGCCTCTGCTAGTAGAAAAATCATGTTATAGAAGACATTGTCAGATGTTATAGAACTCTTTTCCGTGCCCCTTTAAATGTGATCAAAGGTTGGTTTAAAGTGTTCGAAGATGGGCGACTCTACCGTGTTGATGGAGAAATGGGGAAAGATCCTGCTTCTACCTCTGTGCTGATAATAATCGCCGCGTTAAATGAGGAGGAAGGTATCGGTCCCACACTAGCGGAGCTAAAAGAACATCTGCGGGATCCTAGGTTTTTGGTGGTTGACGGCAATAGTGCGGATGGGACTGTTGAGGTTGCACGGAAGATCGGAGTTGAAGTACTGCTTCAACAAGGTTCAGGCAAAGGCCGAGCTATTGCGCAAGCGATCAAACATATTCGGTCGGAACCAGAATATCTAGTCTTAACGGATGCAGATCACACGTATCCAGCAGAGCATGTTCCCAAAATGATAAAAATCCTGGCGAAAAACCCGCAAATTGGAATGGTATGCGGGAATAGATTCAACGATCACTTCCAAATGGATGAGATGCGCAACGTGCTCTACACAGGCAATCGGATGCTAGCGTTCGTGCATAATCTATTGAATGGCGTGCAAATGCGTGACCCATTAACAGGCCTAAGGGTTGTGCGCTGGAGAATACTCAAAGACTGGGAACCCAGATCAAAGAGCTTTGACATAGAAGTAGAATTGAACCATCAAGTGGAGAGAAGAGGCTACAGCATAGTGGAAATTCCGATCTATTACAGACAACGCCTCGGAGAGAAAAAGCTAGGTTTCAAACATGGGTTCACAATTCTAAAGAGAATGTTATTAGAGTTTGCCGTTTGATTTTTCGGAATGCACAGTACGTCTCTTTTGGAACAGTAGTCCACCTTCACAAAAGAGCGAGCATACGCTCATGTTGAGGCGTGAATTCTGCTGAAATCTGTCGTGCATGCCCAGTGATTGAGCCTTTTGCCGTCGTCGGTTCGAGAACGGAGTTTCACTGATCAGAGTCTTAAGCTGAAGTTGGATAGCAAAATACGTTCAGGACAAGAGACAAGACGATGATGAACTCAGCCAATTCTAAGCTGCTGATTCTCAACATGCCAGATCCTCCATTCCAGATAGTTGAAAGGGAGTATGCAGGAGGGTTCGGCGTCTCAAGACATACTCGATTAGGTCGGAGAAGCCCATTGGAGAGACCTATTCTTAATCTCTTTTTACCATACCTCGCTGGTGTTGCAGAAGAAGCAGCCTGCGAATATCTAGTTCTTGACGCACAGGCCTTTGGGCTTTCATACAACGAAACATTGCGGAAGACGAAGGAATACGCTCCGGATATTGTAGTTTCTATGATATCACTTCCATCCCTTCACGCGGACAAGAAACTTCTGGGCAACATTAAAGCAGAGTTGCCTAACACGATGACCGTCGCCTGCGGAACCACATGCAGTGCGATGCCCGAAGAGATCCTGACACAAAGCAACATTGACCTTGTGTCCAGGGAGACTTTTCCTTATGTCAATAGTCTAGAATATTTGCTCAACAGCTTCCCACGACTGGCAAAAACAAGCGATTTCAGTGCCTTGCCAGGATTCTCGTATGTTCGAGAGTTAGAATTGAGAAACAACCCCCAAAGATCTGTAGTCAAGGATTTCACGAAGCACCATCCAAAATATGATGCTCTGCCACTTGAAAAATACCAGCATTTCATCGATTTAGAAGGCAAGACACACCTGTTCATTCCAATACTAGGAAGCAAAGGTTGCCCATACAATTGCTTCTACTGCCCCTATCCTCTAGGGTTTGGAAATGAAACAGTTTTTCAAGATCCTAAAGTAGTTGTCGACCAGATGGAGCATCTTTGCAGCATCGGCCACATCGAGGGATTTCTTTTCAGGAATCAGTCCTTTGCTTTGAATCTGAAATGGGCCGAAAACGTGTGCAGTGAGATTCTTAAGCGAGAACTCGACGTCTCTTGGCTCTGCGAAGCAAGAGCGGATCAAACCTCGACAAGTTTGCTCTCTGCCATGTCAAGATCTGGATGCAAGAGAATACACTATGGCGTAGAAACTGGAGATCCTGTACTGATCACGAGAGCAAAAGCTGGTGTCTCCCTACAAACCGTGAGCAAGACATTTAGTTTGGTTAGAGAATTCGGCATCTGGAGGCAAGCGCATGTCATTCTGGGATTACCGACAGAGAACCAGCAAAGCTTGGAAAATACCCTGCAATTTCTTGTGAAACTTGACCCAGACAGCGTAGCAATCAATTTTGCAACTCCCTATCCAGGAACAGAGCTTTTCCGCGAATCTCAAGAAAAAGGTTGGATAAAAGAGCATGATTGGAGTCATTTTTCCTCCTTCGACGTTGTTCTGAACGCCAATTGCCTGAAAGGTGGTGACTTACAAGGTATGGCAAGAAAGATATTCAGACACACGCTGGTTCAAAGAATAAACAAACTTCTATCCGAACCCTTGAAGGGAGATCTATCCGCGCGTTGTCGCCTGTTGGCAGGATACTATGTACCTAAACTGGCAAAGGAAAGCTTAGGTCTCTAGCAATTTTGCACGTCTTGTTAGTCTTGTAGAAAAAGAACATGATGACCTGAAAGGCCCTTGGAAACCAGACACTCTCATTGTTTTCAAATTCTCTCAGGTTCACGTGTCAAAGGTTCTGAGCAATTTATGCCGTTTCTGAATCGAATCTAGAGGAAGAAGTGTTGGTCTGAGGTAAGCCATGAAAGACATGAGACTGGGGCTTCTTACGTCGGAGTTCCTTCCAAATTGGGGGGGTGTTGGAACCTATTGCGTAGAGTTGGCAAGAATGCTCTCAAGCATTATCGATTTGCACGTAATCACAATAGGACGGGAGAAAAAGGGAGAATTAGTATATTCAGAAGAAAAGATACGTCACCTGTTTGACGACAAAATAAGCGTGCATTTTCTAGCAGTAAGCCCCATTGACGACACCTTTCTTTACAACGCTAAGATGCAATTCTCGACACGTCGCAAGCTTACTGGGCTGGTCAGAGAGCAAGGCTTGGACTTGGTGCACACCAACTTTCCTCATATGCCCGATCTCTTGCTCAAGCTCAGAAGGAAACTGCCATTTCATTCGTTAACGACGGTTCACACTACGATAGCGGGTCAAAAAGAAGGCATCATGTCTTCCAAGAATAGCTTCCTCCAGATGGACTTTTCTGAAAAAAGCACGATTCTTCTGTACGGCGGTCTAAGAGTTGCCGAAGAACTGTACTTGAGAAAATCAGAGAACTTCGTAACAGTCTCGAATTGGATGAAGTCGCAGGTCCAGCAAACGTGGCCATTCATGGCAGACACACGCGTAATACATAACGGAGTAGATCCAGAAAAGTTCTCACCGAAAGCAAGAACTGGTTTTCTCAGCGAAATATCTGATCCGATAGTCCTGTTCTCTTCTAGGCTTACTGTGGCTAAGGGGTTAAATACAGTGATTCACGCAATGCCCAAAGTTCTGAAAGAAAACAAAGCGCATTTCGTTTTTGCTGGGGCAGGCCCTAAAGAAACATGGATTCATCTGTTGGACAAGCTTAAGATAGACAAGAGATGCTACACTTTTTCTGGGTACGTTGATTATCAGCTTTTACCCTCGCTTTATGCTATGGCAGATGTGTTTTTGATGCCCTCATTATACGAAAATCTTCCTATAAGGATCCTTGAAGCGATGGCATGCGAATGTTCGGTGGTAGCCTCAAAAATATGCGCGGTTCCTGAGGCAATAAAAGATGGCGAAAATGGAATTCTCGTTAATCCTAATGATGCTGATGGACTCTCAAAAGCCATTTCAATGTTGCTTGAAGATAAGGACTACAGAAGAAGACTTGGAAGGAATGCTAGGCGCACCGTCGTTGAAAACTTCTCGCTGAAAACACTTGCAAAAGAAATGGTCACGATCTACCAGGAGGTCTGCAGATAATATGCGCAGGATCAGACTTGCATTGTGGCTAGCAATGATCGCTGTTATCGTGGGGTACTATATGTGTGGTTTGGCTCTGCAACGTGGCATTGCCGTTCCTTCTTTGGCTTATTGGTTCTTTTTCTTGGCGATCCCGGTTTTTGCTCTTCTTTTGGTTTCTAGGAATGAAAGCCATAATGTGGCTCTGCTGTTGATGGTTTCGACGGCGGTTTACTCCATGTATTTTCTACAGAGCCACACCTTTTATTCACCTGGAAGGGACACGCAGTTTGAGTTGCAGAACGTTGTTCTGATCCAAAACACTGGAAGATGGGTAGCTGGAATGGGAACCTCCATGGCTACTGAGCACAGTGTCCATCCGGCCATGCATATACTCCTAGCCATGCTCAGCGAGACGACAGCGATTCAACTCTCACAAATCATGTTCATTATTCCCTGGTTAAAGGGAATAGGAGTAGTACTGTTCTTCTATCTTCTTGCACGCACTCTCTTGTCGGACAATAGAGCTGCTTTCTTCGCTTCTATTGTCTACCTAGGATGTTTCAGCCCCTTAGTTGAACCGCACCGCGAAGCCTTCGCTATTATCCTTTTCATGGGTGGCCTGTG
>Ga0315279_10002921_pt1 | contig 24687 bp, 29 predicted proteins | sample YL17G06_20_MG_FD_203694 | JGI IMG/M metagenome (GOLD analysis project Ga0315279, IMG submission 203694) | Sediment microbial communities from Yellowstone Lake, YNP, Wyoming, USA - YL17G06_20 | ecosystem: Environmental > Aquatic > Freshwater > Lake > Sediment | place: USA: Wyoming | collected...
ACGCTGTGGCCACTAGTCAACCGGTTGTCCGACAGGGCAAACGCCGGGCAGCCACGCCGCTGAGAATAAGGGCTGAAAGCATCTAAGCCCGAAGTCTCTCCTGAAAATAGGCAGCCATTCCCCTAAAAGGGGGACGAAGGCTCCCATAAAAGATGGGTTTGATGGAACCGGGGTGTACGCTGGAAGGTTTCGGCCGACCAGCTCAGCCCGCGGTCTCCAACCGCCTAAGGTGTTGGACTATAGGCAGTGTCTGGACGAAATAGAAGGTGAAGCTTGATGTGTGCAGGGAAAAAGCGGGTCTGTGCGTGGTTGCCTATGCTATTTCTGGGATGGGTTTTTGAATGTGGGTTGGGTATGATGGTGCTTGGTGAGTTTTTGTGGTTTTGATTTCACGGTTTGATCCTTGGCGTTCGGGGTTGTGTACGTGTCCTGTGAAGTTGACGTTTAACCCTTACACTGGTTGTGATCATGGTTGTGTATACTGTTATGCTTCGAGTTACGTGCGGAGGTTTTCTGAGTGCAGGCCTAAGAAGGATGTGGTGCGGAGGTTGAGGAGGGAGGCTGGCGTGTTGAATGGTGAGTTGTTGTCTGTGGCGAATTCTTCTGATCCGTATCCGCAGGCGGAGGCTGAGTTGATGGTTATGCGGGATTGTTTGAGGGTGTTGTCTGAGTGCAAGTGCAGGGTTCAGGTGGTGACGAAGTCTCCGTTGGTAACGAGGGATGTTGACTTGTTAGGAGGGATTCTTTCGATGGTTTCTTTGACAGTTACGATGGATGATGACCAGTTGGCGGGGCTGCTGGAGCCGGGTGCTCCTGCTCCTTCTGCGCGTTTGAGGGCGGTGGAGACGCTTGTTAGGAAGGGCGTGCCCGTGTCAGTGCGAATAGATCCGATTATTCCGTATGTAAGCGATGATCCGGAGGGTTTGGTGAGGACGTTGGCGGGTTTGGGTGTGAGGCATGTTACTTGTTCGACGTTTAAGGTTAGGCCGGACGGCTGGCGCAGGTTTAGTCTGGCGATGCCTGATGTTGCGGCGAGTCTTCGGCCGTTGTATTTTGAGCTGGGCGAATCTAGGGCGGGTTATCGGTTGTTGCCGGAGAACTTGAGGTTTAGGCTGATGGAGAGGGTGGGCGGTTTGGCTCGCAGGTACGGGATGAAGTTTGGCACGTGCAGGGAAGGTTTTGGCCATCTTAACACTGCCGCATGCGATGGTTCATGGCTTTTGAAGGAAAAGCTTTCGTAGGCCTTTCGTGGGCTGATACATGCGTTTTCGTTTTCTGGCGTCGGGGCACATGATGAGTCTCAGCCATTGCTTTCGAGAATAGACCGTTTTCTTTCAGGGTCAGAGCATTGACAACGCGCGCTGGGGTTGGGTTTGGCGTGAATATTGACCGCAAGGATTCACTGCCTGCCCCTGCTCTTAGATGCGTTAAGTCTGTCATCGTTGTCTTGTTGGAACGTTTCAACGATGACCCCACTCGATCTATGTTTTTACATCAGACGTAACGTTGCTTTGTAAGTCAGTTGTAATGCTGCTTTGCGAATATCGCTCAAAAGAGCAGATTCGAAAAACCGAAAAAAGAATCTCAGATTGGCTGTAGGACCTTGTCCGTCGTCAGGGCATCTGCGGGGTTTGACCAGAAAGCGTACGTGCCTAGAACTCGAGTGTTTTCCGAATCTTCTCAAGGTTCTTTGTGGCGACGGGCTCCTCCTTCGACAAGAACTCTTTCAACATGTCGCAGGAGTAATTGTCACAGTGGGCACAGGTTCTGATTTTCTTTTCTCTGGCGCAGGGTCTTATTTTGCAGATTTTTCGGCACCAACCAGAAATCATGTCAGACTTGCATCCGTTACAGTCAACGTCTTCCGGTTTGAACTTGACCTTGAGTTCTTCCGTCCAGTGTTTAGCTATCTGCTTTTTCCATTCAATGTCTTTCGCGAGAGTCGCCTTGAATGCTTTGCATTCTTTGCAGTCCAATCCACAATAGGCAATCATTTCAGACATTATTCCTTCTTCCCCTCCTTCTATGTGCTTATGTTCCAAATCGCCTTTGCTCGATCCAAAAAAGGCGCGCAGGTTACGAGGTAGATTGTCCAATGAATCTGGATCAGCCAAATCAAGATTCTTCAGTTTTTCTAGTGTTGCGGTAGGCAGAGCGGTTGCACCTTTGAGAAGAAGTTCAGTCTCTTCTTGCGAGAACTCCTCTCTTTCCACAATCCAGTTCATGAAATGCCCGTCTTCGGGGCAGACCCTTTGACAGTGAAGACAGCCGTACAGGCAATTGTGCCAGGATGAGTCAATCCAACTTGGAAATGGGACATCACCCTTCTTCTCATTGTGAAATACGATGCAGCGATCAGCATGGAGCAGGAAGCGGTCCGATGAGATTGCGTGCGTGGGACAAGATCGTCTGCAGGCTTGACAGTTTTCACATTGCTTCATCATTCGCGCTTCTCGCCAACTGTCTTCTCGGCAAGGCAGATCAGAATAAAAGGCTACAAGCTGGAAGAAGCTTCCGAAGCCAGAGACATAGCTGATGTTGTTCATTCCATATTCAGCCAGCCCGCTTCGAACGGCCAGTAGCTTCAGAGGCAATGCGGTTCTAGCTATTTTGTATCCCTTTTCCTTCAAGATCCCGGTCAAAAATTCTGCAACATGATCTGTTGTTTGTTGATAGGCTACGTATGTTGGTGGAAGGATGAGCGCTGTTTTTTTGCCTCCAAACGAAAAAGTGGCTTGAGCTTGGGGGCGAGGAACGGCAACCACGATTATGGATTTTGGCTCTGGCAGGGTTTCAGGAACCTTGAATTCAAAGAAAGCAAGGCGCAAACGATAAAACTCTTCATCAAAGGACCCTTGACTGTAACGTTCTTTGATCTCTTCCTTCAATTCAGCAAGGCGTTGGATAGACACGATGCATCCCTTATAGTCACGTTCTGCCAAGTGAAGCAACAGTTCCTTAGCGTCCGCATCCTGAGAGGCAATTCTTTTTTCTGCGTCCATCGTTTTAACCACCTTCATGCATTTACGTAGGTTAGATGTCGACGCCTGATATAAACTTATAGCCACCGACGACGTAACTAGGTGGTTAGAAGAGACATGTCCGAACCTGATCCGCAGAGCCTGAAACTGATAGGTGGACGACTATGCCTTGATTTCATCAACACCGTAGACTGCCGGAACAGTGACCAATCACGCGAGGTTCTCTCCACATACCCAAACCTCGTTTCATGGAGCCAACATGCCAACATCCTAACCGAGAATGAAGCCAAAGACCTGCTTCGAGAAGCAGGTCTTCATCCTACAGACGCAAGAATAGTCCTTGAAAGGGCTATCACGACAAGAGAGGCGCTTTACCGGATTTTCTCCGCGATTGCCAACCATTGTTCGCCAGCAGCTATCGACATAGGGGTATTGAACGCGGAAATGTCTATAGCGATGGCACAGATGCGCCTTAAGCCTGCAAGTGCCCCAAGTCCTTGGACGTACACTTTCGAAGAAAGGGAACTCGATCAGATGCTTTGGCCGGTCATTCATTCAGCGGCTGAACTGCTGACCTCCGATAAGCTGGACAGAGTCTGCGAGTGCCGAGGAGAAAACTGTGGCTGGTTATTCATCGATATGAGTCGGAATCGTAGTCGCAGGTGGTGCGACATGAAAGATTGTGGCAATCGAGCCAAGGCTCGGCGACATTATCAAATGACGCATGGCAATCGCTCTTGATGATTCTGTTCCCTCTTCGTCTGTTCTGAATAGGCGTTTCTTTTCGTCTGTTTTAAAGTTCATGGCAACTAATGTCAGATGAGGAGAACTATTGATTTCTTCAAGAAGTATTGTAGCTTTAGAAAGGAGAGATGCGAGCTTTTCTTTATTTGGCAAGTTAATATGGTTTTCCAAGAGAGTGAGACATGCAACATTCAATTGATCTAGAAGTTCAAAGTTTAACGCATGCATCCTCTTTAATTCTTGAAGTGTATCGATGATTTCGCCTAGAATGTTATTCGACATATTCCTCTCCTGCGTGTCTTGATTTTTCCGCGCTTTCTTTGACGGATTGTACGAATTTGAAGACTTCCTCGAACATTGGTTCTTTGATAGTCTTATGCAGTGTTTCAACTTCTGTTTTCAGACTTGGTAAATCTACTTTTAATTTATCAGCTATCCCCTGAACAATTGCTTCCACGTTTGACATTCTTTTTTCAAGATAATCAATTGCGTAGCCCACAATCCATATGTTATGGTAAATCATATTCTCTGTTTCTAGCATGCCCTCTAGTAGAACGTAGTGTGATTTGTCAGCCCAGAATGACTTCATTCGTTTTTGTATATCAGCAAATTTCTCTGAATAGTCTTTATGCATCTCTCCAAGGAAACCGCGAAGTTCATCTATCTTTTCAGGGTCTATTCTTAAGCCAAATTGGATGGGCTTCTCTTGCGCAATTTGCTGTTTCTCTACTTTCTTTCCTTTGCTTGCTGTTGCTTTATCCAACAGTTTATCGCCTCCTCCACTAATTGAGTTAGAGTTATGTCGTTTTGGATTGCTGCCACTTTTGCTTCCTTCCAGATTTCTGGATCAATCCGTAAAGAAGTAACTAATTGCTTTCTTTCTTCTATCGGCATTTTATATGTTTCACGAATAGCTAATAGGGCGTTGTAGTATTTATAATGTTTGTAGCAAGCATTTTATAGTAGTGGTTACATATACTACAAAGTAGTGGCGTAGTAACATGGCAACCATAACAACAACAAGAGAAGAACGCGGTGAAGCAATCGCAAAACTCTCCAACCAAATCCAGAGAGCAGACGAAAACCTTTACACCGTCAAATCTCAATCTGGAAATGGCGAATACTGCGTCACCAAAGTCTGCGGATAATGGCTGTGCGAATGCCCAGACAACAAGTATCGCCATGTCAAATGTAAACATATTTTTGCGGTTGAATTTTCAAGCCAAATAAGAAAAGAAGTTCAAATTAACCGAGTTATCCAAGAGGTAAATGTTCAGAATTGCCAGTATTGTGGTTCAAGCAACCTCAAGAAAGACGGGGTCAGACGAAACAAGACAGGAGCCATTCAGAAGTTCTATTGCCGAGATTGCCATCACTACTTCACTATTAACCTTGGTTTTGAAAGAATGAAACATAACCCTCAAGCGATCACTTCTGCTATGCAACTCTATTTTAGCGGAGAATCTTTAGGAAATACTCAGAAGTCGTTAAGATTATTAGGTGTGGAAGTTTCTCATAAAACTGTTTTCATGTGGATTAAAAAGTACGTCAAGTTGATGAAAGATTATGTTGAGAAGATTGAACCAAACGTTAGCGACACATGGAGAGCAGATGAAATCTTCCTAAAAGTCAGAGGCAACATGAAATACCTCTTCTCTCTCATGGACGGCGAAACACGATTTATGATTTCTCAGGAAGTCGCTGAATCCAAAGACAAGCATGATGCAAGAGCGCTCTTTTCCAGAGGAAAATACCTCATGGGGAAACAACCGAAAACCCTCATTACCGACGGACTCTACGCTTACTCTGCCGCTTGCAGTAGAGCGTTTTCAGAAACAACCCACATAAGACACATCAGATTTCAAGGCGATATGAACAACAATAAAATGGAACGCCTTAATGGGGAAATCCGAGACAGAGAAAAGACGATGAGAGGCTTAAAGACGAAAGAAACACCGATTCTTTCAGGGTATCAGCTTTTTCACAATTACATTAGATCGCATAAAGGGTTGGATGGTAAGACTCCAGCTGAAGCTTGTGGAATAAAGGTTGAGGGAAAAGACAAGTGGCTAACCTTAATACAAAATGCGAGCCACAAGCAAAGAATATGAGCGAACCATCTAAGTCAAAGCGCTTGAACAAAAAAAAATTCTGACCAGAAACAATGGGAAAACAAAATAAGACTGAAGATTCATAAATCAAATACGATGCTGAGTTATATAGGCATTCGACCTTTAAGAGTAAGCATATATAAGATGTGAAGCTATTTGGCGAAGAAGAAAACAGAGGAACAGACAACCCTACAATGTGTTGTCCGTTTTCAAGAAATAAAAAAGAAAGACAAGGATAAGGCATACGCCAAATTTGCTACGTTGGTACAAGAAAATAAGGATGTTTTTCCTCTAAAGGTCATTATTAATAATGCAAAGAAGCGAGTTTTACTAGATGCTAAAGACTTTGCATTTGAAATCACTTTTGGAAAACTGATACTGGTAAACATGATGGTGAATAACCCATATGAAAACAAAGCTATTGCCGACGAAGTAGGTGGCAAAGTCATAAACTACTTGAACACGATTTTGAATGAAGGAGCAAATGGCGCACGAGTTGTTTGTAACTTAATGACAACCACTCCAGAGAAAAAGACCAATCTGGCGGCAAAGTTGCTGGGAGAGGGAAGAATCGCACGAGTCAACGAAATAGTCGGGCAATCTCTGAAACCTCTTTCAATTGGGTTTGAATATAAGCTTGGAGAAAAAAACTTCATGTTATCCCTATTTACGAGCGAATTCAACGTTCAAATTGTGGCTTCCAGCACCGTTTATAAGGATAAAATGCCTTTTAATTTGCTAGAGAAAGAAATGGCTGAATTAGATAATCCTACATCGACGATCAAAAGGTTGAGCGAATCCGAAGTGTGATTTGGAATGGCATACCCCAAAGTGGAATACCCAGATTCGATTCTGAAGCAGAAAATGAAGGAATGGGGAATTACTAAGAATGAGAACAAGGTACTGGACAACATATTAGATAATATACCAGTTTACTACGCTCAACTCCAAGCGCAAAATTTCCTTCAAAATTACCTTAGAGTGGTTAGAACAGATCAGCAAATAATACCTGAGCGTAAGGAGATTGAAAGTCTAAAGAGAAGAGTTGGTGAATTAGAGAGAAGAGTTGGAGGGAAAAGATTACCTACTGAGTCTGATCTCATCTACAAGAATATTCAGAAGGAATATGAAGAGAAGTATTTTGGGAAGATTATTGCAATTGATCCTCAATTACGAAAAGTGGTAGGCATTGGAGATTCGATTTCCGAAGCATATGAAAAAGCGCAAAGAAAAACTAAGAAAGATCAATTCGATTTCAGAAGGGTAGGATATAACTACATAGACAGTGTGTGACAAATGGGGCAAGAGAATACTCCTTTCTTGCAGAAAGATTACACATACAATGACGAAAGAAAAACATATGATGTATTACTGGAAGTGAAGGTTGGAACAAAAGAAAGCCTCAAGAAAGTTACAGCGATCGTTGATACTGGTTGTAGCTCAGGTATACATCTTTGCAAATCATTTGTCAATACTGAAAAACTGGTTTTCATTAAGAAGATAAACATCAATCCCGTACCTGTCCATGTTGCAGATGGACATACAATCAATGCGGACATCTACAAGGCAATATGCCAGATGAATGGGAAAGAAGAAGAGATAATCGTTAGCGTAATCGATCCAGAGAAGTTTTTTGAAGAAGGAGAGGGTACTATAGTAAATGTTCGACCTTTGCTCGGGCGCGATTTATTGGATAAGTATGATGTTCTTTTCAAAGGCAAGGAAAGAAAACTTGCTATATCTTGCTCTGAATTGAATAATCGCGAATCCTCCTTGTGAGTTGCGTATTCAGAGTGAACCAACAGTGGCTATAGATACGTGTCCCTTAATCGAACAGAATCTAGCAACCGAAAGTTTACATGAACCCAAATAACCGAAGACTTTAGAGAACCTGCAACAGCGTAGAACACAAAACAAAGAACCAGCAGACGAAAAGTAACAAGGAGAAAGAACAGCCACAGAGGTAACAAAACCCTCTTGATAGGCCGCGCGCATAGGTCTTGTTTGGTTGTGGGTACCACTGATACTGCTGGCCGTAGCGTTCTTCGAAAATGAGAACAGAGCCAACTCGCCATAGACAACAACCACCTCCTCCTAACCATGGTCGGCATTGCGCCCACTTTTCATCTTTCTGTTCTTTCTTTTCCTACGGGTAATTCAGACTCAAGGTATGTTTGATTGTGCATTTTCTTGATTTTGAGAAATCTCTTCGGACCTTTTTCTGTTTCTCGCTCGTAAATGCTGATCTCTCCATCGAAAAGATCCAGAATGGCCTGAACTTCTTGCGGGGGATGCATCTGGGGGTTCATTGCAGCTAGCGTTGTAAACCGTCGCGACTTTAGGTTTGGAATGAGGTCGGCCAGCCACCGTCGGGTCTGAATGGCATGATGCTGCAGCAGAACATCTGATATGATCCCAAGATACGCTCTCTTCGGTCCCTTCTTTAATCCTTGAAAAGCTTTGGTCAATGCAATGTTTATTTCATTAAGATTTTCCACACTCTTCAGTCTATAGACATTAGGCAGGCTTTCTATCGTCCCGACTCGGGGATTGCAAACGAAAAGATAGAAGTTTGACGGAAATTCTTCTGCGAGAGACTTGATGTCATCCAAGGTTGAAAGGCAGAACGTGATTTCGCCCCTTCTAGCTCCTGCTTCGAGAAATCTCTTGACAAGCAATTCCTTTTCATCGCATGAAGGTGAGGTCAGTATGATCGCATAGTCTTCTGGTATTCCTCCGAACAACACTTTGTCAAAATCCTCATATCCGGTAGAGACACGGAATGGAAGAACAGTCTCAGAAACCTTGATTAACACGGGTTCAGGTTCGCAGGACGCTCGTCGACCCTCTTCGTCTAGGTAGATGATTTTCGGTTCTATCGCAAAGCTGCCCTTTTGAAATGCTCTTAGCACAACTCTGACTTCCTCAGCCTTCAAAGGGGCAAGTTGCTTTCCTTTCATGTTGAGACTACCGTCTTCGACACTGTACATCTCAGGTTTTTGCACTAGGTCGAAACCCTCTGGAACCACGCCAGCAGTTTCTACTAGGAACGCGGGGCCCTTGCCAACGTTAATAAGCTCTATACTCAAGTGAAGATCTTCGCCCGCTTTCACCTCTCTTTGAGGGGCAATCACATTTGCTCTCACAGAGGCATGCTCGAATTCTGATAAGCCCACGGGCTTTTCAACCGTCAGTTTCGGCGCTGGGACCAATTGCGTACTCGACACTTCGCTTGGGACAGCCAATAGCTCTCCCAGGGATAATGCAAACTCGCGCTTCTGCTTGACTTTTCCAAGTATCCTAAGAACTTCATCTCTCTTGCCAGTGTAACGTGCCGTTTCATACAACCCGGCTGACTTCTCCAAACATTTTTCAGCGATCAGGTATTGCTTCGCTTTCTTCTCGGGGTCACTTTCAGTTTCAGCGCAAATCAGGTAATTGTTAGCATCAAAAAGAATCTCGGTGGCGTTCGTCCACATGGAAGCGCTGTCGTACCCAGCTTTCAAGTAATAGTTAGCTGCGCTTCCCAGATACTGTTTTGTCTTGAAGAAATCATCTTTCTTCTGAGTTGCGTCGAACTTGGCTCCGTGCTCCAAAGCCTTGCAAAAGCTACCATTGCCCAATGCTAGCAAGATCGTTCTGTCTTTCGAATCATATTCTTTGGCTTCTATGAACAATTTGGAAGCTTCGTTGTAAAGTTCTGGTGAGACCGTTCCATCGGCCATTTTCATTTTCTGCCATGCGCGGCACATTATAGCAATGGGCTTTATCTCTCTTCGGTCATCCTCAGTTTCAAGAGCCTCTAATACATTCTCGAGGCGCGAGGCAGCCAAACCGTATCTTTCTGCGCTTTTGCTATATTCTCCATTCTGGTCGTGTAATCTGGCCTCTTCTATGTTTGTTCTTGCAAGACAGTACTCCATCCTTCTTATCGAAGCCTTGCAGAGTTCAGCGGCTTTTCTCTTTTCGTCGATGTTCTGAATCTTGTCAATTTCTCGTTTGAAGACTTCTCCTGCCGTCCTGAAGAGCTCAACTGCTTTCCTGAAGGCTTCTGCTGACTCAATACTATTCCCTTCTCTGCTTGAATCCTCGGCTTGTTCGAGAAGTGACCAGGCGATGAAGTTCGAGGCCTGATAACCCCAAGGCTTTGATTGCTTAAGAAGACCAGCAACCCTTGCGTAATGGTTCATTGCGACTGCGTATTCTTCACGTTGGTGTGCAGACTTTGCTCTTTCAATTTCAGCCCACGCTTCCATGTAAGCTGCATAGTCTCCGTAGAAGCCTTCAAAATGAGAGGTTCTCTGAGCCGCTGCTTTGTACGCTGCCTGCGCATTTTCGAAACTCTCGGCTGCCTTAGGATGCTCATCAAGACTATCTTGCATTGTTGCCATTTTCCAGTAGGACTCTGCGGTGCGGTTCACCAAACCAGCTTTCTCGTACAGCGCCGCGGCCTCCTTGTAAGCCTCAACGGCTCTGCTTGGAATTCTCTTGTCATTCGTTAATTGGCAGAGTTCGTCCAGTATTGTCCCAAATCCATCTTCGAACGTTCCAACCGCAGCTACGCGGGTCGGTATAGGACGAGACGATATCGATGTCTGGCATCGATTCAAGCCTTCCTCCATGTTTTTGACAGCTCTTTCAAGAATGCACATCTTTTTGTCTCTGTTTCTTTCCTGCCTAGCTATGTCCAATCTTACCAGGCCCTCGTAATTCTGACCAACCCCACGAATCCAGTCATTTGATGGAATTACTCTTTCTGCAAGCTTGTCATACTCTCGCCTGTGAGTCAAGGCTTCTTCAAGCAGCATCATCTTCTCGTCTCTTCTGGCCTCAAAGTTGGAGAGGAAATGCAATGCTTTGCTCAGCGCGTGGAGGATGGAAAGCAAAGCGTCTGGCGAGCCCGAACGGCTTGCATGCTTCAGTCCTTTTCGTCCAACTTCTACGCCTTTTCTCAGCATGTGCCTTCTTTGGGCGAAAGTATATTCAACCTTGTTTGCAAGAGAAGAGTAGCTTTCAGCGTAGAACAAGTATGTTTCAGCGATGAACAGATCCTGGCAGACCAAGCCGAGATGGTGTGCTGCGTTCTTGGCGTGCGCGAGGATTTCTTCATTTTCTCGCTTCTTCTTGTCAGGGTCTTCTTCCCTGACCATTATCCAGTTTGTAACGAATGCAAGAACATAAAATGCGACTCCCTGCAGGTAGTTATCCCCTACAATTCTGCCTTTCCTCAACATTTCTTCGGCAAATTTCAAAGAAGACTCAATATTCCCCGTAAAGAGCAGAGTGGAAAAGGCAGCGGCCCAGTTGGACATGGCGGCGTAGTAGGAATTTTCCACAATCTCGGAGAGTTTCAACGCCTCTTTTGAATAACTCAAGCATCTTTGAGCAAGCTCCTTGCCTTTCTCTTCTTGTTCGCTGACGTTTGCCGCGTACCAAGCTTGAAGACTTCCTGCGAAACATGCCCGAAGAAGTTCGCTCCTGTCCCTCAGTTTTGAGAGAATCGCGACAGACTTGGTGGCACAGTCAGCTCCATCTTTGGCGATTTCCTTCATGTCTTTTGAGTCAGTTGCCATGTATAATCTCTCGAAGAAGGGCAGCAGTAAGTCGTTGCACATTTTCGCATAATCTAGTCTGTCTCTTGCTCTTTCATATGCTTCCAGACTCATTTTCCCAAACTTGACGCATTCAACGAGCTTCTCCCTCTTCTTCAAGGGGCTGGACGCCGACCAAGAGCCTAAGTATGCGGCTGCTGCATTGCACTGGGCACTTTTTCCTTGATTCTTGAAGCCGACCTGCGTCTGAAAGAGCCTTGCAGCTTTCTTGTAAGCTTCGATTGCCATATGCATGAGTCTTTTGAATTCCTCTACGCGTTTAGCTTGTCTAGAAGCCAAGCTGTAGCAGAAGCCTATTCGCTCCAAGACCTCTGGTTCAAAGGAAGGTGTCAAGGCTCCGGTCTTTGATGAGGAATTTAGCTCTTGCAGATACGATTCTGCGGCTTCCAGCCACTTGTATTCTTTTTCTTGTCTTCTAGCCTTTTTCAGCAATGGCGGAAGGCTTGGTTGAGACATTGCTCATCAAAAACAATTGCCGGTTTCAACTATGAAAGACTTTCGTGCGTGATATCGATATATAGTCTGAGTTACAGTTAGATTGAGCGAAATCCGTCTACTCACAGCCGTACTCTATTAAGTACGCTTGGGCCACCGAAGCTTTCTGAGTTTACGAGGGACATGTCACAAGCAACATGCGTCGTTCTACTGGCTTTTTCTTAGGCGAGATGCGGTTATGTCACTCCAAACACGCTCTCTGGAAGGAAGACTCCTTTACAGGCTGGACACACGCATGCCCCATGTTTGTTCACTTTCATTTCAGCCCCACATTTCGGGCAAATCATTTTTGGCAATTTTGCATTCCCAGTACACTGTTGGGTTCTCCCTGTTAATATTTCTTTTCAAGCTACGATACCAGCGTATCGCCGTGCCTGCGCGCGATTCCTTCTCGCGCGCGCTTTTACACGACCCAAAGGTAACAGTTCCAGAGTTTGAGTAGCGTTTGAGGAATGTTGAGAGTATGGTAAAATGTAACAACTGCGATAGCGCGCTGAGTAGGTTTCCAAAAACTTCTCCAGAACCTCCTTCTCTTCCTTCCGCAATCTGAAAGAAACCACTTCAGTCTGTTTATCACTCTTGCTTGTTTCCAGATTATTCCCTCCAGAGACCAAAGCCGACGATAAAGGTTTCTAAACCTTTTGCACAGAAAAACGTAGACCTTGACGTAGACCAGATTTCAGGAAATGTTCCATGCCCTTTCCGTCAAAGAACCTCATTTCTTTGAGAATTGGTTCACAGAGAAAAAATCGCAGCAACCTAAAAAAGCATGGAAGGTCTACGGTATTTTTAGAATTTCAGGAAAAAACTGAATTGTGACCTATTGTTACCTCAAAACTGTTACCTTTTCTCATCATTTCACGTTCTTTCTCGCATAGCGCGCGAGAGACGAGGCAACAGCAATTCTTATAATTCCCTGCAAACTCAGAGAAGATGGTATTGCCATGCCAATTTCCGATACACGTAAGTGGAAAGTCAATAAGCCTGCTAACGAAATCCTGAAAATAGTGAACATTGAACTGCTTAGGAAGAACGCAACGCTCCTAGAAGCTAACTCAAAGAGAATAGAAGCTACTCTTGGTTCAGAAGCAAGAACACGCCTCTTCGGAGGATTTTTCGTGTCCAAAGAAACGCTTCCTGTGAAAATAACCTTGCAGATGAATGAATCAACCACAGAAACAGAAATAGATGCAACAATCCAAGATAACTTTGGAGTTGGGTTTAGGACTGGAATGGTGGGCAAATACAAGGAATACATGCAGAATCTGTTCAACTGGCTAGCCGCGGTCTTGGAAGTCAAGAGCTAATACTAGCGTGCCAAATCATTTTTAGCAATTGGTGTTCTTTCCAACATTGCTTGAAGAGGCCTCGCGAGCGCGACTTCCAAGCCGATGTTCATGGAGAAGATGGTGCACCTTGATTTTCTGTAATATAGTATGAGGAAGAGCAGAGGAATAATACCGCTATCTTTTAGTCTCATTTTGGAACAAATGGAAGTCTTGGTGGCGCAATAGAATATCGCGAAACGGTAGCGCGCAGCAAGCCTGGTGGGAAGAGGGGTAGGGTATATTGAGCTCAAAAAACACGAAGAACTACGAGCGGCAGACCTGCGCTTCTGCGCTAGAACATGATAGCATTGCGAGTATATTCCCCTTTTTTTCAGCAAGTTAGAAATTACAAAGGCATTTTGAGCGGAGAAATATGTCGAGCACGTCAAACTGTGTAAACGCTCTACTCATGTTGGAAGATGAGGAAAACATAAAAGCGGCAGATGTTCTGAAGTGCACAGTTGAGATGAGCTAGTTGGCAAGAAAGGTTCAAGCAAGTAAATGGGAACCAGCAACCAAGACAGAACCAGCGGGAACGGAACCAGCAAGTAGAACAGAACCAGCAAGCCATAAAGAGCAGGCTATCAAGTGCCCATCTTGTGGTTATCTTTTGCTCCACGTCAAAGGAATCGGGAAACGTAGCATCAAATGCACAAATTGTGGAAACGTCTTCCAGATAGAGTGATATCCGAGAGCAATTGGTTGCCCGAGGCCGCGCGTGCCTTGTTACTTCGGTGGGAACGATGCGATTTTCTTTGCCGAGAAGATGATGAAGATAATGCCCATCATGACAAACAGCAGTATCTGAGCTGAATACTCAGGAACTGCGCTCACGTTGGTTGGGTTAGACGTTTGTGCGCTATACAGTACCGCGTCCTTCTCAAGGAAAATCAAGTCGGGGCAATTTTGCGCGAAGCTGTTGATCTTGTCGTATTGTATTGACCCGGCGAATCCGTAGATGGCGTATTTCCATGGTCCCGCAGTCACGTTACCTCCTGCTAAGGCAAAAGCCCCTAACTCAAGGTCTGATGGCTCGTATTCCACCATGATTATGACGTTTACGCACTCATCTCCTTCACCACTCGCTATCTTCTCAGCAATTTCTTGGTCAAGAGTGTCTGCTATGCCATTATTGTTCGCATCTTGTGGGAGTGGGCGAGTCGGCATAGTAGGCTTGAAGGTATCGTCTTCTTCTGCGAGGGATGGACTGTGGGATTCTGTGCTTGCCTTGATCAGTGGGCAGAGTATTGCAGCTATCATCAAGAATACGAAAACAGTAGAGAACCATCGTGCCATGCCCATCTACTAGCGCTGCCCCATAGATATATCGGAGGAGGAGCCTATTAGGTTTTTCCCCAAAATATCATAAGTAATTTAACAGCGTTAACAATACCATCCCTTCTCCCGAACCCACCACAAATAACGCAACAGTATCGGAAGAGCGCCGACAGTTAACAGACCTCACCCAAGCGCCTAAGAGTTAACAGAACCCCCCAAGGTATCATAAGTAATTCAACAGCCCTAACAGAACCATCCTTCATTAGAACGGTAAAGCATCTCGCGCTACTAACGAGTCTAGGTCAAAAGGCTTAACAGTATCGCTTGTGTGATAGTTTTTTAAGTGCGGAAGCGTGAGTTTGCTTTTGTGGTGAGGTATGGTTTCAAGTGCACGTGTTGCGGCAGTGGTTGGTCATGTTGGGATTGAGGTTTCGAGTTTGAAGCATTCGAGGAAGTTTTATGGGGCTTTGTTGGAGGGGCTTGAGTTTAAGGTTGTGATGGACAGTGAGGATGGTGTGGGGTTTTCCAATGGGGTTTTTCATGTGTGGCTGGGTGAGTTGCGTGAATCGAGGGTTAAGCGTAAGGCTCCGACTGGCGAAGAGTTTGTCGTGGCGGATCATCTGGCCGTTCTCGTGCCGGACCAGCGAGCTGTTGATGCGGTTGAGAAAAAGATGAAGGACAGCGGGTTTGAAGCGTTGTTTCCGTGTGCGGAGTATCCCGAGTTTGAGCCTGGATACTACGCCGTGTCATTCTGCGACCCCGACAATTACGTGATTGAAGTCTACACCAGATCAAAGCCGAAGTAGCTCTAGCTCTTCTGTAGCGATGATGAAGCGGCTCTCATTTCGATTGGATTGCAGTTTCATTCTGCGTTCAGACAGTTAGCATAATAAGGATGGCATGGACAGTATTGTTGATTTTTCGGGTGAGATACGATGGTCAAGTGCAACAATTGTCTGGTGTTTGCGTGCGAACACCCCGAACGAAAGGGCGCGGTTTCCAAGCTGGATTTTTGTCCAATGAGCGTCGAGAAGGATGTTTTAAGAAAAGCCCAGAGGGAATATGAAAGACCTGCTGTGCGAAGAATGGCCTATGCTTCAGCCCTTGTCGAGTCAAGAGGCTATACCAAATGGACTCGCGTGGAGGAGACGATGGAGTTCGCTAAAAGAATGCACTTCAAGAAGGTTGGTGTTGCCTGCTGCGCAGGACTAACTGAGGAAGGAAGAGTATTGGCTGATGTGTTGGCGTCGAACGGGTTTGACCTGACGTTCGTGTTCTGCAAGACTGGAGGGGTGCCAAAGGAAACATTGGGGTTGAAAGACGCTCAGAAAGTGCGGCCAGGTTCATTTGAGCCGATGTGCAACCCCGTAGCACAAGCCATGATAATGAATGAGAAGAAGACCGAGTTGAACGTAATAGTGGGGCTATGCGTAGGCCATGACGCCACGTTCATAAAGTATTCTGAGGCGCCAGTGACCGTGTTAGTTGCCAAGGACAGGGTCTTATGCCATAACCCAATCGGAGCGTTGTACAACGCAAAAGGGTACTACAAACAGAAACTCTATGAAATGCATAAAGTTGCGGGCAAAGGAAAACATATATCCCCAGAAACGAAACCTAAATCGTGAGCAGTTTTGGTAATAATAACCGTCGCTCCGACGGGTTCCGGCCCCCAATGGCAGAAGACGCCTCATATTCCAATCACGCCAGCCGAGATTGCCGCGCAAGCGGTTGAAGCGTGCGAGGCTGGAGCGGCGGTCGCGCACATCCACGTGAGAGATCCGGATACTAAGAATCCCCGTCCAGACCATCGATTCTATCGAGAGGTTGTTGACTTGATCAGGGATAGGTGTGACATGATAGTTCAGCTTACGACGGGAGGGGGCGGTCCATATGGAATATCTATTGAGCAGAGGATGTGTTCGCTTGAGTTGAATCCGGAGTTTGCGACGTTAAACGTGGCGACTATGACGTTTGGTAACGGGGTGTTCTTGAACCCGCCGGAAGACGTGGAGAGAACTGCGAAGATCATGGTGGAAAGAGGCATAAAACCTGAAATCGAATGTTATGATGTGGGACACATCGGTCTAGCGCTTCAGCTTTCCCAGAAAGGCTTGTTCAAGGAGCCCTTGAGGTTTGGGCTGATACTCGGCGTCAGCGGAGGCATACCGCCAACTGCGGAAAACCTGATGCACATGGTCAGATCGTTGCCTGAAAAGAGTAGATGGAACGTGATCGCACTTGGAAAAACTCAGTTTCCATTGCTGACTCTAGGGATGATTCTAGGCGGAGACGTGCGAGTCGGAATGGAAGACAACATTTGGATGGCAAAGGGTGTTTTGGCCAAGAGCAACGCCGAACTCGTCAGCAAAATCGTGAGAATAGCCAGGGAACTTAACTTGGACCTTGCCACACCCTCTGAAGCTAGGGAACTTCTCGGGCTCAGCAAAACATAACAGACAAAAAAACGGCGAACAAATTCAGTAGCCCCAAGCCGGGCAAGTTAACCTGCACCCTCAGTCATGTCCTCACATGAAGCCCATGTCGAAGAGTTTGAGGGCTGTAGCCATGCTTCCTTGGAACTCGAGTTTTCCGGTCATGAAGGCTTGAATGGCGTTCAGTTTGCCGTTGACTAGGGCTACGAAGTCTGTGTCTTTCATTTTGAGCGTGATGTCGGGGTTGGGGTTAACTCCTTCTTTGGTCTGTATTTTCTGGTCTTTGATGGTCACGGTCCAGCTGCCGCCTTGAGGCCCGGTGATGTTGACTTGGGCGACACCGTCAAAGTCTTTGGCTTTTTCTGGCTTGAACCTGGTGGGCAGAACCTGTTCGAGAAATTCTCTGGGGGTTCTCACTTCCACTTTTTTTCACCTACTGGTTGATGGTTTGAAGTTAACTGGTTACATGGCATTGTTAAATCTTTTGAATTGCCGTGCGTGAGAACTTGTTTTGCAGTACACGGTTCAGGCGACCGAAAATTGAGGGTTTACAGGAATAGGTCTTTTTCTCTCGGCCTGACAAGTTCGGTTGCTTTTGCGTCTTCGGTTTGTGGGTAGTGGTATCCTCTGATTATGGCGGCGGGGATGCCTTCGTTTGCTTGTCCTATCACGAGTTCTGCGGCTGAAGATAATTCGTCAGCGACTGCGGTCTGTTTTACTCTGAGTATGTATCCGAATAGGTCTTTTTCGCCTCTTCTGTCTCTTATGGGTTTGATGCCGGAGACGCCTATGGCGATGTTTATTTCTCCCATTCTCAAGGGTCTTCCGTGGGTGTCGGAGATGATGACTGCGACGTTATGTCCTGTAATTCCTCTGATCTCCTGCCTGATGGCTTGCGCGGAAAGGTCGGGGTCTCTGGGCAACAGGGCCACGTTTCTTTCTCCTTGAATGTTGGATCTGTCGACGCCGGCGTTTGCACAGATGAAGCCGTGTTGAGTTTCTGTGATGAGGTTGCCGTTGCCCATGCGCACGATGCGCTTCGACTCTCGAAGTACGACTTCGATGAGGGCAGGGTCCTTCTGGTACTGTTCAGCGATTTTCTTAGCGAATTCGGAAGGCTGAACCTCGTCGAGGTTCACGGTGTTTCCTTCTGCACGCGAAACGATGACATGTGTGAACACGAGTACGTCGCCATCTTGGATGGGAGTGCCCTGTCTCTGGGCTGCAACGCACACGAGTTTGCCCAGTCGGTCTCCTTTTTCTATTATTGGCAAGCCTTCAATTGCGATTATTTGAATTGGGTTCAAGAGAAACGTCTCCGAAACAGGTGATGATTATTCTCTTTTGGAGCAAGACTTAAACTTATAGCTTGAAGGTTTTCTTCGTGAGGCGTGATGAACCCCGAACGAGTTTCGAGGATTCGCTTGAGAAAAGCATTGTTCTTGCCGGCAATTGTGTTGGCAGCGGAGCATGCGGGCGGTCTATCCACATTGCTATCTGAGATGGTTGGAGGAGAAGTCGGACTTGTGCAAAGAATGTAAATCGTGTGGTTTTTGCACGAGTTTGCTCTCAGTACGGCTTGTTGAAGTCTGAGGTGGAGGCTTTCGTTTTTGACAGAGAAAATAAGAGTCAGGAACAGTTGGAGACGCATCGTGGAGGCTCGCAAGGTTTGTTATTCCTTCACCTTATGCTCTCCTGAGACAGGTTTGGTTGAGTTAGTCTTATGAGCTTCGAGGTCACAGATTTCGTTCGTGATTGATATGGGGCATGTTGTTGCTCTTGCTGGAGGGGTTGGTGCGGCAAGGCTGTTGAGGGGGTTCCTTCAAGTCGTGCCGCCAGAGGATCTTGTTATAGTCGGAAACGTTGGCGACGATTTTGAGTTCCATGGGCTTCATGTAAGCCCTGATTTGGACATAGTCATGTACACTTTAGCGGGCGTTGTTGATGACGCGAAGGGCTGGGGAATCGCAGGCGACACGTTCAACTCTCTTCGCATGTTGGCTGGTCTTGGTTTTGAAACATGGTTCAAGCTTGGCGATGGGGACCTTGCAGTTCAGGTTGTTAGAAACGGTTTGTTGAAGAGTGGTTTGTCTCTGTCAGAGGCGGTGGCTAAGCTTTGTAGGATGTTTAGTGTAAGGGCCAGACTTCTGCCTGTGAGCGACGATCGAGTGCGGACCGTGATTCTGTCGGGCGGTGTGCGCTTGGGTTTTCAGGAGTACTTCGTGAAGAGAGGAGCCACGGATGAGGTTGCGGGCGTGTTGTTTGAGGGATGTGAAAGTGCGAAGCCTGCTCCCGGTGTTCTCGAAGCGATAGAAACTGCTAAGCGTATAGTCGTGTGTCCCAGCAACCCGTTTCTGAGTGTCAACCCGATTCTCTCGGTTCCGGGTGTCAGGGACGGCTTGAAACGGACTAGTGCCCGCGTGGTCGGTGTCAGTCCAATCGTTGGTGGGAAGGCTGTCAAGGGGCCGGCCGCCGATATCATGTCTGATCTGGGGCTTGAGGCTTCTGCCTACAGTGTGGCCAAGCTGTACGAGGATTTTCTTGACCATCTGATCATAGACGATGCTGACGCGGGACTCAGGGAGCGCATAGAAAGTCTCGGCATAGGAGTGACTGTTGCGGACACGATTATGAGGAGTGTTCAGGACGCTGTTTCACTGGCCTCAACTGTGTTAGATGCAAGGTGAAAGATGCTAGACGATGAGCCGGGTGCATCTTCAAAAGCCTGACAAGGAGAATGCCCATGCTTCATTGAAGTCTTTTGATTTTCGTTATTTGTGCGTTCGGAGCCCCTGCCCCTGGTCTACGATATGACCCAAATATGCGTGTCCTACGCGCGCTAGAAATGGATTTTAGGTGTTTTGGTGTTTCATCCGTTTTGCCAGTAGGAAAGGAAGAACCAAGGCAGCTCCCAGCACGGTTAGTATTATTGGGAGAAAGCGTCGGGCAAGCATGGTCAAGTCTTGGCTTTCAGATGCAAAGGGCTTGATGCTATTGTTGGTGCTTGAAACATCCCAGAAAACTTTTCCTGGAGCCAGCGTGTTGCCGTTGTAGGAGAAAATGATTTCGTACGGGTTTTGCAGAGGGTGTTGATAGTACTGTGCGTCTGCGCCGGGATAGTTTGCGCCTCCCCACATCAAGTCGTGGTCAAGGTAGGAGTGGTCGCCTTGGAGTGACCACGCCTTGTCGACTAGTGTCCAGCCTGTTTGTCTGAGCATCTTGGGTTTTGTTACGTTCACATGCCAATGAGAGTCGGTTAGGGGTTGACTGCTTATGACGCCGAACTGGAAGTAGTTGATGTATCGGCTGAAAGGAAACGGATCGATGACCACGTTTCCAGCGTAGAACTTCGGTATCATGTTTTGGCAGTTGGGCATGCCAGTCACATTCACTGTCGTGAGCGTTTCTGTATGTCCAGAAATGGAGAGTGAATAGTCCACTGAGCTGCCGTTGTTCCAGCTCTGGAGGAGAGTGATTGGCGTTGAAGTGTCGATTCCGGTGATTTGCCAAGTGTAGGCGTAGACGAGTGAGGACATGGGATTTTGAAGTGGAAGCGTGGCCTCCTCTGTCTGATGGAGTCCCAAATCCGCGAAAAGCCTGCCTTGGGCGTCGAGCACGAGCATCATGTAAAAGCCATAGTCCACGTTTCGAAACACGTGATCCTGTCCTTGGACAAACATGCCGCCACCGAGCCAACAGCCAGAGGGGAAAAGCTCTGGTTGGGTTGAGGGGAAGCTGATCGTGACCTCGGTGGCGTTAACGTTTTCTCGAAGGCTCAGGTCATCAGCTATGACCTGAAAACCAGCAACATAAGGCAAATTGGAATTAAGCGCGGCTACATGATGTTCGGTCGTGGGGGTTATTTGGAGCGAATTGGAGCCCTTCACTGGGGAAACGGCAGACGCGCATAGAACGAGCACCAGGATGGCCAGAGTGAGGCCGCATAGTTTTGGTAAAGTGATCCCTCGTACAAACAATTCAGAATCGGTTTTGATAAGACTTGCGCAAATCTTAACTCCGCGCGGAACAGACATGTTGTCATGATCCCACAGCGTCTGAGACGCCGCAAACCTGTGTCGCATAATGCAGTCAACAGTGAGCTTCATGGATATGGGCTTGATTCTGACAGAGCAATTGTCCTTGCGCTGGTCGCTGGAACGATGATGGTAGTGGCGACCTTGGGTTCACTGATTGTCTTTATTCTTTCAGTGATAGCCCTGCTTGGCGTGTATGGCTGGTATCCCCTATTCGTCGCTCAGCAATGGTTCATTTATGATGAACTTTTCACAGTTTTTTCTTTTCTGGGACTGGTGTTTGGAGCACTGGCAACTGCGCTAATGTTCTCCGAGAGAAGCTTCTGGGGGGCAGTGACATCAGGGACCGCCTGCACCCTGTCCGGCGCGGGTGTTTTTGTCGTCTCGTTGATCCAACCCTTGGCATTGTTATGGCAGGCCATATCGTATTATTTTCTACCACTATTCATGGCTCCATTGATTGGAACTCTCATAACCTATACGAAAAAAGCGAAAAAACAGAATGAAACAAAGTAATGCTCCTAATCTGGTGTTCTGTGGCTTCGAACCCGATTGGTTGCATTTTGCTTCTGCATTTATTGCATTGGAGCCTCACTTTGTCCAGACCGTCTTGCTGGAACAGACGAAGGAAGGAGACACCGTAATAGTCGTGGGCGTTGGCAACACCTTAGCTATCGAGTAACCAATTTGAAACGTGACAGGGCCTGATGGCTTTTTCACTTCGAAAGTGGCAAGATTTTTAATGTTGAGGGGAGGATGGTTTGTTGGAGGCTCGGTGTGTCGCGGCTTAAGTGTCCGAAATGTAGGAATGTTTTCGAGCTTGACTTGTCTGCGGGTGTGGTTTTCGGGAAGTTGCATGTTGGGCCGTATCGCCTGCTGAAATGCCCAGCGTGTGGACGGAGACGCTTTTTCAATGTATATTCGTCGGTAAACGAACCGGTTACTTGGCCTCCACGGGAGAAGGCACGGCAGGCGGAGTCTCAGTCGTCGGAGGAAGAGTTGGAGAAGAAGCGGATTGAGGAGTCAAAATATGAAAGCGCTCGATTTTGATTTGTTTCTTGCGGGTGTGTCTGTTTGATTGACACTGAGAATCTTACTAGAAAGTTTGGCGGTCTCACTGCTGTCGAAGACCTTACTTTGCACGTGGATGAGGGGGAGGTTTTTGGGTTTTTGGGGCCGAACGCGGCGGGCAAGACCACAACTGTGCGGATGCTTTGCTGTTTAATAGCTAAAACTTCTGGGAAGGCGTGGGTGGGCGGGTTGGAGGTGGAACGGGAAGAGGATTGTTTGAAGATTAGGAAGATGGTGGGGCTGTTGCCTGAGAACGTGGGCTTGTATGACAGTCTCAGCGCTTATAGGAACCTCGATTTTTATGGAAGGCTGTACGAAGTGCCGTCGGAGAAGAGAAGGGAGAACATTGAAAGTCTGCTGCGGCTGATGGGATTGTGGGAGAGGAGGGACGATGCTGTCGGAACCTTCAGCAAGGGTACGAAACAGAAGATAGCCATTGCTCGAGCTTTAATTCATGATCCTAAAGTGTTATTTTTGGACGAGCCCACCGCGAACCTGGATCCTGAAGCTGCTAAAACGGTGCGGGATTTCATTCTGGAGCTTAAGAAGCAGAAGAGGACGATCTTTTTGAATACGCATAATCTGGACGAGGCGGATAGGCTGTGCGACCGTATTGGCATATTGAAGACCAAGCTGCTTACGGTTGGTGCGCCCAGAAGCCTTGAGACGGACGTGCATGGTAGGAAGACTGTTGTTCATTTGGAGAGGGTGAGCGATTTGGTTTTGGCTTCAGTTAGGAAGCTGGGTGTGGTGAAGAACGTGCGGGTCAGCGAGAACAGGTTGATTCTTGATGTGAACAGTCCTGAAAGGGATAATCCTGATGTTGTTAGGGCGATTGTGTCTGCGGGTGGGAGTGTTCAGTATGTGACTGAGCTTCGGTCGACGCTTGAGGACGTTTATTTGAAGCTGATTCGGGAGGCTGAGGCGAAGTGAGGTTGTGGAAGTCTTGGATAGTGGCGACGAAAGACTTCAGTGTGTTCAGGAAGAACAAGTATGTTTTCTATTCTCTCGTTGCGATGCCCCTTCTGTTGGGTGTGGTGTTGCCTGCGGCTCTCTTGCTGTCCCTGCCAGCGGCGCAGGTTAATTTGGCCAATGCAGCTTTTCTGGTGAACTTGTCTACGATGTATTTTGTAGTCATGGCAGCAGTTCTTCCCACGGTGATTGCTTCCTACAGTTTTGTGGGGGAGAAGATTGAGAAGAGTCTTGAGCCATTGTTGGCTACGCCTACGACTGATGGTGAGCTGCTGTTGGGTAAGAGTCTGGCTGCTCTTGTGCCGTGCGTCGGGGCGACCTACGTCGGTGCAGCAATCTTCGTTACTCTTGTGGATGCTTGGTCTTACGCCAATCTTGGGATATTTCTGCTTCCCAACATGGATTGGTCATTGATAATGGGTTTAGTGGTGCCTTTGGCATGCATATTGAGCGTTGAAAGCAACGTCATAATCTCTTCCAGAGTTAATGACGTGAGGGCAGCACAACAGTTGGGCAGCTTCGTGGTTCTCCCATTAATCCTCGTTCTGATATTGGCGCCAACTATCGAATTCACTTCAATAAGCACGCTCGCCCTCATCATATCGGGTATGTTATCCGTTGCGGACATCGCTTTGTTCTATTTGAGCAAAGCCACTTTCAAGAGGGAAGAGATCCTGACAAAGTGGAAGTAAACACTTGCTTGGAGAAGCAGACGAATGTGTCGTCGGATGCTCTGGGTCTGGGGCGCCTACCTGCATATCAGCGTGGGCACAATCTTTGTCGCATTTGCTTAAGGAGAAGGTACCGATGCTTCTTTTTCTTTGGGTTCTTTTAGTGCCTTCCACGTTTTTCTCAGAGCAACTTTATGCCGCTGAGGGCTCCAAATAGGAAAATGACACCGAAAACGATGAATACCAGAGATGCTCCTGTTTTGACGTATCGTGCCGATATGTATTTGGAAATGATTTTGCCAAAGACTGCGCCAAGAGCGGTTAGCAAGGCGAACGCAAGCATCACTCCCAAGAATACTTGTAATGGTGCATTGTATTCTGCAGATAGGGCTATAACGGCAAGTTGTGTTTTGTCGCCAAGTTCCATTACTGCTATAAATAGGAAGGATGTTGTGACGGTTTTTGAATGTTCTGTGATTTTGACGATTGTATCTTCCTTCGAGAATAGCGTGTAGATCCCAAAAATAAGGAATGAAATGCCAGCTGCTAACCCAATCCAAAATGCTGGAATAAAAGGGGCTATTGCTCCGCCTATCAATGCACTGGCGCCGTCAACCAAAGCAAATGCGAGTATGGCACCGATGAAGACCGATCTTGGTCTGTGATTAGCGCTTAAGCAAACAACTGCAAGTTGTGTTTTGTCTCCAAATTCTGCTAACGCAACGATAGCGAGTGATGATAATAGAGGAACCAGGTCAAACGGCAAAGACGTGACTCCTTCATCGATGTTGACAGCGATAGCGACCCTACTAGGTCAAGCAGTATTTAAGCGCGCTGCCTTGTCCCTTTATTAGGTGTTGAAGTATGTTGGTGAGACTGCTTTGTCTGGTCTTCTGAGGTTTTCTGCTGCTTCTCTGTTTAGAACTAAACACAGCAGGCTGTAGAGGGCGTACGA
>Ga0315279_10002922_pt1 | contig 24679 bp, 19 predicted proteins | sample YL17G06_20_MG_FD_203694 | JGI IMG/M metagenome (GOLD analysis project Ga0315279, IMG submission 203694) | Sediment microbial communities from Yellowstone Lake, YNP, Wyoming, USA - YL17G06_20 | ecosystem: Environmental > Aquatic > Freshwater > Lake > Sediment | place: USA: Wyoming | collected...
CCGCTCTGGAAGATTGCCCATTCACACACTCGACCGATATCGGTCAGGGTAGCTTCGGGCTTACCAACCGCAGAGAACGACGCGCCCGCGAGGACTAGAGACTTTTCATCCTTTCACACACACAAATTGCCCAAAACGAGGACGGACGGTTCGAAATGTGACGCCCAAACGAACCTACCCGACGAGGAACCCAGTCGCAGCAGGTCAAGGAGCGAATCCGCAGCATGAGAGACTCGGCAATTGTGAAAGAGAGTATTTGGGATGCCCGCCGTCTTGCCGCTTTCTCATCGCATCGCACAAATCAACGGTTGCGCAAGGACTAGCCGATCCTATCTTGCTCAGCACACTCCAGCTCTGCGAACGGAATATTGCTTCCTATTGACATTTCTTGGCCATTTGCGAGTCTGAAGCTTGACAAGACACCAGCCAATCCTATCAATCCAGCAATGCAATATGCCGCCACTTCTTTGCCGAAGGTACGCCTAGCTGATGGCGCGTTAGTCCTAGCTCTATTCAATATCAAAGCACTACCCCCAACTGCCCCAAATGCAACCAGATAAGCAAAGGGAAATTCTGGTACAGGGACGCCTTTATATGCCATTCTTGCCCACGATCTATTACCTTCTGAACCTTGAATAAAAACTCCAGGAACATTACCATCATTGTAGCCTGAACTAAAATTGATTGTTCTTGCATATTTTGTCAAAATTTCCGAAAGAATTTGGACTTCAAACTGTCTGTGAGGAATTTCACTCAGTGGTGAAGAACCAATAGTAGACTGCCAGTCATAATCTTGACCTTTTTTGAATTTTTCACGAAACAAAGCTCCAATTCTAAATGACTGCACTGTACCTTCCTGCGCCGCATCGTTGCCCTTAAATTGAAGATCTAATGTATATATTCCTTCTTCAAGACGTCCTCCCGTATTGTTTGTATCAAAACTTAAACTAAGATACCCTCCATTTGGCTTTGTAGTATTTGCTGGAAAAAGTGAATCAACACCAATACGCGTCCACAATCCATCATCCTTAACATATAAATGAACTGGTTCTGGGGAAGAACTGTGAGAAGCACGATATGGATTGTCTACACAATCCGAGTCATATTCTTCAGCAGTTACTCTTCCATCTAGAGTTACAGGATTTATGGCAACACCGACAGGAATTTCTGGATATATGTCTGGATTTTGTCCGTATCCACGAGGAATACTAACTGCAGAAAGGCCGGCAAGGATACCTCCTACCACAGCTCCTTTGACTAAACGGCGTCTTGAGATATTTCTCAGGGGAGCAATTCGATTGACTTCAGGGACTTGCAGAAGAGAACCTCTCCTTGCGAAGACTCAGGATCAGGAACCACAGCTCAGATTCTGTGTGTATTTAACGCTTGATCGTCGTCGGGTCCAATAGTGTGCACACACATTATCCGGGTCCCTTTCACCGCGTCATGACTTGACGCTTGATCTTGAATTGTCTGGTATCGGTTCCGTCTTGGGGTTGTTTCCGCGAATTGGACCTTCGACGCAAGAATCTTAGCGATACCGCAAGACACACCAAGATCACCGCCGCAACTATCGCCAACAATAGGCTGGGGGCTCTCCATGGTGATTCCAGTTCCGCTGCGGGGCCTGTGGTGGTCGTCGATGTCTCGACTGGCTTCTCTATGGGGAAGGTTGCCGAAAACCCGCGGATCCATTCAGTTGCTTCATGCCGGTAGTACACCTCTACCCTCCATAGGCCAGGACGATTTGCGGGATCGTGTCCCGCGATATCCATGCAGGCCCAGCCTGATGAAGGAAAATAGAGACTCGACACGGTCGAGTTTGTCGCAGTGAAGTCGTAGAATTGTGTTGTGCGCGTTTCATTGCTGGGACTCATCCAGTCATAGCGGAGCCAGTATCTTGACCCTTTTCCCAGATCATGCACTTGGAACCACACACAGACCGCGTTGTCGGTAACGTTGAACCTGTTCCGTGCAGAGAGCCCCGCAGCCGTGAAATAGTCGGAAAAGTAGGGTTGCACGCTCTGAGTAGCCGTAGTAGTGGTCTCATAGAATTGCAGTATCACCCATCTGTCTAGGTATCCTGTCTCCTTTGCTGAAGGATTGTTCTCATTGCTGATGACGAAAGCGTTGCCATTCGGTTGATAACCATCATAGTAAAATGACCAGAAGCCGATCGATTGAGTGGCACTGGTCAGAATGGAGGTTCGAATCTGTATCTCGAACTGAGCGTGTGGATCAGCGCCAAGCGGCGAAGGACCGAAGAAGTATTGCCAATCATAGTCCCTCCCTCTCCGGTATGATTTGTCTAGTGTCGAAGGATGAATAGAAATGGGACGGCACTCCTTTGGTTTCTCTGGACTTGAATCGAAGCAAAGTTCAAGACAGTACATGCCGGGTGAATTGCCTTTCATCAAGTTCTTCGTGTCAAAGTCCAAGATCAGCTCACGCTTCCTGCTCTCACCTCTATCCGTTGGGGAGTCCAGGGCGAAGTAGGTCCAATTGCCATCATTCTTCACGTACAGGTGTGTCTCAGGCGTGAAGGGAGACCGCTCGGCGAAGATGTCGTACTTGTTGTCTGTGCTGTCTTGATCATATTCGCCAGCGCTCACTTGGCCATCCGGTGTGACGGCGACTCTTGCCTGAGTGGCGATGATCACTCGTTTCGGCAGCGAGGAGACGTTCTGTGCCGAAGAGAGCGCTAAGACAAGGCATAGAACTGCGACAACAAAGAGCTTAGCCAGACTCATGAGCACGCCTCAATACGCGCTTGGCATCGCTGAAACTGAGTTCGTGAACTTTATGACAGTTACTTCTGTGAGAGAACTTCGAGAGCATTTGCTCAACTGTGTCCTACCTCAGAAGAAGAGTTTTCCCCCTACTCATTCTATGCGTTGCCAATAGAGCAGCCGCTACACCACCGGCTGCTACTGCTACAGGCCAAGGAATTTCAGGAACTGGCACACCAGAAAAAACTAGTTTACCAAGAGAATCAATAGATGGGAATTTTATTGGGGGAACTGTCGAATTCTGAAACAGACTTATTCGAAAACCAATATCACTAGATACTTCAGTAAGAAGTTCTTTAGAAATAACAAGTCCTTCAAGAAAATGTGGTTTAAGGCGGTTTTCATCATTACCTGGTATAGGTGATGAACCTCTGGCCCAAGTATAGTGCAAAGTGTTATTTGGAAAATTATTACCTGGTGAAGCTGAGTGCCCTTGATACTGATCATAAAGAGTACCGCCAGGAGTATGAAAGCCTATATAAGCCGCATAATATCCAAGAGTCCTTGGCACTCCTGGGTCTTTTACTTCATACCGCTTGTTGTATGTATCAAATCCAAAAGATATGCCAGACAATGGTTTTTCATCAGTATCTGTTACACCATCTACAAGAATAGCTAGATTGGGAAATTTTGGATGTTCGCTATCTAATAATCTGAAAAATCCGTATTTTTTAGATGTGCTTGGCATGAGAGAATACTCATTCGTGCCTTCCCAATACTCTGGCTTTAGCCAATTTCTATTTTTGAGGTCTTCAGGCCCAAGAGGATTTGTTGCAAGACGTGCCTCAACTTGTTCCTCTTGTGCTTGTGCAAGAGGGAGGCTGACCATCGGGAATCCGAAGAGAGTGTAGCCGGCGGCAATTGCAAGACCAGCTTCCGTCACATGACGAAGGAACGCTCTTCTGGTGACTGATCTGGGCAAGCCGGATACTCCAAGTCGACGGTGTCACGTAGGATCTTAAAGGTTTGGCCACAAGGTCTTCTCGCCATGGGTATCAGAGCTCTGCCGGATTGCGTAGGTCCAGCCCTATGGCAACTCCAAAAGAACGTATCATCGAGGACAATTCTGGAGAGATCTTCGTACAACCTATCGCCCAGTTCCAAGTTGCGTTGGTCCACTCGATACTGGTCTTGTCGCCCAATACACTCCCCCAGAAATACTACCTTAATCGCATCCATCTTTTAGCCTTCTTGACTATCTATCTCAAGAGGCAGCTCTTCGGTGAATTGTACAAGGAGCAAGGTTTCCGTCACCTACAGGATCTGCTCACACTCCTCCTGAAGGCAATTGATGACGGCATGATTAAGACGCCATAGCGGAGCACATAGAACAGATCTGAACCATCAGGAACAGGAGAGGAGTATTCTCGTCGTCGTCACGCACCAAAGGACCCGTCGTCGTCGCGCACCAAGCGACCCGACGCCAAGTCTCAAGTTTCATATTGGATCGAGTGCCTGTTAACTGAGTGGGCGACTCTCTTGGGAGGGTTGGCGAAAGGCTCTTCAGCGCTTGTTTCTATCTCACCCCTGACGGCGGCCGAGGATCAAGTGCGACCAGCCGGTGAGCCAGCATGACAAGACGCAATCAAAGAGCTAGTGATAGTCGACTAGAACAACCCGCACAAGAACCATTTTCAACTTCCACTTTTGTATTCTCTCCTGAAAGAACCTCGCCCAATACCCATCAGAAATATTCACAAGGCTCAATCTCAAGAAGACGATTCACAAGAGCAATTGGCTTAGGAGCGACAGCGTTAGGTCTCGCTTACGTCACAAGTAAAATTCCTTTAGCAACTGCAGAACTTCCTAAACCTCCTGTTACAGAAGTTCCCCCGGCAATTATTGAGCCTAATATTGATGGAATATATACCCCAAGAGATGATTTGCACCTTACTCCACTAGGTAAAGAATTGGTAGAAAAAGATTCCAATTGGATGCCAAAAGATGAATGGTTTGATTGTGAAGAAAGAAAATATAATTTACTTCAAATATACAATCCGGCATCACAATCAGAATGGTATGCAAGAGTAAAAAAAACTGATAAAAAATTATATATGCTGACAGATGTTCCAACTGATCTTGAGGTTGGAAAAATTTCTGGAAATAAAGATACTAGACAGATCCTTTGGCTTACTTTTGATAGAAAAAATACCGGAGACGTAAGCCCAAGCGCCCCTGGTTATTATACGATAGCATTCTATTTTCAATCACAAGATAAACTTGTTGCAGGACCTATGCCAGGTTCTGCCGTAAAACAACCTGTTTTACCTCCAAGTTCTTATAAATATAAGTGGTCAATAAGCGAATCTCCACATTCTTCCACTCCACACATCATGATAGAAAGCGAATTTGATTTGGAATTATTAACAAAATACTCTAAACAAATCAGATGCGAGTTTTATGCGTTTGATATCGACGGAAATTTACTAACACTTCATAGAATTTTTGATTTTTCAGATGGTGTTCCTATCCCTGATTTGATATCTCCTCAAGCAGTTTTAGGCGGAACAGTGGCAGCTGCTGTAGGTATGCATGCAATATATAAAAAAAGAGCTAACAAAGGAATGTCGAGAAGAGAATTTCTTGGTCCTGTGGGCAGACTGCTCTATCCATTATGATGTGTCATGCCGATCGATCAGCAACAAGATCATCCTAGTGACCGCTTCAAGGGATGGTGGCCCAACAACACGGATCCTTGGGTGGTGTGATCTTCGTCGTGTGGACGTAGTAATTTGAACCCTCATGCTCAAAGAGAGCCCTCATTTTCTGCCGCCAGCTGCGACGGTGAAGCGAAAGACCGTCCAGAAGTATCTCTCGAGGGCGAGAAGCCTAGGGTGCTTGTATCATCGGACCGTCATTGATCTCGCGGACATTTCCCAGCATAGCACTTTCGGTGAAGAGGCCTCTGCACTTCTACGTTGGCTCTTTCTCAAGCAGTCTGAGCCTTGCACTGCATAGTTGCTACTTTGGAGCTGAAGCTAAGCAATTCCTTAAATCTGTTCAGAAGACTAGCTATAACTGGAAGAGGAAGATGACCCGGGTTCTTGTAGTGGCCGCAATTGTTCTCACCTTGCTTTGCGTCACTTGTCAATCCGGTATTTCCAACGTAGTTGCAGTCGCCAGCGAGTTGCCGGATCTCGCTGTTGTGGAGATCTTTCCAAGCTTCGGTCCGAAATGGTTGCCGATGGTTTCGATTCTGCCTAGGGTCGGTGAACCGTTCTACCTCTATTTCGCGCTGACTAACTCTGCTGACAAGGAAGCAACGAACTTCGCGATCGACCTTCGAACCTCTTTGCAGGGAGAAGCAGATCGCCAAGAGACCTCTCGGTATACGGTTGACAAACTCAATAGAGGATATGAATACATTAACTGGGAGCCGTTCGTCGTCGATCGACCTTCAAATCTTACCGTTTTTGCAGAAGTCAATGCCGATCGCACCATTGCTGAGTCGGACTACTCGGATAACACGATGACTACCACATTTCCGGTCGGCGAGCTGTTTCCTAGCGCTACATTGATGTCTGGGAATTTCGTTTGGAAACAGCCTGAAGACAAGTCGTTCTCAGAATCCTCCTATACGTTTGACAACGGATTGCATGTTGGAACATCTAGCACTGGAGAATTCATAGCAACCCGATCCGACGCGAAGCACGTCGTCCTCTGGAAAAATGGTGCTAGCATCTATGAAGTCCAATTCTCGCCTAAGGACTTGGTGTCGGGTGCCGTCCTTTCGCCGTCAGGAAGGTACTTTGCCACTGCCACATTCGATGCCCTGAGTGTCTTTGATGTCGAGAAGCTCGGGTCGGGCAACAAGAGTCCTCTTCTATCGATTAGCTCTGGAGAGCTTGGACTCCATGGTCTCGTGGGACTAGCAGTATCAGATGTCGGGACAGTCGCTGTGGCAGGATCCGGCAGAGGAGGAAAATGTTGCCTTCCTCGCTTTAGTGTTCTCGTGACAGTCGATAGTCAAGGCAAGAAGTTATGGTCAAGGAACTTCGACGAAGATCTTCAAGCCCTCGGACCGAACTTTGGCTCATGGATACATAGCATCTCGTTTGACAGCGCCGGACAACTTCTCGTCGGAGTCGGGACAAGTACCGACGTCCCACAGCTGCATGAATCGAACCCGTGGCTCTACCTCTTTGATTCTTCTGGGAATGTTGTTTGGCGCAGGTATCTGAATTTCCCTGTTTCCGAAGAAGGTGCGTTCGTTTCCAGCAACGGCGCATCTGTGCTTGCGGCCACGGAGGCAGGCCGCGTGTACTACTTCAACCGAGTTGCGAACGTCTCGTACGACATGTTCGTAGGCTACAACATTGAACTGAAGAGATCGCGATACTCTCTTTACTTGACGCCGGCAGTGTCTCCTGAGGGCGACTGCTTTGCTGTCGCAGATCCAGCAAACATCTATGTTCTGGGACCAAACCTTGCACCACTCTTTAGGATTGCACTTTCAAATGTTACAAGCCTCGCTCTTGGAGGAGGCTATCTTGTCACGGGAAGGATAGGTGAAGCAGTGGCCATTTCTCTTTGGGACCCAGTCGACAAGGCGATCACGGAGGCACACAGTGCGATAGATGCGGCCCGTGGCAGGAGCGCGAATGTCACAGAAGCACAATCACTCTACGACCTGGCGCTTTCATACAAGACCACAGGGCACTGGTACCAAGCCTATTCGGGGGCTCTGAAATCATTGACTAGTGCTGAGGAAGCTTCAACGATCAGACAGTTGATTTCCACAACGTCAGCGCTAAGTACAATTTCCAGCCCACATCTAGAAACGCCACTGGTTGGGATCGTTCTCCCTGCCAGCCTCTTAGTGATCGCGCTGGCCGTGATAGCGGTAGTCTTCTTCATTCGGAAGAAACGCCCTGTTGCACCCGGCAAGAGTCCCTAAGACCGTCAGGGGCAGGAACGGGTTTTTTCGTCGTCGGGTCAAGTTGTGCACACACACATGACTCCTCCTGCTGAGGGGCCAAATGACGACGCACGCACAAGAAGAGCGCCCTAATCGCAGAAGACGACAAGCCGACATAGTCGGAGGTCGCCGTTTTTTCTACGTTGACTCTTTCTCCAAAAGTCTAAGCCTTGCCCTTCGTAGCTGCTGTTCATCCAATCTGTTGAAGTACTCAGTCAGCGCTTGCCTTATGGCCTCAGGTTTGGATCCAACTATCCCTCTCTGAATTGTCTCGTCTAGCCGTCTTGCCAGTTCGCCCGTGAGGTCAAAATCTATTCTTGTGCTATAGCGGTCGTTCTGCATTCTCTACACTCTCCAGTCTTTGGCCTGTCTCAATCTGAGTCTCAAGCGGCATGGCATCAAGCTCAGTAAGCAGAAGCTCTATGTCCTTCACGGGTAACTCATACGATTCGTAGAGTTCAGGCGTCCTCGCTATTGGCGCCTCGATCTCGCTTTCGGTCGGATTCTCCACCATCGCTTCGGCGTATTCCACTGTTGGTTCGAGTCTGCCATCCACCTCATCCAGCTTCGACAGAAGCTCTGATGTCACGATGTCACTCTCGGTCTCCGTTCCCGAGGCATTCGTTTCAGTCTTGTACGCTCCTGTTGGGTTCTCCGGTAGCGATTCATGTCTGTCCTCGGAGTACTCCTGGACGTTGTCGTGGCCCATTCTCTCTACTTCGCGGCGACTTGCTTCTGGACGGTAAGGATTGGGCGGAGCGTTGGGAATTCTCTCTTCCCTCAGGTAGTGTGTCTCGGTTTCTTTAGGAGCTTTGAGTTGCGGCTCGCGCTCGTATCTGAAATCATGCTGCCTGCCATAGCTTCTCGGACGGTAAGAGCCTCCGCTGCTTTTCGGAATCGTAGGCAGGTAGGATCTTCTCTGGCTTCCGTACTGACTTCTCAGTTTCCTTCGTTTGTCCTTTTGTCTGTCATTAGTCAGTTTGTTCCACCTTCCTTCCGCGCAAGCCAGAAATCATGTTTGTTCCGCTCCGAACGTGTTTGTGCCAAGCGTTCCAGGGCTATTCTTAGTACTATTCTCACGTAGGAACTCAGTGATTCTTTGAACAGTTACCTTGTTGATTGCGGGATGGCCATTCAAGAATGCGAGGCCATCCCGCAAACCTTTCTCATCCCTCACGAGTATGACGAGCCCGTCGAGCTCTTCTATTCCTTCGACTTTCTCGTTGATGTTTGCGGTTGTTATCTCAATCTCTATTCCTGTCTTCTTCTTGCCGTCATTGCAGTAGACGTCTAATCTTCTCCCAGAAGCGAGTTTCTTTTCTATCGTTGCCTCGTAGCCTTTCTTCCTCAAAGAATAGGCTATCAGCACTTGGTAGAGCGAATGCTCGAATCCGACATGGCCAATCTTCTTCCAGAGGCTTGTGTCGTGGCCGACATTGCCAAGAAGATTCAGCGCCTCGCTGGTCGGTACAAGGAACTTGACCGGCCTGAACCTTCCTAAGGGTATTGGCAGCGGGGCAACTAGCTGCCGATCCACAAGTTCCTGAATTGCTGCCTCGATCCTTCTTGCAGAAACTCTTAGCTTGTCACAGCGTGAACGGATCCCTAGGAATGGATGCCCGCACACGTTGACCAGCAGATCCCAGGCGTCAGGAGAAAGCTGAGGCGCCACGACCCTCGGCTGCTCAACCGTCCTCTGCTCTGCAACGGGCACTGCTTGCTTTCTCAGCATGTCAAGTTCCTCAACGAAAGCCTTCATTCTCTGCTGCAGTTCCTCGTCAGGCATGTCCTTGGCAATCGGGAAATCCTCTGACTTGATCAGGAAGGGCCTTATGCCAACCTTCTTGACAAGCCAGACTCCGCGTTCGCCAATCTTTGCAAGCTCTTTCTTTTCGTCGTCGTCCAGATTCAAGGAGCTGCACATGGCTTCGATGTCTTCACCTTCTGAGAGATAGCCCACGAATTTCGTTCTGAGATTGCTCATCAGGCTGTGGGTGATGAGTGAGGGCTCTTGGGCCGCGCACAATAGCCCTTCCTTGTAGTCACGGATTATCTGCGGCACGGTGTCGATGAAGGGTATGCCAAGTTCGGTTGTTGTATCGCGGAACTGCCTGCCTTTGAAGAAGAACCTGCTTGCCTCGTCGAACACGAGCAAGTGAGAAATCTTTCCCCTTTGCAGATTCGCGAGCCTGTAGCTGAAGATGTATGCCAGCATCAATTCCACTAGGAAGTTGGCCTCGTCTCTCCTCAAACCGTCAAGTTCGATCACGACATTTTCCTGAAGCATTCTTTCGATCGGAAAGCTAGTCTCAGCGTCGATGACCTCATTGAGGACGATGAGCATACTTGCGAGGCGATTGATGACAACTTCTCTGTATTCGGAGAATCGGCGTCCTGTCTCTTCGTTTAGGGCGACTCGGTCATGCAGCTCTCGGAAAGTCGGATAGCCAGCTGCCTTTGACTTGTACGCTTGTTGCATGAATTGCATCAGGTAGTTCTCAGAAGCGTGGAACCAGCCGAACACATGGGCCATGATGTCTGCCAGAAATGTCATCCATTGCGTGAGTTCGACTCCAGGTGGTGGCTGGAGCGGATTTATCCTAAGCCAGTTCCACCTCAGAACTCTGATGTAATGGCTTCTGGAGAGACCTCGAAGGTCACGCTTGAAGTCGAAAGCCATCCACGGAATCGGGACGGACAGCCTCATCAGCTGCGTGAGTATTGTTGCGATCAGAGTTGTCTTGCCTGAATACGTCGCCGCGAAAATGCCCAGGTGCTGAAGGTCATCCCTTGAAATGAAGAAATTGCTGTACGTGCCGTCGCCTTGAACCACCTTTCCGATCCTGATCTCTCCGTCCTCGGGAAGTCTTGGCACATGGAAGAGAGGTTTCTCCGAAAACAGGATATCGTTGGCATGAACTGCAATTAGATCATTGATGGTTTCCCTAGAAGACTCTCTTGTCCCAGGATCTGGTTCTAGCAGCAAATCGACAAGCAAACCGTCAACTAGCCTCTCAGGAATTCGCAGGTTTGCCTTTTGGAGGATTTGCCTCGTTTTCTCGACGTACTCAAAGTCGTCTCTGCTCATTCTTTGCCAAACATCCTTGCAGCGACGAGTGCGAAGGCTATCGTCAAGAATCCAGCCACGATCACGAACGCTTCTGCTGGCATACCTATCCGGCTCAAGAGTGAGAAGATCCACGAAAGCGTACCGTAGCCAATCGTCAGTAGCCCAAGTATGATGAGGCCGGAGATGATCGCCGTCCTAAGTTCCATCGGTTTCTTCCTCGGCAAGGTTCTCTTCAACTTCTAGAACGTCCTCGTCGCTTCCGTAGACCTTCCTGTAGACGGATAGGGCCCGAACACCGTCCGCGGTCACCTTTCTTTGAAGGAAAGCCAGCATTCCCTTCGTTTCTACGAGTCTCAGGCTGTTCAAGAGAGCGATCGCGGATTTGACATCGTCCTTTGGTATTCTCGTCAGGTCCGAAATCTCACTAACCGATGCCATGCCAGCTTCGATGCAGAGGAGCAGAGCCGTTTCGCAAGCCGAGGCTATTCAAGATATGACTTGGAAGTTGCTTTGCGCATCACAGACGCGATTCTTGAGCCGACTGGGAGTTCACAGAAAAGCCTCCGCCCAGCCATGTCTTGTTTAGAGATACCAATGACTTGGACCTGCTTATGGGTACATTTTGGTGGCGTTCTTGTATGGGGACATTCGAACGCCGGTCAAAATAGCAAGATCTATCCGTAGGTAGTGATATACTAGGCGAGACCTTGCCCAAGCCACACACTATCGAAATAAAGGCCAATGGACAACACGCTCTCAAGTTCCTTGCGAAGGGCAATGGTAGTCAAAGGAGGGTCAAGTGCGGCAAATGTGGCACCTGGGCTGACAGGTCAATCTTGCCACACGTACGCCTGAAGCATCCCGAGCTTTGGAAAGACTGGACCGATGACTTTGTGCGTCTGTGGAATCAAGGTTATAGCTCTAGAAGAATAATGACACAATACGGTAGACTATTCACATGGGCCATTATTGAGAAAGAATTGAGGAAAATAGGAACAAACGATCCAAAGCGACTGCAGGTATCAAAGAGAGAGATCAAAGAATGGAGGCCCTCTAAGCGGACTTTCAGACTCGAGAAGAATACGGTTTGGCAATTCAGGAGAAGGGGCGATTGGTGCCTACATAGTTCGGAGTATAGGGGCAATTGGGCTCCGCAAATCCCGCGCAACCTAGTCATTAGATTCTCCAAACGTGGCTGGAGAGTCCTTGATCCGTTTGTTGGCGGAGGAACAACTGCCATCGAGTGTATTCTGGAAGGCAGGGATTTCGTCGGGGTAGATATCAACCCACTCGCCATTCAGATGACGAAGGCGAAGATTAGGATTATCAGAACTCTGTCGAGGAAGAGTCCCGACATTTTCCTTCCGAGTTGCGAAGCCATGATCATAGAGGGGGACGCACGAAACCTCAATTTCATAGAGGATCAGAGTATCGACCTCATTTGTGCCCACCCGCCGTATGCCGATTCCTTACAATATACCGATGGCGTGAAAGCGGATATATCCCAAATCCATAAAATCGACGAATACTGCGATGCGATGAAAGCAGTAGCAGAAGAGTGCTACAGGGTACTCAAGAAGAATAGAATCTGTGCTGTTCTGATCGGTGACATAAGAAGAAGGAGAACTGGAGAGTTCGTTCCACTCGAGAGTCTCGTATGCAAGAAATTCCTGGATGCAGGTTTTGTCCTGCGAGATCGAATAGTGAAATTACAATACAAGGACAAGTCAACAGCGTTCTATCTCGACCTAAGCAAGCAGAATCGCTTCTTGATAGCTCATGAATATCTATTGATTTTCAAGAGAACTAGTTAGCTTCCACATTCCCGGCGAAATCCGAAACATCTTCTTACTGTGCGAGATCTCAAGGTCATAATCGATACCTGGCCGCTGGCTTCTCAGGCCTACGGATGTCTCGGAAAGAGTCCTTGCCACTTTGGGTTTCTGCTGCGCAGAATGGAGATGGAATTGTCTGGAGTGCGATAGTAGAACACCACGGTCAATTCCCCATTACGGTAGCCTCTAGGCCAGTCCTTGGCTCTCAAACAGTATCTCAGCAGTATGTCCTTCTCAGCTTCTGAGAATCTACTGTTAGAGTTGGCGAATACCATATCATGCTCTGTAAGAATCCTGTTACACACCACCCGCGGTCCTTGCTCGTTCTCAATCTTGTCGACTGCCTTCCCGAATGCAAGGTGAACAGCCAGAACAAAGCGATGTGCAGGATTCAAGAGGCCGACTATGTTCCTCCATGTCTCAAGAACCTGATCACCTGATCCAATGATATCGTCTACAAATATGAAATTCGCAGAAGGGTCTTCAGTGAACCTTGGCAAATCTGCCAATGTAATGAGCTGATTGGCCTTGAGTCTATTTGCGAGCCGATACTTGTACAAGATCTCATCTCCACTCTTGCCGCCAGTTGTCAGTGCAGCCACATAGAACGGTTCCTGGCTAGGCCCAATGATGCTTAGTGCCTGATTGTGTAGCGGACGACTATCAATCAATATTCGATGCTGATCGTAGTACTCCACGCTCTCCAGGAGTCGTAGACCAAGCTCCCAGTGTTGATCACGGAACTGCACAAGCCAAGTGCCTATGCTTACCGCATTTACTGTTGTGAGATGCCCTGCGAATTTTCTTTCAAGGTTCGCAATTCTCCTGTTGTTGTCAATCAGGAACTGGCTGATTGATGTCGTCGAAAGCAACCTCGCGATAATCGCTATTTGCGTTTTTCCAGAATGCTATCTACCACATCTCGCAGTTCCTTCAACGACGTGAAGAGCGTCGATCTCTTGCTTAGGCTTTCGATGTCCAGAGCTTTCAGATTCTTCGCCAATCTATCCGCAAGAATCCTAAGTCTCTCAGCCCTCATATACTCCTCTGCTTCCTCTTTGAACGTTGATCGGATCGATCCACGAGTTGCACTCGTAAGCAAGTTCTCGACCTTGCTTCTTACCACGCTAGGCGAAGCACCTAGATCTGGGGCTCGAATCAGATTCGCCAAGTCCCTGAACTCAGTGACCGCTCGTATTTCTCCAGATTCGTATTTTTCCACAAATGTGTCAATTATGCCATTTCTCCCGAGCTTACGGTAGATGGCGGGGTATCGATTTTTGACCAGGTCTAGGACAGGATACATTTGGATGAAGAAATCACCTGTTATTCGTCTGGGTTTTTCGCGAAGGCTCATATCAAGATATTTCCTGTCGAATGAAAGCAAGACTTGAGAATCGCGTACGCGTGCCGGTGTTAGCCCCGTGAGCTTAGCAAGCTCGGTAATCGATTTGCGTTTGAAATGGCGTATTACGACTTCGAGCTTGAGCGCCGTTGGCGTTATATCCCATGCTTCTCGGACTCCATGAATGTTGAACATCATCAGAATATTCTGAATGATAGAGGGTTCCGCTATGATGTTGGCGGGAATTGGAATCTCCGACCGACGTTCTGTTTCAATTGCCTGAGCGCACAGCCATCTGCGTTCTCCGTCAAGAATTACGTACTTAACTTCTGGATGCTTCGGATCCACTTCCCGTTTTCTATATACGAAAATGGGAACAAGTATGCCCACTTCCTCAATGGATTTCTTGAGAGTCCCCATCGGTTCTGGATCGAACAAGATCCGAGGGTTGTGCGGATTCCTCTCAATTTCATCTGATCGGAGAGTGGCAAGACGCCCTTGAGGAACGGGCTCGCTACTGGCACTCATCGTGTACCCATTGTGTCACATGTCTTCGCCCACTTTTAGAGATATGCGAGAAACCAAGCCACCAATGTCTGAGTGTACCGCTAATCTCCCAACTGCTATGAGGATACCCTCCGACTGCGCAGACAACTAGGGTAACTTGGACAAGTCCGGGCTTCTATTGAGTTCCCAGTGCAATCGGAAAGCCGTCGATCGGAAAAGCTACGGAACAAAGCCAAAAAGACCAGAGACATGACCAAGCAACGTGATGCGCTTCGTTGCAACACGATTCCTCCTGTCCATAATCCTACCGACATGCTACTGGGGTTCCCCCGCCCCCGCGTCTCGCACTAGCTTCCGTCAGGTTCCGATGGAATGGCATGATGGCGTTCACATGCACCAGTGGTGCACAAGTGACTATTGCAGTTACCGTTCTCTCGCGCCGACTGCGAAAGTCGAGTCTGGTCAACGCAGTAGATACACTTACAGCGTCTTGTCCTGGTGAGAGCGTGTCAGACCATCGTTTGCTCAGTGGTCTTGCGCTCTTTCATTTCGTGAGAGCCTTCTAGCTCTCGTTCGAACTCAAACACACTCGCGTTCTTCGCAACCAGCTGATCAATCAACTCTTGTGCATCCTTGGGTTCGTTCCAGATCTTGCTCAGTATTTCTCTAACCTCACTTTCGTTGCGTGCCCTTGTGCAGATCTTCTGCACGGTCACAGACTTGTGGACTCCTCGTTTATGGAGCATCTCATTCAGATCTGATGCTTTCAGGAGTTGAATGCTCATCCTTGCCGCGTACTGGGCAACGGATAGGATCTCACTGCCTACTTTGACTTTGTCTTTGGGGTTGAATGCTGTGCCTGCGAATATTCCTATCACGCCTTGCTTGATCATCCTTCCTTGCTGCGAATCGAATCCGAAATCCATGCTCCACTTCAACACGTTGAGGAAATCCTCGAGGCTTTCCTTTCTCACTAGCCCCCACTTGCACTCAAGTACGTAGGTAACGGGTTGACTGATGGGGCTAGGCTGTATCGTCCAGACCCTGTCAACTTCGGCAAACAGTTTCCTTTCGCCTGTAGGTCTGAGAAGTTTGAGCGTAATCCGACGGCTGTCCATTTTGGACCGGTGGTTTTGTTCCCAGAACTCTGCTCCCTTTGTCAGCTTATCAACGAAGAACTCCACACAGGCTTCCCAGTTGTGCCCTATCCGGTTGTGTCTTCCTTTGACTCTTCGAATGTAGTCCTTCTTGTCTTCTATCGCGACCTTGAGATCCTCATCACTCAGTCCCGAGTGGTAGAAGTAGGGGAAGTTGAAGACCCTCATTTCTTGGATTTCGTCTTTGTAGAGCTGGAGTGCTCTATCTAGCGCTATTCGCATCTGATCTTCGCTGCAATGCAGCTTCTGTCTCAGGAAAGACATGCTCACGATTTCCTTCAGTTCTTTGGCTTTGAGAAGTTCATCCCTGATCATGCGAATTCTGTCTGCTAACGGGTTTGCGCGTGAGCCACCTTCAAGCAGCAGGTCAGTGCGTTCCGTGGCCTCAGCGATTGCTTGATCGCGGGGCTTGTTTGGGTCAACCCAAGTCACAATGTAGCCTGCTGCGAAGGGCGTCTCGTGCTCCGCGCTCCTGTAGCCCCGGAAGTAGACTTGGCCTTTCTTCTCGTATCTTCGCAGGTTCACAGCGATGTCGAAAATCCTGATGCCGCTCTCCTTCAGCCTAGCGGCAATCTCGGTGGTGTAGAAAGCCTTGTCAGGATTCTCTCGCAGAAAATTGAGGACCAGTTGCGCCTTGTTTGGTCTCACGATTCTTGGTGTCTTCGAATGAGAAAGAAATCGCATTTCTTCGGCGACTGCCTCTTCGTCACCGTTGCCGAGGAGATAAAGGTAGAAGTTGCGGTTGTTGTATGATGTCCCTGCTCTGCCAGCAAATACCTTGCACGACTCGTGCAACGCTTTCTCGGACCTCAGCAGGGGCCCGGCTTTCCAATAGCGACGGCAGACGGACTCAGCGGCTCTAGCCGTCACGCCAAGCCGTTCACTAACCTCTCTCATGCTCCTGGGCTTTCCATCACTCATCAAGCTCAGAAGCCCATTCCTAGTAGCGTAAGGTCGGCTCATCTCTTATCCTCGTCGCGTGCACCCCACTATTATTCTGTGAACCCGACTCAACCCCGACCTAGCTACGGAGGCCTCGGGCAGGGGCTCTAACGTGACGACACAGATAGCCCGGTCCACCAACCTTCACGTTCACGCTTCTTGTTCCCGAGTTCTAGCCGTTCATACGCAGCTTCTTCATGCACAACCGTGCAGCGCTACCCAAAGACCTATCCTGGTTCAAGCACGGATGGATGTAGCTGAGTTTCGGGTTGCGTAAGACGTCACCGCGGTTCACCTCAAGCACCTCCGATCCTGTGAGCGCGTCCACTTCGCCGATGCTGTCGATGTTGTCGTGGAATGCCTCCTGGAAGAGTCGCTGGCGTTCCAGCCGGAAGTCCAGGGGGCTTTGTCCTTCTCATGCTTGCTCTTGCAGCGCGTACGCTTGTAGAGCTGGGCAAGGAAGTTCTCTGGTCTTTGAGCCGGGGCGAGTGCGGGCCTCTCGTGTGACGAGGGTGTCCCACACCTCAAGAAGGGTGTCCCACACCCTCGTAGCGGTTTGTCCTTCTTGCTTCCCCTATGCTGATGTCGAGTCTTTTTCACACCGTAGCGGTCAGATGCGTGAAGATCGTTCCAGGGAAATCACACGAAGTCAAGAGAGACAGACAGGGACCCCACGCTATCAGACACTATCCGCGTTCTGCTCCTACAATAGTTGGCAGAGAACAGCTACCTCAAGGACAGAGAAAAGAAGACCCTCGGAGTGACCGCATACCCTCCAAGCCTGCGCCTCTGACATTCAGAGGCTCAGATCGCAGCGCCCGCACAGAATCATTATCCTACTGAGGGTTCAAATTTGGACGCCCGCACCAAGATACCCCCACACACAAAATCACTCATCTCCCATGAGGGTTCAAATTACGAGACGCAGGTGATGACTAACTCTACACCGTGCTCAGCTTCTATCTTCTGCCTTGGCGAGTATCTTCAGCAGCAAATCGACGAACATCACAACTTCTACGATTTCTGGTCCTGCGAAATCCTTCACGTAACGATGCGAAGGGGGATTGCGTTGCATCATGAATGCTGATGTGTATGTCTGGTAGACTCCTTCTCTTTCGCCGCGAGTCGCTCCGAAGACGAGCTTCCCTGAATCTGGGTGAAATGCTTCCTTGACAAGATCAGTCCCAAATGACTGTGCGCCTGCCTTGATCCGATCGCGCATTCGCACTTCAAGAATGCGGAAAGCAGATGTGACGGCATCTTCGTAGGATTTGTCAAAACACTCCCGCCTGAGGTCTGGATCGATGATTTCACCCAGTTGTGAAAGGAAAGCAGCATCAACAGTCTTCTCGAAGAGGTCGTCGGGATCCATACTCTTACCATAAGTTGTCAGTTGATACAGTCCCGTGTTTGTGCTACGAGTCGACGGCATTACTAGGTTCCGCAGTTGTAGGAGCTGAAAAGCCTCCGCCACCGTTTCTTCAGGGATCTTCTTCTGAAAGTAGAAGTCCCAGACATTGCGAAAGTGTATGTGATCCACGTTGGGGTTTGTCCCGTCCGTGCGTTTCTTGAAAAGCTCGAAGATTTGTTTGGCCACATCCTTGATTCTCCCGACATTCGACATTTGAAACCCCTTCAGACTATTGGTACTCATTCCAATCAGTTTTTTGTTAGTGTTTAGGAGTACCTAGAAAACCCGTGGCGAACTGATCTCGTATGAACAAGAAGAATCCAGGAGGTGGGCTAGGGACAGGCGTTTGCCCGTCGTCGGGTGCCTTGGTGCGCACACACATCAACTCCCAATCCCAAGGTGCTCGTAGATGCTGTTTCCTTCACCGAAATATGCTTCGTAGACGTGCTGGTAGGTGGCGTCAGATATCTCCTGGCATAGATTGGGGGTGAACGGTGGTGTAGGAAGTTGTTCGAGCATTTGTTGGATGCATAGGCGTACTGCGGCGCGAGACTGTTGTTTCTTGCGCCAATCGAGCACCAGCTTCTCTTTCTTCAGAGTCTGCAGCATTGCACTAGCCACGTTCTTGACCTGTTGCTCGTCTTTCTTTGTCAGTCTCACTCTCGGTTTTAGAAGAATGTCGAAGACAGCCAGCTCCTCTTCAGAGAGGTTCTCTGATATGCTTCGTTTCTCCTCTTCCTGCAATTCCCGTGTAAATTCCAACAGTTGCTTGAAGAACTCTTCGACGTTCATGCTTCCGGCGTTGTAGTCGTCGATCATTTTCTGGAATCTCTCTAAGAGGTCCAAGCGAGACCGGTTCAGTTGCACCATCTTTTGGAGCCTGTCCCTAACTGATGCTCGCAATCGTTCTACCTCCATCCGTTTCTTCCTGTGCTCGAAATCTTTCCCGAGCGCTTCGAAATTGATCTTGCTCAAGTCAAGAGGTTGACTTAGTTTCTTCAAGTAGTCTTGGGCGAAGACCGATCTATCCAATAGCTCTTCAATATCGGCTTTGATATCTGATATGTCTGCTTGTGGAGTTAGAGAGCGAATCTTAGCGAGAATAACAGCAAGCGAGACGCAAATTGACATGAAGTCTTTGACGGCAGGGTCAGGCTTGATCGCTCTGAATAGCCTCGTTACCATTTGCACGTGAAAGGCATACCTGCCTTTGGTGTCGTCATTGATTAGAATTGCCTCGACAGCATCATCTAGATACTTGACCCGCTCGAAACCATCTGCCTTAGTCAGCTTGTCGAGATCTATCCCCAGTTGTGTGCAGAACGTGGTTGCTTCATTGATGGATTTCTTGAATAATTCTACAAGCTCCGTCTTGTTTTTCACCGGAGCCTCGCCTTCTCCCGTAGAAGGAGCATAGATTGCTAGAGCTTTCTCAAGGTCACGAAACACACCGACATAGTCGACAATCAAGCCGTTCGTCTTGTCCTGGAATACGCGGTTTGCCCTCGCAATCGTTTGCATCAGGGTGTGGTTGCGCATGGGTTTGTCGAGGTAGATCGTCGAGCAGCAGGGTACGTCGAATCCCGTCATCCACATAGCACAGACAAATACGATTCTGAATGGATCTTTCGGGTCCTTGAACTTGTCACCGAGTTCTTCTTGGACCATTCTTCTGCGGTGTGGTACAATATCAACTCCTTTCTGCTTCATCTCTTCGACTTCGTTTTGTGATTGGGATACTACCACAGCCATGTCAGTTGCCTCCATGAGTTCAATAGTCCTCTCCAGCTCCGACCTCACCTCGTGGTCAGCAGATTTCAGTTCGGACCGGAGATCACTTAGATGTGCCTTCCAATGCCTCTGTACCTTGTCATACATCTTGACTGCTGTGGCTTTGTCGATGGAGACCATCATGGCCTTGCCTTGGTAACCTCGGCTTACGAAGTGCGATACGATGTCTTTCGCTATCTTCTCTAAGCGGTCATTTCGGGTGATGAGATGATATTCTCTCGAGAACTCCCGAGCCACCTTCGCTTCCTGCTTCTCATCTAGCTCAGCGTCTTCGAGGAGTCGAGTCATTTCTTCCCTAAAGTCCTTGTTGGCTAGCTGAAGTTCTGGGATGCGATTTTCGTAGTATAGTGGGACAGTGGCCTTGTCCTCTACTGATTGTTGGAAGTTGTATACGCTAACGTAGTCACCGAAGACTTCGCGAGTCTTTTCTTCTCCCACAAGGAGTGGTGTTCCAGTAAAAGCGATGAAAGCGGCGTTCGGTATGGCGCTCCGCATGTTCAGTGCGAAAGTGTCGTATTGAGTGCGGTGCGCCTCATCAGTAATCACAATTATGTCTGATCTATCCGAAAGTTTTGGGTATTCCCGTCCTTTTTCTGTCCTGAACTTCTGTATCAGCGTGAAGATGTATCGGTGGTCTTCCTGCAACATACGCTTCAGGTCTTGGCTGTCTTGAGCTTGGGCCTGTGTTTCGGTTACGACGCCGGTGTTGACGAAGTTATCGTAAATCTGGCCATCGAGTTCCTGACGGTCCGTTACAATCAGAAACGTCCAGTGACCGGGAATCCTCCTCAGGACTTTCTGAGCGAAGAATATCATCGCGACGCTCTTGCCACTGCCCTGAGTATGCCAGAAGACCCCTAACCGGCCCTGTCTGCTCTTGATCTGTTTTAGGGCCTCAATCGTGTTGTTGACGCCTAGAACCTGATGGTTCTTTGCCAATAGCTTAATGAGTCCACCTTTCTCCTCACTGAATAGTGCGAAGTTCTCCACTAGATCAAGCAGCTTTGTCGGGTCGCATGTCCCTCGGATCATCGTTTCGAGAGAGACAATTCCTTGTTCTCCCTCGCTGTTGATTCGTTTCCACTCGGCGAAGTGTTCCCACTCTGCTGTCACGCTGCCAATTTTGCTCTCGCTGCCGTTAGAGACTACTATGATGCCATTGTACCAGAACAGGTGCGGAATCGTGGACTTGTAGTCCCGCAAATTCTGATCATGGGCGTTTTCCAACGCCTTATGTGAAGCTTTCAGCTCAATTGCCACAAGCGGTAATCCGTTGACGAATCCCACCATGTCCAGTCGTCGCTTGTACATCTCTCCAGTAACCCAGAACTGCGTCGCCAAGAAGAAATCATTGTTTGCAGGGTTATTCCAATCAATGACTCTGACTGTTTCCGTGACCTCTTCCCCATCAGCAGCTTTGAATGTGACTTTCACTCCATCCTTCATGAGTTGGGTTGTTTCTCGGTTCGCTGCTGCCAGACTCATCTTGCTGCGATCGCGGGTCAATTCTTCGATGGTCTGATTGATTGCTTCCGCAGGCAAACCTCTATTGAGCTTCCCAAGCGCCTGCGTCAGGCGTTGAACAAGGACAACTTCTGCCGCAGTTTCTCGTCCCAGAGTCCCACGAGAACCAAACGTCTCAGAATAGCAGCTGGTAGTTTGCCATCCAAGCTTGCCAAACAATGCTCTAGCCGGGTGTTCAATCAGGAGATCTTCAGAATAGCCAGCGGCCGAAGTCACGAGTTCATTTCTCTCCCGTTGATGTCGAGCTCACTCACATCCACCTCACCGGAGATCAACTTGGGCAATAGCATGTCGCGCGTGCCACGGAGAAGTTCATTCTTTCGGTTCAGTACATAGATCTCTCGAAAGATTGGTCTAACGAATGCTGAGAAAGATTCCAGAAAGATGTTGTCCGGTTGTGCGATATAGTACTTCTCGAAACATCTTGGATCTACTCGCTGCCGGCCAGAGGCTCCTGACATGCTTTTTATAGCCAGACCTCGGAAATCCTCCTGTCTCGCCAGCAGATAGACGTATTCTGGACTGACTGTTTCTGCACGAAAGACCATGAATTCAGTCGATCCTAGACCCACATCATTGTCTGTGGGCAGAAACTGGACAAAACCCGTCTTACCATTTTCCAAACATGGAGTTATGCGGGCGAACAATGTGTCTCTATTTCGAAACTTGCTGCCGTTGCTGCCAGTCCGTATCTCAGTGGGACTGACGAGCATTGAGGAGATAGAAAGTCCTTCCATAGCCACATATGGTTTCTTGGTTTCTTTCGGGATTTTTTCGGTCGGGCTTATGCGGATGGCTTCACTGAACTTCTTAATCTTCCATCCTTCTGGTATCTTGCCCAGCGATGAATCCACCACCTTGACCTTCTCATGGCCTGGGAAGCGGAGTTGGACGAACCATTCGCGGTAGATCGCCTGTGCCATTTCTTCTAGAATCTTGATCCGCCTGATGTTGTTCTCAATTAAGTCATCGCATGCAGATAGAACGGCGGCAATCTTGCGTTGGATAGGAAGAGGTGGACACATCAGTGGCTCTGACTCAGCAAAGATCGTGAATTGAAACCTTGAGACACCTGTGTGCTGTGTGTTGTATTGCATCATATGACCTGCGGAATGTAGATACTGTAACACCCAGAAAACATAGACCGGGTCGGCCTTGTTGGGGTCCACCCTGACAAACCTGCTGAAACTTGCGCAGGTCAGAGGGAGGCCTGACCTAGCGATAGTTGAAGGCTTTATCAAAAGGGTGCGTCCTGTTGATCTGCCTTTAGTACCACCAGCAGTCTCAATAACTATGTCATAAGAACGAAGCATTTTCCGTTCAGCAATGTGGCGGGAAACATATCGAACTGGCACACCGTCTAGCGATCCGAGTCTGACCCGCTCGAAATCAGTTCCTCGGATGACAGCCATCTCAACCGAATTCGGGAAACTATCACTTTGACCCCATTCTCCATCTCTTGATTCCATAATCAACTGACGTAGAGTTGTGGTGCTTGGAGCAGTCATGACTGTGTCAACTTCATGACACTCTCAGCAATGCATTCTTCCAGGCTCCTTGCTTCAGTCTTCAGTGTCTCGAGTTCTTCATTCAGTTCTTCTAGCCGTTTGCGGAAGTCGAAGCTGTCATTGTCTCTCTTAGACACGCCCACATAGCGGCCAGGGTTGAGACTCCAACCTCGGGTCTCTACATCTCTTATCTTGACCAATCTGCACAAGCCGAGCAGGTCCCTGTATTCGCTGATTTCTTCGCCAAAATGCTGCTTAAACAACGCTTCTGCCCCCATTTTTGTTTCGATTTTCTCACCTCGATAAAGACGGACGATATTGGCCAGAAACTCTATTTGTTCGGGCGCGAACTCTCGGTGTGCTCGATCAACCTGTTGATAGGAACTTCTGGCGTCCAGAAATAGAACCTTGTCGCGTCGCTCTTTCGGTTTGCCTCTGTCGAAGAACCAGAGGGTGCACGGTAAGGTGACAGTGTAGAAGAAATTCGGACCAATGCTAATCATCACGTCTACGGCTCCAGATTTGATGAGTTTCTTTCTGATTTCCAGCTCTGCACCTCTAGCGTCCGCGGCACTGTTAGCCATAACGAATCCGGCGCGTCCCTTCTCATTCAAGGCACTGTAGAATGCTTGAATCCAAATGTAGTTGGCGTTATCAGTCCTCGGTGTCCCAAGGCCGAATCGGAGGTCTCCTTTGATCCTCTCTTTGTCTACTCCGGAAACATTGAAGGGGGGATTCGCCATGACAAAGTCGAACTTCCCCAAGCTTTCGTGAAGATCCTCATAGTAGGTGTTGGCTTCACGGATGTCCCCTGACACCCCATGGACAGCTAGGTTCATTTTGCTTAGGCGGATCGTGTCAGCTACTTTTTCTTGGCCGTAGATTGAGATCTCGGTGTTGGGGTTCTTCTTATGGTTCTCCACGAAACGAGCGCTCTGGACAAACATGCCGCCAGAGCCGCAGGCTGGATCGTAGATCCGACCATGGAAAGGTTCGATGACCTCAACAATGAGTTTGACGATACTGGTTGGGGTGAAGAATTCTCCTCCTTTTTGTCCTTCCTTCATTGCGAAGTTTCCGAGAAAGTATTCGTAGATCTTGCCGAAAGCGTCGCCCTCGATATCCATGGGAATTGAACCGAGAATCCGGAGCAGTTCAATTAACGTAGCGTTATCGAGGCGTTTGTATGTTTTGGGGAGTATGTCTCTGAGTTCCTCATTCTCGGTCTCAATGAGTTTCATTGCGTCGTTAATGGCTTTGCCCAGATCTTCGCCTTCAGGAATGCTCCGGAGCTTGGAGAATCGGGCGTCATTAGGGAGATACAGGACCCCTTTGGCCTGATAGTCAATCTTGCCGATTTTGTGGTGGCCCGACAAGGCCCTTGTTTTGGCGAACTCAGATTCTGCCAGGCTAAATTTATGGTCAGCGTATCGTAGGAAGATTAGGCCTAGAACCGGAGCAGAGAATTCTGAGGGCTTAAGACTAGAGTTAGCCCAAAGCTGGTCAGCAGCAGCCCATAATCGCTTCTCAATATCGTTGGTCATTTTCATCGTGCCCTCCATTGGTCCTTGGAAGCCGGTGCCCTAGGTAATTCTGGATCGAGGACATAGGATAGTTGGTCATTCCTTTCCTTAGTGGGTTCGGTAACCGTATCCCATTTCGAAGTTCTTCCTTTGTGGTTTTCGCCCGAGTTGGACTGTTCACGCAAGAGATCACACATTCTCTATTTGTTTGCTGATCATGTCCTTGAGGTGCTCCATCGACTCTCTTGGCCAATTCTTATCTCTCTCGCATATGCTCAAGGCCTCTGAAAAGGCTGCCCGGGCCGCGTCTTTGTTTCCAAGCAGTTGATTCACAATTCCGAACCATTGAAAATGATTAT
>Ga0315279_10002923_pt1 | contig 24678 bp, 22 predicted proteins | sample YL17G06_20_MG_FD_203694 | JGI IMG/M metagenome (GOLD analysis project Ga0315279, IMG submission 203694) | Sediment microbial communities from Yellowstone Lake, YNP, Wyoming, USA - YL17G06_20 | ecosystem: Environmental > Aquatic > Freshwater > Lake > Sediment | place: USA: Wyoming | collected...
CCCCTCACCCCTACCCTCTCCCCTGGGGAGAGGGTGGCCCGCCAAAGGCGGGACGGGTGAGGGGGCACCTAGACAAGGGTGAGCGCCGCAGGCTGTCACCCTAATATGCAGCACTCAATAGTCGTGCCGATTGCCACGCCCCATTCAGTTCATTCGAGGGGCCTTCGCGGCTGCGCGACTCGCAGCCGCGAGGGCCCAAAAGAGGATCAAGAGTGCCACCCCTCGCGGCCCGGCTGAAGCCGTGCCCTTCCACATCCCTCCCCAGCGAGTCTCGATGCTAAAATAATCCGGCGATTTCGACTGTTGAGGTGCAAAAATGCAGGTTGTCGATCCAGTCTGCAAAATGACCATTGATTCCGAAAAGGCCGTAGCAACGAGCGAGTACAAAGGCCAGACCATCTACTTCTGCGCCAAGGGCTGCAAGGCGGCGTTCGATAAGGACCCTCAGAAGTACATGAAGAAGTAGCGCAGCGTTCGCCTTCTAACGCTGCGGCTTTTCGATTAGGGAATTCGGCGGGGCTTTGCGAGATTCCACCGAAGGCAGGCTCGGCCGTTAGACGACGGTGACCTTCAGCACTTGTTGTCCGGTAGCCCCGTCGGGGTAGATGCCGCGGGGCTCCCAGCCCTCCACTCGGCCGCGGCCGTCGATGGCACGTGCGCGAATCTCGTATTTGCCCGGCCGAGGATTCACCCAAACGTATTTCCAGAAGCACCAGGTGAGCGGCGAAGGATTGCTGAAGAGGCTGGCCTTCTGCCAGGTTTGGCCGTCGTCGAGGCTGATTTCCACGGCCTTGATGCCGTCCAGGTTGCCCAGCGCGTAACCCGTCAACTCGAAATTCTTTCCTGAAATTCTGGCGCGATCCCGTCCGTCGGGGTCGGTGAAGCGGGCGTGCGCCCAGCGCTCGCAGTTGTCGGACCAGCCGCGCGACTCCCAATAACCCAGGTAAGCCTCGTTGACGAACTGGATGCGCGTGACCCACTTCGGCTGCTTCATTCCGAATTTGCCAGGGATGAAGACGCGCACGGGGTAGCCGTGATCAGGTGGCAGAGCTTCCCCGTTCATCTGGTAGGCGAGGAAGTTTTCCTCGTTCCACAGGCGATCGATCGGGTGGCTGGTGGAGAACCCATCCGCTGCATAGATGACCGCGTACTTGGCTTCGGGCGTCGGCTGGGCACGTTCGAGCAGCGGTTTGAGCGCCGTGCCCGTCCAGCGGGCGTTGCCGAGATAATTCCCGCCGATGGGATTGGAGATGCACTCGAGCGTGAGCATTTTCTCGATGCCCGGGAGCTTCAGGATGTCCTGGTACGAAAGCGCGAAAGGACTGGCCACGAGCCCGTCGATCTTCAGACGCCATTGGGCCGCATCGACGTTTGGCGTCGAACCCTTGGAGGTGACGTAGAAATCTTCGTTGGGGGTGATGGCCACGAGCGCCGCCCGCTCGCCGTACTGCTCGTACGCCTGCACGGAAAAGCCGCGGGGCTCCCGGAGGCTGTTCATGTAGCGGGTGGCGAAGCCGTATTCGAGCAGGCCAATGCCGCCCGCCACGGCGCCAATGATGAAGGTTCGACGTTCCATGCGCTCCTTATTTTGATGCAGGTGCGCCCCGAAAGTCACATGCTGGCGCAAGATTGGAAACGAGGAACTGGAAATTGGAAACTGGAGACTCGAAATTCGAAAATCGTCCCAGGAGCGCCTGGTAGTCGATCGCGATCCGACGACAAGAGCTTCGGATTTCGATTTTCAAGTTTCGGAAGTCTGGTTTCAGTTATATTAACTCTCCGTGCTTCACGCATGGCTCAAGATGGAAGAATCAGCTCGAGTTCAGCGTCGCCACCAGTTCTGTGCGCGCTGCGGCCAACTGATGTTCGTGTACTTCCGCTCGCCGGACGGCCACTTCGGTTTGGTCGATGACGTCCAGAGTTCGGAGGAGCGCGGCTGTCGCGAGGTGCGCTGCCCTACCTGCGGGGCGCAGTATCGGTTGCTTGAGCGGGTGAATGCGATAGGCCAGCCCATTGAAAGGCAGTAGGTAGAGGGCAGAAGGCAGAAGGTTTTAACAAAACTTAGAAGGGAGATCTACATGTTGGACGCCACGACTCCATGCCGGTTCCTGAATCTCCGCTCGATTCTTGTGGTCGGTTTGCTTCTGCTGCCGGGCATTGTGGCGGCGCAGGCGCCGCCGCCCATGCCGCCGGAGAAAGTGGTGTCCGTCTATGGCCAGGGCATCCACTATTACGAAGCGGGCCAGGGGCCGGCGGTTATTCTTCTCCACGGCCTGGGTGGGGACGGAACCCGCTGGGCGGCCAACCTCGGCCCCCTGTCGCAGCAGTTTCACGTCTATGCGCTCGACGAGATTGGCTTCGGGAACTCGGACAAACCTCTGATCGAATACCAGATCGAAACCTTCTCGGACTTTCTTCGGGGATTCATGGAAGCGCTCAGCATCCCGAAGGCGACGCTGGTGGGGAATTCGTTGGGGGGCTGGATCGCCCTTGACCTAGCGATTCGTCAGCCCCGGCTGGTGGAAAGGCTGGTGCTGGTGGACGCCGGAGGTTTGAGTCCGGAGCGCGGCGCACCTCGCGCCGCTGTGGACCTGAATCCCGCAACCCTGGCCGGAACGCGCAGGCTCCTGGAGGTTCTGTTCTATGACCCTCAGCGGGTAACCGATGCCGCGGTTCGTCAAACCTTTGAGCGCCGCCTGAAGAGCGGGAACGGCTATACCATCCAGCGGCTCCAGGCTGGCACCCGGGCAGGTGGCCAGTGGGTGGATGAGCATCTAGGCACCATCCAGGTGCCCACCCTGGTTCTTTGGGGGCGCGAGGATCGATTGATCCCCGTCTCGGTCGGCGAGCGGTTCCAGAAAGCCATCCCCGGCGCCAGGCTGGTGGTCATCCCCGAGTGCGGTCATCTCCCCCAGGTCGAGAAGCCCCGGGAATTTAACGCTGCGCTGCTCGCGTTCCTTACTCAGCCGTGAACTCTGAAACCTTCTTGCTCACGCCGGATAACTTGCCGGATTATCTCGCCCGCCGAGGATTGGCCTTGAAACACGAGGCCCTGGCGGTTCGCGAGCTGGGCGGCGGCGTCTCCAATATCGTGCTGTTGGTCGAATGGGAGGAGCCATCCGGGCAAGAGCACCGCTGGGTAACGAAGCAGTCGCTCGAGAAACTGCGCGTCAAGGACGATTGGCGGTCGGACCGCGGACGGATTTTTCGTGAGGCGGAATCCATCCAGGCCCTGCGGCCGGCGCTGGGTGATTCCGCGCTGCCCGAAGTCCTCCACATCGACCATGAGAATTATCTCTTCATCATGACGGCTGCGCCGGCGGGGTCTGTGGTATGGAAAGATTCGCTACTCAAAGGCTCTGTGGATTTGGCCGTGGCGCGGCTCATCCACGCCTCGAGAACTGACCCTCAGTACCAAAGGCAATTCGAGGATCGAATCGTCTTCGACCAGCTCCGCATCGATCCCTACTACCGCACCACCGCGGCGCGCCACCCCGACCTGCGCCCCGTCTTCGAGGCGCTGATGGTCGAGGCCTTCGAGCGCGCGGGATTCAAGCCCGGCGAGGATGCGGCGATTGCCATTGATGTTGCGGCGAGCCATTTCTTTGAGCGCGGCCGCTACCGCCTGGCCGCCGAAGGCGTGGAAATGGACGCCCCGGGCATGGTCAAGCGACTGGCGGATTGCTGCGGTCGTTATCCCATCCTGTCGATTGAGGACGGTCTCGCGGAGGATGACTGGGGCGGCTGGAAGCTCCTGACCGAGCGCCTCGGCGCGCGTTGCCAGTTGATTGGTGATGACCTGTTCGTGACCAATCCCGAGCGATTGCACATGGGGATTCGTGAGGGAGTGGCCAACGCCGTGCTCGTCAAGATGAACCAGATCGGGACAGTGACGGAAACGCTTCAGGTGATTGAGCTGGCGCGCAGGCACGACTACCGGGCCGTGGTCAGCGCGCGTTCGGGCGAGACCGAAGACGATACGATGGCAGACTTGGCCGTGGCCACCGGCGCCTCCCAGCTCAAGGTCGGCGCCATCACCCGCTCGGAACGCTTGGCCAAATACAACCGTCTGCTGCGCGTCGAAGAGGAACTCGGGAAACACGCCATATATCGCGGCGCGGAGGTGTTCGGAGATTTCCTTTCGGCGAATCGAGCCTCGTAGCGGCGCTCTACCTGTCCCGAGGAAGTCGGGATACTGCGCCCCTGCTTGCCACGCAACTTGCGCTGGGTATGACCCGGACAGGAAAGCATGTAGAATATCCGGAGACAAAAAGAAGAGGCGCGGCGCGCAAAGCGCCAACGAATTTGGGGGTTGTGGCACGCAGAACGGAAAGGAAAAGCAAAGCGATGAGGACTCGGGTGTGGGGGCAGACAGGTAAGAGCTTCATGACCATGTGGGCCTTGGCATGGCTCGTCCTGGTTCCCAGTGTGGTTCTCGGGATCGAGAAGCTGAAATTCAAGCCGGGGTTCAATCTCTTCTCTGCCCAGCAAGACGTCCAGGTGGGCCGCGACGCAGCCGCCGACGCTGATAAGCAATTGGCGCTGCTGACCGATCCCGAGGTGCTGCGCTACGTGAATGACCTCGGTCGTCGGCTCGCCGGGAATGAGCCGATCAAGGCCGATTATCCCTGGACGTTCAAGGTGGTGAACAGCGAGGACATCAATGCCTTCGCCTTGCCAGGCGGCTTCATTTACGTAAATCGTGGCGCGATCGAAGCAGCGGAAGACGAGGCGCAGATCGCCGGGGTGATCGCCCACGAGACGGGCCACGTCGTGATGCGCCACGGCACGCATCAAGCCTCCCAGGTGATGCTGGCGCAGGCCCCACTCGCCATTCTGGGTGGGCTGCTGGGGCAGAGTTCCAGCCTGGGAAGCCAGTTAGCGGAACTGGGCATCAGTTTCGGAGTGAACTCGCTGCTGCTCAAGAACTCGCGCAGCGCCGAGTCGCAGGCCGACGAGGTGGGCACCTACGTCCTTTACCACGCGGGTTACGATCCCCATGCCATGGCGCAATTCTTCGAGATTATCGGGAAGAAGTATCCGCAGCGGACCCTCCAGTTCTTTTCTGACCATCCCAATCCCGAAAACCGGGTCAAGGATATCGACGCGCTGATCCCCATGCTCGGGCCGGCCAAGCCATGGAAGACGGACAGTCCCGAATTCCAGGCGACGAAGAAGCGGTTACTGGCCATGCCCGCTCCACCCAAAGGGAAGCCGGCGCCGCGCGCCTCTGCCGGTTCGCCCAGCCCCCCGCTCCCACCCTCGGTGCGCCTCGTGAACTATCAGGGCAAGGGCTTCGCGATCGACTACCCGGATAATTGGCAAGTTCAAGAAGGCGAAACGGGCGTCACTTTGGCCCCGCAAGGGGGTCTGGTGAGCGGGCCCGATGGGGACACGGCACAAGCTTATGGGGCCTCCCTCAGCCGGTATCAACCCCGGACCCGGAGTCTATCGCAATGGGGCGTCGTCGATGCCACGCAACAACTGGTGGACTCGTTGCGGCAGTCGAACCCCAATATGCGCGTGGTGAAACAGACCGGAATGAAGCTGGGCGGCCAGCCTGCGGTTTCAACGCTGCTCGCGAACGACTCACCCATCCAGGGGCAGAAGGAAAGAGATATCCTGATCACCATGCGATTGGATCAATCGCTGCTCGCCGTAATCTTCATCGTTCCCGAGTCATCTTTCGACGCCTACAAGCCCGCCTTCGACGCAATGCTGCGAAGCCTGGCGCTGCGCTAAGTCATGCAACGCGTTCGGACGCCGCACGAGAATGCTATCTGTTATCCTGTGATCAAGCCTGATTGTGCGGACCTGGTAGACGCGCAGGAGGCCGCGCCCGATTCTGGGCGCGGTTTTCCCAAATCCTTTGCAGCCTGAAGAGGAGGGCAAAATGCTTTACCGAATCGAAAGTCGCAAGAGTCTTTCCGAGGTTGCGCGGGACCTGGAGGCCGCCGCGCAGAAATACAAGTTTGGCGTGCTGGCCGTCCACGACCTGAAAGCCAAAATGAAAGAAAAAGGCGTGGACTTCGACCGCGACTGCCTGATCTACGAGGTGTGCAATCCTCAGCAGGCGAAGAAAGTCCTGGAAGCCAACGCCGAAATCTCCACGGTGCTCCCCTGCCGGATTTCCGTCTACAAGACGGGAGATGCCTGTACGCTCGCCACTCTTCGGCCCACCGCGCTACTGGAGATGTTCCAAACCCCTGGCCTGCGCGCCGTCGCCGAAGAGGTGGAAGAGATCATCGTGAAGATCATGCAGGAAGCGGCAAAGTAGGCTGCTGCGGTCGGATTTCGATGAGCCCCGCGCGGCTCCTTTAATGTTGCGTTGCGCGCTGGCGCCGCCCGGCCCCTCAGGCGGCGTCGGAGCAAATGAACAGTTCTCAAGCGGGCGCTGACCTCACGGAGACATCGACTGATGCTTGGGTCGCGCCCCGACAAGCGGCCCTTCGCAACACCCGCTTCACATGCCTCGCACTCTTTTCCCAACATGCCGTTGGTGGTAACATGCGGCGTTCTTAAAGCCTCTTCTAACCACGGTGAAGTTGACCGGGCATCGCGGGTGAGGGGGCAAGGAGAAGGACCTGATGTTCAACACACCGGCCAGGAAGAGGTTGGGATTGCTATTAACGCTGGGGGTGTTCGCCGGCCTCTTCCTGGCCAGCCCGGCGCGCGCTCAGGCGCAGGACCAGGGCCGCGTCCATGTGGTCCTCTGGTTCGACACGGAGGACTACATCCTGCCGCAGAGTGACCAGGCGGCCAAGCGTATTGCCGTCCTCTTGAGCCAGCAAGGTGTTCGGGCAACCTTCAAGGTGGTGGGCGAGAAAGCTCGCACGCTCGAGCGCCGCGGCCGCCGCGACGTCATTGGCGCCCTCGCCCAGCACGAGATTGGCTATCACTCGAACTTACACAGCCAGCATCCCACTCCGGCCGAATATGAGTCCACTCTCGGCTGGGAAGACGGGGTGGCCGAATTCGCCCGGCGGGAACGTGCCGGATTTGATGATGTGGCCCGCATTATGGGACAAACACCAACCTGTTATGGCCAGCCCGGAAGTTCCTGGGCTCCCCAGGCTTACGCGGCGCTCAAGAAATGGGGCGTGAAGGTTTACCTGGACGAAGGCGGACAGGTGGGGTTGAACGGCAAGCCCTTCTGGTACGGCGGCCTGCTGAACATCTTCAACACCAAGGAAGGATCGCAACTCAGTCCCAACGCCGACTGGTCCAATCTGGCAGACGCCAAGGCCAATTTCCAAACCATCCATGCGCGCCTGTCTTCCCGGCGGGAGGGCGGCATCGTCAGCCTTTACTTCCATCCCTGCCAGTTCGTGCATCGTGAATTCTGGGATGGCGTGAATTTCGCCCAGGGGGCCAATCCCCCGCCCGAGGAATGGAAACTGCCCCCCACGAAGACCCCGGAAGAGAGCGAGCGGGCCTTCAAGTACCTCGCGGACCTGGTGGCCTACATGAAGTCTTTCCCCCGGGTCGAGTTCATCACCGCTTCCCAGGCTTCAGCGCTCTACCGCGACCCCGCGCAGCGGCATGTGTTTTCAACTCAAGAGTTGAACGAAATCGCGAAGCAAGTTGACGCCGACGTTTCCTTCCAGGTCCACGACGACTACGCGCTGGCTGCGAGCGAGGTGTTTTTCCTGCTCAACAAGTTTGTCGCCGGGATCGCGCGGAAGAGATCCTCCGAGCCCATCCTGCTGGACGGCACCCCTTACGGCCCGGCCTCGCCGCCCGGGGGGCTCGACAAGAGCCTTGCAGTTTCGTGGAGCCAATTCGCGCGGACGGCGCTGGACGTGGCAGAGGCGCTCGACAAAAACGGGCAGATTCCCAATGCGGTCTGGTTCGGCAGTATTGCCGTCCCACCCGAGAGTTACCTTGTGGCCCTCGCGCAGGTCGCCCAAACACTGGTGGCCAAGAGCGCGCCTCCGGAAACTGTGGACGTTGCACCCGCGCGCCTGGCAGCCGCGCAGTACGTCGCGGATGACTCTCCCTCCTTGTGGGGCTGGACGATTTTCCCCGAAGGTTTTCATGCCCCCCGGCTGATGGAACTCGCCAAGCTCCAAGCCTGGACGTTGAAACCTGCCAGACCGAGGGCCTCACATTAGGCTGAGAAACGTCGGCAGGGGCACGCAATCCATCCTTCCCTACGGACCTGACAGACGAGGGCCTCAGCCCCCTGCTGCGGCCCATTCTTCCTGACCACGCTGAGATTCTTCCCACGCGGTCCTGATAGCTTCCCGTGCATGGTTGTGGTAGCATTTTCCAGGAGTTTAGCCATCATCGCGCAACTTGCACGACGCACCACGCCTTGAAGGTTGCAGTCGGGCAGCGAATCAAGCTGAAAGGAAAGTGTTGTCATGTCGGGCCATTCGAAATGGGCAACAATTAAGCACAAAAAGGGCGCTGCGGACGCTCGCCGTGGGAAGGTCTTCACCAAGCTTATCAAAGAGATCACCGTCGCCGCTCGGATCGGGGGCGGGGACCCCGATGCGAATCCGCGCCTGAGAACCGCGATACTCGCCGCCAAGGCAGAGAACATGCCGGCGGACAACATCAAGCGCGCCATCCAGAAGGGCACCGGCGAACTCCCCGGAGCCACCTATGAGGAAGCCGTGTACGAAGGTTACGGACCGGGCGGCGTCGCCATGATGCTGGAAGTGGCAACGGACAACAAGAACCGGACCATCTCTGAGATCCGCCACATCCTCACCAAGCACGGCGGCAACCTGGGCGCGACGGGCTGCGTTTCCTGGATGTTCAGCATGAAAGGTTACATCGTCATTGAGAAAGGAAAGGCCGACGAGGAAACCTTGCTGAATCTCGTTCTGGACGCGGGCGCCGAGGACATGACGGAAGACGGCAGTCACTGGGAGATCTTCTCCCCGCCCGATAAGTTCCATCAGGTGGTGGATCGCCTGAAGTCCGCCAGCATTACCCCCGCGGCAGCGGAAGTGTCGAGGGTTCCGCAGAGCACCGTAAAGTTGAGTGGCAAACAGGCAGAGCAGATGCTGCGGTTGATGGAGGAACTGGAAGACCACGAGGACGTGCAGCACGTCTCTGCCAACTTTGATATTGAAGAATCGGTGCTTCAGGCCTTCGCTCAGGCCAAGTAATGGCCGGCGGAACTTGTCCCGATCTCTTGGATGGGCAGGGGGGATCTTGTACCGCCCTGGCCTGTCCGCATCTACCGGGAAGGGCACTGTTACACAAAGCACGCGAAGTAAACGCCGCCGCAGGACAGCTCGTGCTCAACCCCTGACAACAGGGCCCAGCAAGAATCGAACCGTGATGAGGAAGATGCCTTTTCCGCTGCCAAGTCTGCGTCCCCCCCTTAATTGCTTACTCCGGATCGGCCTGGGTTTGGTGTGCTGCACCGTCGCCCCGCATTTCCTCTCTGCGCAAGGGGCGGGCGGCCCGGCAAAGCTCACCTTTACCAAAGTGCTCCAGGGCAGTGTCCCCGAATACCTCGCCATCACGGTGGCCTCCGATGCTTCGGCCACTTACGATGGGCGCAAACTGAGCGACCCCGCTGCTCCCCGGACCTTCAAGCTCTCTGCGGCGACCACCCGGCGTCTGTTTGAACTGGCAGCCGGGCTCGATAACTTCAAGTCCGTGGAACTCGAAAGCCACAGAAAAGTTGCAGACTTGGGACTGAAAACCTTCATTTACGAAGCCGGTGGGGAAAAGCGCCAAGTCCAGTTCAACTACACGTTGCGCCGCGAGGCTCAGGAACTCACCGACCTTTTTGAAAAAATCTCCGGCGTCCAGCAACACCTCACTGCGCTGGAATACTCCATGAAGTACGACCACCTGGGGTTGCCGCGGGAGCTTTCGCAGATCCAGATCGATCTTGAAAACAAGGTGTTGGCGGATCCGGCGCTGATGGTTCCCGCGCTGGAGCAAATCGCGCGAAACCCCAAGTTTCTTCACCTCGCCCAGGCCCGCGCCCAGAACATCCTGCAACGCTTGCAGAACAGCAACTGATTCCCCCTCCGGGCCTCCCGCACCGACCCGGGGGAACACCTTGTGCTGACAACCTTTCCCCTCGCCGGAGCCTCTAGATAGGTGTAGGATGGTCGTTGGGTGGCCAGGCGGCCAGGGAGGTCTCCCATGTTGACCAGGTTCTGTGTTCCCCGTCTGCTGCTTGGGGCGTCCTTCTTCATCGTGCTTAACGGCCTGCTGAGCTGGGCACAGGAGTATTCCCACGCTCGTATCGTCCGTCTGAGCTTTGTGGAAGGAGCTGTGACGCTCCAACGACCCGATGTCGCAGACTGGGCCGCGGCCTCCGTCAACACGCCCATCCAGGAGGGCTTCAAGCTTTCAAGCGCAGAGAACGGATTTGCGGAGGTAGAATTCGAGAACACTTCCACAGCCCGCCTGGGCCAACTTTCCCTTCTTGAATTCACTCAGCTCGCTTTGTCCCCGGCCGGCGGAAAGATTAATCGCGTGACCCTCCATCAGGGTTACGCAACCTTTCACTTGATGCCGGAAGCCGAAGACATCTATGAGATCGGAGCCGCGGATGCCACGCTGAAGCCTTACGGAAAAACCCTTTTCCGCGTGGACCTCGAGGAAGGAGCAGCTCGGGTTGAAGTGTTCAAGGGCTCGCTGGAAGTTGCCAGCCCTTCCGGCTCGACCATCCTCACCAAGAACAAGGTGCTCGAGCTGCGCCCCGGCGCCGAGAATCCCTTCGAGGTGGCAGAGGGAATTACCAAAGACGCCTGGGACGAGTGGGTCGAGCAACGCGAGAACGAAGTCGCCGCCCTGGCGAACCGGCACGGAGCGGCGCCGTACTCTGCGTCCGGCAGTCCCGACACTCCCTTCTACGGCTGGTCCGACCTCAGTAACCATGGAGCCTGGTCCTACTTTTCGGGATATGGGTACGGCTGGATTCCGAATGTTCCCCCCGGGTGGCTCCCTTACTCCGTCGGCCGCTGGTGCTGGTACCCAAACTGGGGCTACACCTGGATCGCTTATGAGCCCTGGGGCTGGCTGCCCTACCACTACGGGGATTGGAACTTCATGCCCGGCCATGGCTGGGTGTGGTCGCCGGGCGGCTGGGGCGCTTGGTCCCCAGCTCTAGTCAACTGGTATCAGGGTCCGGGATGGATCGGCTGGACTCCGCGGACGAGGGGCGGCACGCCGGGCAACCCCCTCGCCTGCCCTGCCGGTCAGCCTTGCGCGACGGTCGTCAGCATGAACACTTTCCAAAACAGTCGTCCCGTGAATCCCCGTGAGACCTTGGCAATTGACCCTTCCCAGGGCCGGGCCATCAGGCGTCCGGATGTTCCACCCGGACGGCTTGCCCTGTTGCCGGGCTCTCCGACGGTTGGTCCCGGCGGGGTTCCACGCTCGTCAGACGTCCCCCCGTCCGCGCGGCCTTCGCTGCCCAGGCAAGGCTCTGCTGGCGCATCCAACGTAGCGGGAGCGGGAACTCCCTCCGCAGTTCGCACACCCTTGGCGGGCACGCCGGCTGGCGCCTTCTCGAATCGCCGGTCAGCGGCGCCAGAGCCCAATATTGTATTTGATCCCGTGGAGGGGCGTTTTGTGAACAACCCCAGGACTGTTCCCCTGCCCACCCTCAACCCCACAAATGGACCGGCGCAACAGGGGCGCAGCGGGGTTTGGGGTGCGGCGTCGAACGGGCCCGGTCGCCCCGCCGCTGCTCAGGAGAAGACCGCGATTGATACCCTCCCACTCTCGCCAGGTAGCAATCCCGCTGCCAAAGCCTATGGGGCGCGGGGGGTTCCGGCTGAGGCTGTCTCCTCCGCGCGCCCTCCATCCCGTTCTGCCTTTCCGCAAACCACGACGGGCACCATGCCGCGCGTAACTGCGCCCTCTGCGGATCGCCACGCGGCAATTCCGAACAACCAAACCATGCATTCATCCGCGCCGTCTGCCCGTTCCGCTCCGACTTCCACCTGGAGCAGTGGACGTGGTTCGTCTTCGCAATCCTCTGCAAATTGGGGATCGGGTTCCTCCGGCGCAGGTCATAGCACCGGAGGCGGTGCTTCCAGCGGGTCCGGTGGTGGAGGCGCGAGCGGAGGCGGGCACAGCAGCGGGGCCTCCTCCAGCGGGCCGCGCCATTGATTCACACCTGTCGAGCGGCGCCTTGTACAGTTGGTTCGTGCTGAGTAGAGGCTCCCCCGAATGGGCGGCTGAATTCGGGGGCCTGCCTCGCCCCACACAGGTGCCCATCCCCGACCACAGGTTCCCTCAGGGTTTTCCCACAGCACTTTGCTATCTTACGTCGTAGCGGAGAAACGCGAAGTAGGCGATGAGGAAAAAACCCAGGGCCCAGACCGCCAGCAGGCCCATGTCAGGCAGTGCCCGATCCACGGACGCTGCCAGCGGCTCCTCGTGGAATTCGAAAGGAGGAATGTCGCTAAAAACCTGCTTCACCAACACCGAGTTTATGGGCTCGCGCCCGCTCAAAGCAAGCTGTTCGTCTGCCTTCCGGTCGTAATAGACCGTGAACAGTGAACGGTAGTCGCGAAGTGCTGTCCGGAAGCGGAAATCGCGCTCCAGTCCAGTCCGGGCCAGGCTCATGGCAGCGTAGGAGGCAGATCCTGCCGGCGACAACCGCGAGAACATCAACGCCACCCGCGCCTGGCGCTCTTTGCGCTGCAAGTAATCTTCCTCGACTTTCTTGAGCTCACGGTTTTGCTCCTCGCGCACACGCCGCAAAAGGTCTTCATAAAGGTAACGCGGCATGCTTTGCCCGTTGTGCTCTCTGCCATATTTTCGGACTTCCTCTTCAAAGCGCACCGATCCTCGCCGGTCGACATCGGCTTTTTTCATTTCAAATTCGTTCAGTGATTCCAGCGGTGAAATCCGATTAGCAGTAATCACCGCCGCTTTGGGAACAATGGCGACCAGAAAAACCCAGATCGTCAGGCAGAGAGCAAAGGCAGTGGTCATGCGGTTGGCCAGCGTCGAGACGCAGATGCCAAGACAAAAAACCACCGTGAGGTAAAGAACAAAATCCAGACCGATCAGGAGGGCGCGAAGGAGCTCATCCTTCCCCAGCGATACCCCGTCAAAGTTCATTAGCAGCAGACAACCGAGCAAGAAGGCCAGGGCTACAGGAGCCAGCAAGCCCACAAGATTGCCCACCAGCTTTCCCAGCAACAGCACGTCTTTCGGCAAGGGGTTCGCGAGCTGGAGTTTGAGCGTCCCCATCTCCTTCTCACCACACACGGCGGAGAATGTGAACAGAAGCGCCGCCATCCCCAGGATCACCTGCACGATATAAGCAACGTCCAGCGCCCCAAAGATCGCCACCGTGGGGTTTTCGCTGACCGCACCCCCCTGAGGAGTGGGGAGGGCGAAGAGACGAAGGCTGTAAACCCGGGGCGTGTGGGATTCCACACCTCTCACCAGGATGCCCAGCACCGGGGGAGGTTTAACAAAATTAAAAGCGTAGGTGGCCAGGGCGAAGAAGGTGGCCTCTTCCCCCATACTTTGGCGTAGGCTCACTTGGGCCAGCCGGTACTCCTTTAAGTCGTTCTGATAACCCCGCGTCTCCAGGTAAATGGACACCGTGAACAAAACTGTGGAGAGAATGAAGAGCAGAAGTGAACGATACCCATATAGGCAGTCTTTTAGCTCTTTTTCGATAACATGTCGAATCATGGGTCCAGAGGCACGCGCGAGAAAACGTCCTTGATTAGGGGTCAATCTTTAGCTACCGAAATCACAATGTCAAGCTTGAAAATACAGGGCATGGCGATCCAGTAGTGAAAGACGAGATGCGCAACGTCCGGAAAGATCGCGGCTGCTCCTTTGCCACGAAAGGAAAGGATTGGCACGGAAGAACCACTGAGCCATCCGCCGCTCTGCGAAGACGATTGCAAATGGGTTTTTTTCCCGCCATCCCCAGGAGGGCTCCCGGCTACGAAACGATGATGCCCGCATACCCTACGACGGCGCTGCGGTCGCCGCTCGCGTCGGCCGAGGTGGCGTACTTGACCAGTTCCGCCTGCTGCGCTCCCAGGTCTTTTGCGGCGGTGAGCATGGCGATCGCCGGCCCGTAGCCGCACATGGAAATGTCTTCACGGCGCAGCACGTCATAAAGCCCCTGGGGGTCGAGTGCCAGGATCTTGTCAATGGCCTTTTGATCTTTGCTGCGCGTGATGCTGTCTGGTTCGTAGTGGTTCATGTCGCTGGAAGCAATGATGAGCACTGCCTGTGTGGCGCGCCGGGCGGCCTGGGCCAGGCCATGCCCCAAAGATTCCAAGGCAGCGTAACCGCCTACCCCGAGGGCGATGGGCACAAATGTGAATTCACCCGCCTGCCGTTGCAGGAACGGCAGTTGCACCTCCAGCGAGTGCTCGTCCGCGTGGGCTTCCGCATCATCCATCACCAGGTGACAGCCCTGACGGATGGACTGGGCCAGCGAGCTGTCGATTGTCACGGTGCCCAGAGGAGTCCGCCACGCGCCGCTCGACATCATGGCCAGCGGGGCTCCCCGTCCCGTATGGTTAGGACACAGGATGATGTACGAAGGCCGAGCCGGGAGCCTGCGGTAAACGGCCCCCGCCACAGGCCCCGAGTACATGTAGCCAGCGTGCGGAACCACGCACCCCAGCGCCCTCTCCACCTTTTCGGCGGCGGAGGGTTCCGGGCCCAAGTACTTCTCAAGGTCTCGCGTCAGTTTCTCGGGCTTGGCCGGATAAAACCGCCCGGCAACGGCGGGCTGACGGACCGAAGGGGCTGGCATGGAAAAATCCTAATCCTCCGTTTTGCGGTGTGTCAAGTGCCACCCGCTGGCCTGCACCTTCCATGGGCCAAAAGGCGGGGCCAGTGTGTGCTCTTCAAGGCTTTTGCGGGGGGATGCGCGAAGGCGCCGTCACTCGAGCTCTTCGTCCACGACGATCTTTAACGCGCGCAGGAACTGTGCGTCCTGGCTGGTGAGCCGGAAGTCAGGATCGTGAGACGATCCGGTAGTCAGCTTCTGTCGATGCGTCAGGCTGGTCTCGCCGCGCTTGTTGAAGCCAATCGTCACTTCCAGGACCAGGAAGAGGTCATAGCCGGACGCGCGGATGCGCGCCATCACCTCCGCAATCCGGTCGGAGTCCGACAGGGAATCATTGATCGCGTTGCCCAGTTCCTTGACCAGGCGTTTGAAGTGCTCGTCAAGCTCCAAGCATCACCATCATTGCAGAATTGACTCGTCCCGCTCATTCTATGATTCGCCGGAAATCGGTGTCAAGGTGGATTTGATATCGTCGAATTGACTGCTGGCGCGATTCTTCTTAGGATAGCAAGGAACGAATTCTATCAGCCCCTTGCGGCTGGAAGGCCCGGTTTTGAGCAAGCTTGGAAACCTCTTTTCTCGAATATTCTCTCAGGCCCAGAGAGTGTTTCACATGCTCGTGGGTCTGGCGTTTTTGTTCCTAGCTCTCGCCGGCGCCGCTGTTTCGTTTTCCGAATGGCAATACTACACGCAGGCGCCCGCGGTGGGGTTGGCGCGCTTTTATTTAGTGGTGGGTTTCACTGTTCTCCTCGTCATTTTCTGCCTTTATTCGTTTGCAAAAGCACGGAGCGTTCGATAGCCCTTCTCTTTTGAGGCCAGTGGGAGGACTAGCCATCGTTCTCGACCAGAAAGGTTGCGCCGCCTGATCCCCTCATGAGTTCTGACAAAAATCGGGAAGTCAAACCGAAATTCATGACGGCCTCAGGGCTGGAGGTCAAGCGCTTTTATCAACCCGCTGACCTGACCGGCTGCGATGTCGAACGCGAGGTCGGCTTTCCGGGAGAATATCCTTTCACCCGCGGCATCCATCCCAGCCAGTACCGCAGGCGGCTTTGGACTATGCGCCAGTACGCCGGCTTCGGGACAGCGCGGGAGTCGAACGCCCGCTATCGCTACTTGCTTTCGCGGGGCCAGACAGGTCTCTCTGTGGCCTTTGACCTTCCGACACAAATCGGGCTCGATTCCGATCATCCGCTGGCGCAGGGTGAGGTAGGCCGGGTGGGCGTCGCCATTGACTCCCTCGAGGATATGGAAGCTCTGTTCCAGGGCATCCCGCTCGATCAAGTGTCCACCTCCATGACCATCAACGCCACCGCCGCCATTCTGCTGGCACTCTATTTTGCCGTGGCGGAGAGGCAGGGCGTCGACCTCAAGAAGCTTTCGGGGACAGTCCAGAACGACATCCTGAAGGAGTACATTGCGCGCGGGACCTACATTTATCCGCCCGGCCCGGCGCTGCGCCTCGTGACGGATATCTTCGCGTTCTGCCGCGACCATGCCCCCGAATGGAATACTATTTCCATCAGCGGCTATCACATCCGGGAAGCGGGTTCGACCGCGATTCAAGAGGTTGCCTTTACCCTGGCCAACGGGATCGCCTACCTCGAAGCCGCCTTGAAACGCGGCCTCGCCGCCGATGAGGTCGCGCCTCGCCTCTCGTTTTTCTTCAACGCGCACAACGATCTGTTGGAAGAAGTCGCCAAGTTCCGGGCAGCCCGAAAGCTTTGGGCGCGCATCATGCGCGAAAGGTTCAAGGCCCTAGACCCCCGCTCGTGCATGTTGCGCTTCCACACGCAGACCGCGGGCTCGACGCTCACCGCCCAGCAGCCCGGTGTCAACATCGTGCGGGTGACGCTTCAGGCGCTCGCCGCGGTGCTGGGGGGCACGCAATCACTGCACACCAATGCGCGCGATGAAGCGCTCGCCCTGCCCACGGAGGCCTCCGCGCTCCTCGCCTTGCGCACACAGCAAATCCTGGCTTATGAGAGTGGGGTCGCCAATACCGTCGACCCGCTGGGGGGCTCGTACTATATCGAGAAGCTTACCGGCGAAATCGAAAATGGTGTGGAAGAATACCTTCACAAGATCGCAGCCCTGGGCGGCGTCCTCCGCGCTATAGAAACGGGCTTTGTGCAGCGCGAGATCCAGCAAGCTGCCTACGAGTATCAGAAAGCGGTGGAAACGGGCGAACAGGTGGTGGTAGGCGTGAACCGCTACCAGGAAGAAGGGGGCGGCTCGCCTCTCCTCCTGCGCGTCGATCCTCAGGTCGAGCCCGCCCAGGTGGAGCGACTGCAAAGACTCCGCGCCCGCCGCGACTCCGCCCGAGTCGAGGCGGCGCTGCGCCACGTCGAGGAAACAGCTCGCTCGGAGCGCGACCTGATGCCCGCCATCCTCGACGCCGTGAAGGCCTACGCGACGGTGGGCGAAATCTCCGACGTTCTGCGTAAAGTCTTTGGCGAATATCAGGAGTCGGTCGTAATTTAAGGACAGTAGCGAGTGGCAAGCGGGAGGCTGCTGGCTCGTCACTTGTCACTCTTCACTGGTTGCCATATGGCTACACTCCAATTTCTCGGTGCGACCGGCACGGTGACCGGCTCGAAGTACTTACTGGAAGCCGCCGGCGAGCGGTTGATGATCGACTGCGGGCTTTTTCAGGGCGATAAAGAGCTGCGCCTGCGCAACTGGAGCCCCTTGCCCGTGCCGGCCTCCAGCATTCAGTGGTTGGTTTTGACGCACGCGCACCTTGACCACCTCGGTTACATTCCTCGCTTCCTCAAGGAAGGATTCCAAGGGCAAATTCTGAGCACACCCGCGACGGTGGACCTGGCAAAACTTGTGTTGCCGGACTCGGGCCACCTTCAAGAAGAAGATGCGGCCTACGCGAACAAGAAAGGTTTCAGCAAACACGCGCCCGCCTTGCCGCTTTACACCTATGAAGAAGCCGTCAAGTCGCTGGAGTTCTTTCGCGCGGTCGACGAATCGAAACCCATCGAGCTTTCTCCCCACTTCTCGCTGCGCTTCTTCTTCGCCGGACACATCCTGGGCGCGCGGATGATCGAAGTGACCATTCGGGAGAACGGCGCCGCAAAGAATGTGCTCTTCTCCGGCGACCTTGGACGTTTCCCGCAGTTGATTCTGCCCGAGCCTCCGGTCCCGCAGGATGGCTTTGATTACATGTTGCTGGAATCCACCTACGGCGACCGCCTGCACCCCAGGGATGACGTGGGCACGCGCCTCGCCTCCATCGTGGAATCCACCGCCGAACATGGCGGCACCGTGGTCATCCCGGCATTTGCGGTCGGACGCACGCAGGAGTTGCTTTACCTTTTCCGCGAGCTCATCGAGCAGCAGAAGATGCATGCGCTCCCCATCCACGTGGACAGTCCCATGGCCATCGACGTCACTGCCCTTTACCTCAAGCACAAGGAAGACCACGATCTGGAAACCGAAGCCCTGGAAGCGAAGGGCGTCAAACCGTTCTCTCCGCCTAACCTGCATTTCGACAAAACCATGGAAGAGTCCAAGGCGTTGAACGAGGCGCGCTACCCGATGATCATCATCTCCGCGAGCGGCATGGCGACCGGCGGCCGCATCGTCCACCACTTGGAGCGCTGCCTTCCCGACCACCGCAACACCGTTCTTTTCGTGGGCTTTCAGGCGGCGGGAACGCGCGGGAAGGCTATTCAGGCCGGTGAACCTGTGAAAATGCATGGCCAGATCGTAAAAGTTCGCGCCCGCATCGAGACCCTCGAGCACTTGAGCGCCCACGCCGACTACGGTGAGATCCTGGGGTGGCTCGCCAAGTTCCGAAAACCTCCGGGAAAAACTTTCCTCGTCCACGGCGAGCCTGCCGCTGCTGAGGCGCTTCGCGGAAGAATCACCCAGCAGCTTCGCTGGAACGTTAGCATCCCAACTTATCTTCAGAAAGTTTTACTCTGAGACTTCCGGCTTGAGGTATGGCGGGTGGCGCATAAATGGCGCTGTTTGCCATGTATGCGTTTCTTGCCCAATTGGATTCCGCAGGGTGGCGCAGACCTTCTTAGAGGCTGTCTCAAAACTCGGTTTTCCGCAGTTTTGTGCCTTGTAACCTATTGATTATACGTAGAGCCAAGCGTTATTTCTTCAGTTAAGAGACGGCCTCTTCTTAGGTCTGCGAGCTCGGTAGGGCAGTTAACAGAAGCACAGACCCAGAGAGTCTGCGCCATCCAATGAATAGACTCAATTATGCGGGCTGAGAGGGAGCAGGCGCGGGCGCAGATTCGCCAGGCGCCAGGCCCAACTGGTCGGCGATGCTGCGCATGGCCTGGATGCAGAAGGTGATGTGCTCTTCGAGGGGAATCCCTAATTCCTCCGCGCCTTTTGTGATGTCATCACGGCTTACCGACCGCGCGAACGCCTTGTCCTTCATCCGTTTGCGAACCGATTTCGCTTCCAAGCTTGCGATCTTGTCCGGACGCACCAGCGAGCAAGCCGTTATGAAGCCCGCCAGCTCGTCGCACGCAAACAAAACCCTGGCCATCAAGGTATCGCGTGGCACGCCGGTGTAATCGGCATGGCCCAGGACGGCGCGGCGGATTTCCTCCGAATACCCTTGCTGTTTCAGAATCTCGCTGCCCTTGAGTGGATGGTCGGGAGCGTTGGGATAAACCTCGTAGTCAAAGTCGTGGATCAAGCCCACCACGCCCCACTCCTCTTCGTCCTCACTAAACTTCCGGGCATAGGCCCTCATGCACGCTTCGACAGCCAGCGCATGCTTCCGCAGGTTTTCGTTCTTGGTGTATTCGCAAAGCAAATCCCACGTCGCCTGACGGTCCATTGCATTCCCCCTCCGTGTCGGGCCGTCATTATATGCTCGTTGAAGCCGAACGCCCAAGCGCCGAGCGAGCCCCGAGCCGTCGGTTCAGTTGCTCACCCGGCGCCGATGGCGGTAGAATCTGCGGCAGATCAATAGCGCGTGGAGATTCTGTTTGAATTCGTCACGGCTTGTCGCCCGGGTAAGGCTTGATCAGCCTGCCCATCACGGAGGTGACTCTCATGAAGGTTTGCCCAAAGTGCGGAACCGAATTCCCCGACGAGTGGAAGTTCTGTAACCAGTGCGCCTCGGCGCTGGCGCCGAAGCAGCCCGCGGCTCCTGCGGGAATTGCCACGCCGCCGACACCGGGGCCTCCACCGCCCCTGGCATCCGCCGCTCCAGTGTCCACGGGGCCGCAACCCTCTGCGATGCCCGCCACGCCGGAACTGGGCTCGCTCGGCGCGCGCGCCCTGGCACATCTCATCGACCTGGTTTTCCTGGTGCTGGCTTTTGTCCTGGTGGGCAACGTCTATGGCTCTCTCTTCGGTGGACTCACCGAGAGGGGGTTCAACCTGAACGGCGTTCCCGCCCTGGTGATCATCGGGCTTACCCTCATCGTGTTTCTTCTTTACCTTGTTGGGTTCGAGGGAGTCGTCGGCGCGACGCCGGGAAAATTCATCCTTGGGGTTCGCGTGCGAGGTGTAGCGGGCAAACCCTGCAGTTTTGGTCAGGCTCTGGTACGGAATATCCTGCGCATCGTGGATGGTCTCGCCGTTTATCTGCTGGGACTTATCGTGGCCTTGGTCACCAAGCGGAAGCAGCGCGTGGGTGACCTCGCCGCTCGTACCCTGGTGGTTCGAGAGGCTCACAGTATGGTGAAGCGGGCCAGCGCAGCTTTGTTTCTCGTCGCCTGCCTGGCGGGCGTGATCTTCGGTTCGATTTACGTGCGGAGGCACCCGCGAGTCCCGATTGCAACTTTCGGAATTGCCAACTTTCGCTTCGCTGATTCGGAGAGTGCTCCGCCGCGCGCTACCGCGGAGTTCAAACCTGAAGACGATGTTCGGATGTTCTATGAGATCCCCGCATATCAACGTGACTCAGCTGGGTACATCGCCGTCGTGGCGCACAATCAGATTCTTGCGCCAGAGGGGAAACCCTTTATCAAGAACGAAGATAGTGAAGTCCGGCAAAAGGTTGCGGATGAATCCACTCCCGTGAAGTGCAACTTCCATTTCAGGCTTCCGCCCTGGGCACCTCCGGGGAAGTACACCATGAACATTCAGGCCGAGGATCAGATCGCGCACAAGACGCAGTCGGCGTCTTTCGCGTTTACGGTGAACGCTCCTCATGTCGAAACCAGCGCCACCCTGCTGGCGAAGAACATCGAGGTCGCCAACAGCCGCGACGGGGTCGCGCTCAACCCTCCTGCCTTTACCGCCGGACAGAGCGTGTGGCTGCGCTTCCGGATCCTGGGGATGAAGGCAAATGACAAGGGGCAGATGCTGCTGACCGAGGATTGGGGAATTCTCGGGCCGGACGGCAAGGCCCTCTTTCAGAAAAATGACGATTCGGTGCTCAGTGACCAGTTCACCTATCCGCCCCCTTTCTATCCCGTCCGCCTGTACGTGGACACGCCCTCCGGGGTGGAGCCCGGGCAGTATAAGTTTCACGTCGTCCTGCACGACAAGGTGGGAGGAGCGGACTTCACCATCGATCAGCCCTTCACCCTCAACAAACGATGAGCCCTGGAGTGAGCGATCGTGACATTGGCATTTCGCTGCGTTGACAGGTTTGGGGGATTGGGATAGCTTGGTTAAGTCCTCTAGGCCCGTAGCTCAGCCCGGTTAGAGCGTCCCGACCCGCTCGGGAAGGTCTGGGGCTCGAGCTTCCGCTCTGTCCTTATGGCCCACGTTTACATCCTTCAAAGCCTTTACAATGGCAGGTTCTATGTCGGTGCGACAGCAGACTTGCAGCGGCGCCTTGCGGAACACGAACGCCAGCATAGTCCCTATACACGCGGACGAGGGCCGTGGAAGCTGGTCTATCAAGAACCCTTCTCGCACTTGGGTGAGGCTCGCCGGAGGGAAGGCCAGATCAAAGGCTGGAAGTCGCGTCGAAAGATTGAGGAACTGATTAGGGGTGGGTCGATGGCTTAAAGCCTGCCGAGGTCCAGATGAAGTGCGGAACTCGGCGCAAAGGGTACAGAACCTTTTGGCTGCGTTGACAGGTTTGGGGGATTGGGATAGCTTGGTTAAGTCCTCTAGGCCCGTAGCTCAGCCCGGTTAGAGCGTCCCGACCCGCTCGGGAAGGTCTGGGGCTCGAGCTTCCACTCTGTCCTTATGGCCCACGTTTACATCCTTCAAAGCCTTTACAATGGCAGGTTCTATGTCGGTGCGACAGCAGACTTGCAGCGGCGCCTTGCGGAACACGAACGCCAGCATAGTCCCTATACACGCGGACGAGGGCCGTGGAAGCTGGTCTATCAAGAACCCTTCTCGCACTTGGGTGAGGCTCGCCGGAGGGAAGGCCAGATCAAAGGCTGGAAGTCGCGTCGAAAGATTGAGGAACTGATTAGGGGTGGGTCGATGGCTTAAAGCCTGCCGAGGTCCAGATGAAGTGCGGAACTCGGCGCAAAGGGTACAGAACCTTTTGGCTGCGTTGACAGGTTTGGGGGATTGGGATAGCTTGGTTAAGTCCTCTAGGCCCGTAGCTCAGCCCGGTTAGAGCGCTACCTTGACACGGTAGAGGTCAACGGTTCGAGTCCGTTCGGGCCTACCAGCATTCTCAATCACTTGCGGCGCGAGAATCGCTGCAATTCCCTCCACACCGCCGTTTTGTGACGTGTTTTGTGATGTGCGGGCTGGATTGGCCCGCTCCTCGGGCCTGTCTGAAAGGGCTTGGATGGCGGCCCGTTTTGCCTCAAGCCGGATGTGGCTGTAGCGTTCGAGCATTTTGCGGGAGACATGCCCGGCAAGGGCCTTGAGGGTTTGCTCGCTGGCTTCCGATTCCGCCAGCGTGGTAATGGCGGTGTGCCGGAGGTCATGGAATCGCAGATTGGCCAATTGTGGCATTTCGGGAATCCCCTTCTCTTTGTCGCCCTTGGCCGCAGCCTTACGAAGCTTCCGCCAAGCCGTACGCCAGCTTCCCAGTGGCCGCGTGGGATCGAAGCCGGTTATTTCCACACCGACCAGCGCAGTGTCGTGGAACCGGAACTTGGGCCGGAAGGCGGCAAAGACGTAATGCGCCGGTTCGACAGTCCCGAACATCTCCGCTCGCTTACGGAGCTTCAAAAGGGTGTCGAAAACTTCAGGGGTCAAGGGAATCACACGCTCGCCCGCGTCAGTCTTGCTCTCTTCGACTATCAGCGTGCGGTCTATCAGATTCACGTCGGCCCAGCGCAAACCGCGAAGCTCGCAGGTCCGCATCGTCGTACCCAGGGCCAGAATAGCCGCGGAGTACGCCGTCTCCCATTCCGGCTTTTGAGAAGCAGTCTTGAGCAGCCGGAGCTTTTCCTCGTGCGTAAGTGCTCGCCCAATGCTTCGCGGTTCACGCAACGGCTTCACATCCTCGGCAATCAGATGCCAGCGTTTCGCTCGCTTGAGAATGCGGCGGAGACAGCCAACTTCCATGTTGATGATGGCTGGGCCTATGGTTTTCTGACTCTGCCCCCGCCCTACGCCACCGGGTGATGCGGCGCGCCACTCGCGGTAGGCCAGCACATCGTCAGTCGTGATTTGGGTGAGGCGTTTGGCCTTGAAATACTCGCGGAGCTTCACGAGCAACTGCTCTTCTTTGGCTTGGCTGGAAGGCTTGAGCTCCAAGCGGCGAGTGGCTAGGTAACGCTCGCTTGCCTCGGCAAAGCCCAAGCGGGAGAAGTTGCGAGTGGAAAGGACAACTGGCCTTGCTCTGCCTGTAACTTCGCTCGCTCTTCTGCTCGGATGGCTTTCAATTCACCATCTTGAGCAGCCACGCTAATTCGCTTTCCCCGGTCTTTCAAGCAGACCCGGTAGCGCGTGCCGTTCACGGTGAAATCAGCCCAATACCACTTCCCGCGTTTCCAGAGTGCCATGTTACTTCCCTCGCTTTCGTCGAGATTTCTTGGCTGAGACCGTGCGAGCTTTCCGCCACCTCTTGCCATGTTCGGCCCACCATCGGCGCTTGAACTCCCGTTGAGCAGGGAGAGCGCAATTATCCGAGCAATACTTCTGGCTGCGCCGTTTCGCCAGAAAGTAGGGCGCCGGACAATCGGGGTTGCCGCAGTAGCGGGTTCGGTCAGCCGACTTAAATAGGTACATAGTCGCTTGTTCAAATGGACTGGGCGGAGGAAGTTGCTTGATTGGGGACTCCGACGTGATTACGCCAACAGCGTGTATGAACTGCGGGTCCGCTCTCGCCATCACGTGATCACGCAGCCGAAACACAAGCCATTCCCTTCTCCTCAAGTCCGGTTCAACCCAAATTAATCGCAGCCCATCTCTGATTTCCAGCAGGTGCTTCCAATGAAGCTCTCCGTCGACCGCGTCGCCTGCAAGCTTTACATGGTACATTTCCTCTAGTTTCTTCTGTTGTTGGTCAACCCACCAAGCCCGCCCTGGAACGATGTCGGGAAAGCGCGCCTTAAGCCTTCGGGTTGCCGCTAAATCATCGGAGAGATTTGCGAGCTCCTGCAAGAAAAGCTTTGCTCTTGCCGGTGGAATCCGTGCTAGAGCGTGAAGTTTGTCGACCGTGCTAGAGTTCACGCTAGTGAATCCTTTCTGTTGACTTACAAAGATGCTTATTCTAGAACTAACCTGTGCTGGCGTCAATAGGAATTTACAACCAGGAGGGCGAGGGAATGAGCAAGAGGTTGCAAGGCTTCGCGGAAACCGCAGACGAAACCGGGGTCAGCTCGCTCACGCTTAGAAGACTCGCAGATAAAGGATACTTACGAACGGTGACGATAGGAGCAAGGCGCTTGATTCCCGCAGAAGAGGTTGAACGTCTGGTGCGGGAGGGTTGACCTGCCCCCGTTCTTAGTACCAATCATAATGTGAGTCCCAAGGTAGTTTCTTGCTTTTGTTCTTCTCTCCGGTGCGGCTCGAAGGGAGCCGTAGGCGACCGGAGAGCCGCACCGCGCGCT
>Ga0315279_10002926_pt1 | contig 24664 bp, 17 predicted proteins | sample YL17G06_20_MG_FD_203694 | JGI IMG/M metagenome (GOLD analysis project Ga0315279, IMG submission 203694) | Sediment microbial communities from Yellowstone Lake, YNP, Wyoming, USA - YL17G06_20 | ecosystem: Environmental > Aquatic > Freshwater > Lake > Sediment | place: USA: Wyoming | collected...
TGCTATGTCTTAGTCCAAACGATAGCGCGTATTTGATGTGAGATATTTGTATGCCCCCTAGGCTTCATCAGCAATGCGTTCTATTATTTGTTCTCCTATTTTCCTATTGAGTTCACACTCTCTTGTTATTGTTTCATAAATGCTACCATTTGGTGTATAACGTTTCCCTAAGCAGCTAATGCACACGTTTCTGAACCAACATGAACAACATTCTCTGCACGTGAGCTTGGAATTATGCAGGATGGTCTTCTATACGGATCTGAACCGACTGCTGGGGAAAAAAGTCATCAAGAATGTTTCCCATCGAAATATCTTCCTTTGTTAATTGAAAACAAGGATGGACGCTGCCGTTAGGGATCACAATCAGCGTGAATAACCCGGCCGTACAAGGTTGTGAGCGGCAAGAATATTCTCTTGAGAACATCATTTTCCTTTCATTCAAAACTGATGTGTGGATAGGCTTGTTGAAACCGAGTGCCAGTCTTACTGTGGAGTAATTGCTCCTATGAAAGTTTCACAAGGCATAAGCAGAATATGTCCTATCAAGGAACATCAGGTTATACCAGTGCACACAGCTGGCGAGCATGGCGCCCATCTCCGCCTGAACCACTAAGTGCGTGGATATTAGAATCGTGACCCGTTGAGATTAAGTGCATCTTTGCTCAAATCCCGATAATGGATAAGGGCGATGCCTAGGCCAATCTTGAAATCAAGAGCTTGACTTGAACCACAAAATTCGAATAGCCACTGACGAAAAACTCAGAAATCCGTTATGAACGCTTATCTTGGCGCGTATTCTTTAGGCAGTTTTGGACCATAAGTTGCGATATGCAACCATATGTCTGATGAGACAATGCCTAAATAGACTTGCTGCGAGTCACTTTATCTTTGCCAGCACAAAGCCACATCAGTGATTTCCAGTTTTCCCAAGGTGAAATAGTTTAAATGTCTGCGACTAGTTAATCCTTTGAAAACGTAAGTTCATACTTATCGGAGAGTTAGAAGATTGGAGAAGTTTCCAGCAACTGAATATGATCTTCCTTTCTTCAAAGAATCGGGCTACGTCAGGAAGCTTTGCCCCAAGTGTGGCAAGTACTATTGGACGCCTAATTCAAATCAGGAGACCTGTGGCGAAGCGACTTCTGAAGGCTGCGCTAGCTACAGTTTCATAAATGATTCGCCTACGAAGAAGAGCTTTAGTCTGAGTGAGATGCGTGAATCTTTCTTGTCCTATTTTGAGAGACATGGGCATACGAGAATCAAGCCTTATCCCGTTGTTGCAAGATGGCGTGACGACATTTATCTGACTCATGCGAGCATCATCGACTTTCAGCCTTACGTGACTGAGGGGATTGCGCCTCCACCTGCGAATCCGCTGGTTATCAGTCAGCCTTGCATAAGAATGGTAGACATTGCTAACACGGGTCCAACTTTCGGCAGGCATATGACGCTTTTCGAGATGGGTGGTGCTCACGCATTTAACTATCCTGACAAGGAGATTTATTGGAAGGATCAGACCGTCCGTTATCATCATGATTGGGTTACTCGGGATTTGGGCGTCAAATCTGACGAGATTGTCTACAAGGAAGAAGTCTGGTCTGGCGGCGGCAACGCTGGACCATGTGTCGAGTCTATTATTGGAGGGTTGGAAGTTGCGACGCTTGTTTTCATGCAGTACAAGGTTGTCGGAGACGAGTTCATCAAGCTGCCCATTAGGACTGTGGATACAGGTTATGGTATTGACCGTTATGCGTGGCTTTCTCAAGGTGCGCTCAGCGGTTTTCACGCGGTTTATGGTGGATTGCTTGAAAAGATTCTGAGGATGGCGGGACTAGCCAAGATAGATCATAAGCTGTTGGCGAGGATTGCGCGGGTCTCAGGTTTGGTAAGTTTGGACAAGACTGCAAGCAGGTTGGAGACGCGGAAACAGGAAGGAAAGCTCGTTGGGATGAGCGTTGAGGAGCTTGACAGGTTTTTGACGCCTATTGAGAATGCGTTTGCGGTTGCAGATCACACGAAGAGTTTGACTTTTATCCTTTCTGAGGGTGTCGTGCCATCGAACATTCAGGAGGGCTACTTGGCTAGGTTGCTGTTCCGAAGGATCTACCGCTTGTTGAGGATGCTTGCGATTCCGGACAGGCTGTATGACATTGTGGACTTGCAGATTGGTTTCTGGGGCGAAGACTTTCCACGGCTGAAGGAAATGCGGAACGAAATAGTCGAAATGCTTCATGTCGAAGAAGAGAAGTTTGAGGATACCATTAAGCGTGGAGAGGGCATGGTTAAGCGGATCTCCACCGACCTGAAGGCAAAGAAGAAGCGGGAAATTCCAGTCGAGACTTTGACTGAGCTTTACGATTCGCACGGTTTGCCTCCTGAAATCGTCAAGCAAGCAGCTGAAAATGAAGGTTTGAAAGTGGAGATTCCTGACAACTTCTACGCGTTGATTGCGCAAAGACATATGCAGGTCTGCAAGCCTGTAGAGGAAGAAGCCAAACAGCAGGAGGAGTGGTTGAAGAACGCGGTTGCTGATGTGCCTGAAACTGAGATGCTGTACTATCAAGATCAATACTTGAGAGAGTTTGAAGCTAAAGTCGTTAAAGTGATCGATGAAGACCTTGTGGTTCTTGATCGGACTTGTTTCTTTCCTGAGGGTGGCGGACAGCCTGCTGACGGTGGTTTTCTAGAGTTTGGTAGCAAGAAAGTGGAGGTGATTGATGTTCAGAAGATCGGCAAGGTTATTGTTCATAGGGTGAAGGGCGAGGCTGTTCCAAAGGAAAATGGCAAGGTTAGGGGCGTCATTGATTGGAGTAAGCGGTACGGTCTTATGAAGAATCATACCGCGACGCACGTGATTGGGGGTGCAGCGAAACGGGTGCTAGGGCAGCATGTCTGGCAATTTGGCACTCAAAAAGGTGTGGAGAGTTCGCGTTTGGACATTTCTCATTATCGACGGCTAAGCCTAGAAGAGCTGCAGAAGATTGAGGTTTTGGCGAACGAGGCAATTTTAAGAAAAATACCTGTTGAGACGGCTTGGCTTCCAAGAAGTGAGGCAGAGAGCAAGTACGGGTTCAGGTTGTATCAGGGCGGTGCTGTGCCAGGTAAGGAGATTCGTGTGGTAAGGGCTGGAGACTGGGATGTCGAGGCTTGTGCGGGAACGCATTTGCGAAACACTGGTGAGCTTGGGTTCATCAAGGTGATTCACTCAGAGCGCGTGCAAGACGGCGTGGAACGTTTAACGTACTCAGTTGGGCTTCCAGCTGTCAAGGCGGTGCAGGAGAACGATCGAATACTCGCCAAGGTTTCGGAAACCTTGGAGTCTTCGCCTGAGAAGCTTGTTCAAACGGCGAAAAAGCTTGTAAAGGAACTGAAAGAAGCTAATATGGAGAAGAGGAAGCTCATCAAGGAGCTAGCGGAGCATGAAAGTGCAGGTGTGGGCGGGAAAGCGTCGGAAGCAGTTGAAGACATATCTGGGATTAAGCTCGTGAAGCGTGATTTTAAAGAGTCAATTGATGTTGATCGTATGGTTCAGACGGCTAACGAGATGATCAAGCACGATGAAACAACGGTCGCGATCTTCTACGGGTCGGACGGTGCGAATGCGAGGATTATGGTGATGGCTGGAAAAATAGCAGTTCAGAAGGGTGTGAATGCTGGTCTCATAGTTCGTGAGGCATCAATGGTTCTTGGCGGAGGGGGCGGAGGAAAACCCAACTTCGCGCAAGCAGGTGGAGCCAAACCGAACAAGCTTCCAAAAGCCGTCGAAAAGAGTGAAGTAACTTTGAGGAAGCAACTGAAAACTTGATAGCCAGCTTTGCCGTCCAACGCGGCGCAAGAGCGAGAAAAAGCCGTCTTGTTTGACGCCAACGATACCTCGACTCGTGCGTCTGTCAGACCGTCAATCAAGGTTCTGTTTCTTCGTAAGGCGCTTAGCTGCGATCGGCAGTCTTTTTAGTCGAAACAATAGAGAGTAGAGACTTGGAAGGAATGAACAAAAATCGATAATCGGGTGGAAAACCTGTACAAACATAGGCATCCGAGAACTGGTCGAAGATCTTTACCTGAGATGATGATCGAATGAAGGTTGTAGGCATCGTCGGCAGTCCAAGAAAAGGCGGAAACACTGAGACTCTCACCCGCATAGCCCTTGAGGAAATAGAAAAGGAAGGAATCAAGACAGAGCTCGTCAGCCTAGCTGGAAAGAAGATAGAACCATGCAATGGCTGTCGGACCTGCCAAGAAACGGGCAAATGCCTCTTTAAAGATGACTTCGAATCCATCTTTAGGAAAATGAAGAGAGCGGATGGCATCATTCTGGCAACTCCTGTCTATTATGGTGCAGCCACTCCCCAGATAGTCAGCCTCATCAGCCGCTTCTACAGCACGCGCGGTAAACCCTTGGAAAACAAGATAGGAGGGCCAATCGTTGTAGCGCGACGAGCTGGACATAACTTCACCTTGGCCCAACTTCTGTTCTTCTTCATGATCCAAGGCATGATTGTCCCTGGGTCGACTTACTGGAATATAGCCTTCGGACGCTCAAAGGACGAAGTTCTGAAAGACGAAGAAGGAATTCGGACTATCAAGCGCTTCGCACAGAAAATGGCATGGCTGATCAAAAAAGTCAACGCCTAGCCAGCTTTGTCAGATCTTGGCTAGTGACTCCTCATATTCAATAACGATGCACCTACTGCCCTTCTGTATGACCTTGTGTCCCTCGCTTTCCAGAAGCTTCTTTTGGGCTTCAACTCCGCCGGGATATTTCTCATTTATCACCGCACCAGTCTTCAAAGTGCGCCAGTAAGGAGTTAGTGTCCTTCTTGCCTTGCCGCCTCTCTCTTTTTTTAATAGCCACGACCAAAGGCATCCGCAAGTTCATAAAAAAATTTGAATAAAACGAGGCATTTGTTTGTGTGTTTTTTCTGCATTGGTTTTGTCTACTTTTTGCTGAGCGTTATCTCCATCGTTGAAACCATTCTCGTCCTGTTTTCGCCCTCTCTCGGTGGCATCTCTGCTGTTCCTATGGCTATTTTGCTGACTTTGAGGTCTTTCAGGAATCGGCTTCTGGTAATTTCGGCCACGTCAACAGCTGTAGTTATTGCCTGTCCTCGTGCCTTCAATGTGATCTCATCAGCGTTGCTTGAAGAGAGGCTTGTTATGATAGCTAGGACATAGTTCATTGGCGGCTTGCTTCCAACGAAGATAACGTCTTTGTTTTCTGTCATTTCTTTCACTCCTTTCAATGTTGTTTGTTGCGTGTAACGTTGCTGCGTTTGCTCCTCTGCATATGCCAGAACGTTACTGATTAAGTAACCAGCAGACTTCCTTATAAGCACAACTGAAAACTGCTAATCCGCCATTGGTGGCCATTCTATTTGGTTACTAGATTCCGGGTTTAGTGGAACGCAGATTATGGAAAAGGGGCACTATACAGGACTCGTCACTTCACAAACTTCGTCGGATGTCTCTTAAACCTCTTCTTGCAGGTCACACTGCAAAAGTGGTATGTATCTCCTTCATAAGTGATCTTATACTTGGATGTCTTCTCATCTAAAATCGCACCGCAAACTGGATCTTTAGGCATTGTCTTGTTCTTAACCTCACGCGCCAATGGACATATTACAAGTGTGTTTCTGCCTATTTATGATTAATGGTAAAAGGTTTCAACAGAAAAATTCAAAAAAAGAAAAAGATTGTGGATTAAGGATAGATGTTAGCTTGTGAGTCTAATATCTCCTTGGGGGCCTACGCTTAGAATAACATTCTCGGCAGTAAACTGGTCTGCTGCCATCGGGCTTGAAAGGAACTTCGCATTCCTTGCCGCAATCAGCACAAACTGCCTTATGCATCTCTCTTCCAGCCATTTTCTATTCAACTCCTTCTGCTATATAGTGCAAAAAATAGTACTTCTTGCACAGCATCATTATTTCAGAACACATATTAAAGCTTATTCATGTGTTCACGTTCTTTTTTTGGGTTTCGTCAAAGTCACTGCGTCAAAGAGGCATATTAGGCCAAGTCAGCCTCCTGACGGTGGAACACAGTGATCTGGTGACAGCAAAGGATTAAAGCACGTCTAACCATATTATTCCTTGGTGCCGATATGAGGGATCACGTTCTCACACCGTGAAAACAAAACGTTTAATAGCCCTCAGACCGAATCAACAAGTTTTATGGTATTTTTGAAACAAATCGAAGAAAAATGGCAGAAAAACTGGGAAGACGCGAAAATTTTCGAAGCTGACCCAGACTCGACTAGACCGAAGTTCTTCGTCACTTTTCCGTATGCCTACATGAACGGACCGCTGCATGCAGGCCACGCCTTTACTGCTTCCAGAGTGGACGCATATGCGCGTTTCAAACGCATGCAAGGCTACAATGTGCTCTGGCCATGGGCATGGCACTGGACAGGACAGCCACTCGTCGGAGCAAGCGAACGGGTGAAGAAAGGCGACAAGGAGTTCATACGTGGTTTGCGGGAAATAGACGGTGTTCCAGAAGAGGAACTGCAGAAATTCGTCGACCCAATCTACATGGCCACTTATTATACAAATGATGGACACGTTGCCGCCAAAAGAATGGGGTTCTCGATTGATTGGCGAAGAGAATTCAACACAGTAATGCCGACTTACCAGAAATTCATCGAATGGCAATATGCAAACCTAAGAGACTTAGGTTACGTTACGAAAGGAACCCATCCTGTCGTCTGGTGTCCAAAATGCGAAAGCCCCACAGGCGACCATGATCGCCAAGTAGGCGAAGGCGTCACACCTGAAGAATACACGCTGATTAAGTTCAAGTTGGGCAAAGAAGCCTTCCTGCCCGCCGCCACATTCCGACCAGAGACCGTATATGGCGTAACGAACATCTGGCTCAACCCTGACGCAACCTACGTCGAAACCCAAGTCGACAACGAAAAATGGATAATAAGCAGAGAAGCAACCGAAAAGCTCAAAGAACAGGGAAAAACCGTAACTGTCTCTCGAACGCTGAAAGGCCGAGATTTGATTGGAAAAACCTTTGAAAGTCCCGTAACAAATCAGAGATTCCTTATCCTGCCTGGATGGTTTGTTGATCCAACGCAAGCCACAGGCGTCGTCTATAGCGTCCCTGCTCACGCACCTTACGATTGGCTAGCACTGAAAGACCTGCAGGAAAAGCCAGAAACTCTGAAAGAATTCGGGATAAACTCCGAAGCTGTCAAGCGCATAAAGCCGATTTCGCTCATCAAGGTAGAAGGCTACGGCGACTATCCCGCAGTCGAAATAGTCAATCAACTAGGCGTGAAAGACCAGCGCGATTCAAAGGCTGACGAAGCAACCCATCAGCTTTACAAGAAGGAATTCCATGGGGGGATCCTAAAAGACAACTGCATGGAATACGCTGGAAAAACGGTAAGAGAAGTCAAAGAAACCCTCATAAGAGACTTCAGAAAGCGCGGAATCGCCGATAGCATGTACGATCTGCCCAAATCAGTCGTATGCAGATGCATGACACCTTGCATGGTGAAAGTTCTACAAGATCAGTGGTTCTTGAACTATTCCGACGCAGAATGGAAGGCAAAGACGAAAGAAGCACTGAGAAAGATGACGATCTATCCTGACACAGCCACACAGTGGTTCTTAACAGTAATCGATTGGCTGAAGGAATGGGCGTGTGCAAGGACAACGGGCTTCGGTACGCCACTACCGTGGGGGAAGGGCTGGATCATCGAAACGCTGAGTGATTCAACGATCTATATGGCGTTCTACACCATAAACAAACACATCAACGAAAACAGGATAAAATCTGAAAGCCTGACCGCAGAAGTTTTCGACTATATCTTCTATGGGAAAGGAAACGCAAAGAAGCTGACGATCGTAACAGGAATAAAGACTACTATTCTTGAAGAAATGCGAAGAGAGTTCTTGTATTGGTATCCGGTCGACCTGAGAGTCTCAGCTAAAGAACTGCTGCCGAACCACCTGACTTTCTTCATATTCCACCACACTGCACTGTTTCCGCCTGAACACTGGCCCAAAGCCATCGGCGTAAACGGCATGCTCATGATCGAAGGCAAACAAATGCACAAATCGAAAGGCAACTTCGAAACCATGAGAAACGCCATTGAGCGATACGGCGCAGATGCAACGAGATGCGCGTTGTTGCTGGGTGCAGAAGGCATGGACGACCCAGATTGGCGCCGCGAGGCAGCCGAGGATATGCAATCTAAGCTGGAATCATTCTACGGCTTCGCAAAAAGCATCATAGAAAACGCCAAAACCGAGGAAAAAGGACAACTGGAAAAATGGTTGATGAGCACTTTACAAGGTCGCATCAGCGAAATAACAGAGAACTTGGAGCAAATGAAAACAAGAACAGCCTTAGAAATAGCTCTATTCGAAGTTTGGAATGACTTCCGATGGTACGTTCGCCGAAAGGGAAACATGGATGCGAAGTCTCTTCAAAAGGCTCTGCCAATCTGGTTAAGACTGCTTGCGCCGTTTGCGCCGCACGTGTGCGAGGAGTTGTGGAGTCTGACTGGCGAAAAGAGCTTCATTTCGCTTGCTGAGTGGCCGAAAGCAAGTGTAGGAAAAATGGACGTGCAGTCTGAAGAGCAAGAGAATCTGATAAAAGGAGTAATCGATGACACCTTGAATGTACTGAAAGCCACGAAAATGAAGCCGAGCAGAATTTGCTACTACGCGGCAGCTCCATGGAAATGGAAGGTCTACTTGAAAGTTGTAGAAAAGTCGGTGCACGGTGAAGTAAGAATCAACGAAATCATGAAAGACCTGGCAACTGACGATGACCTGAAGACGAACATGAGGGAAATCGCGAAAACCGTTCCCAAGGTTATCAAGGAAATAGGTATTATGTCAGGCGGGAGAAAGGCAGATCTCCTCAGAATTGGCACATTCGACGAGAGAGAGACGATTAGCGAGGCCAGGGCATTCTTGGGTGAAAGGTTCAAGGCCGAAGTCTCTGTCTATGGGGAGGAGGATCAGAAACGCTTCGATCCGAGACAGAGAGCTGCGATGTCTATGCCGCGTCGGCCAGCAATCTACATTGAATAGGTGCTTGCTAAATGAGTCTTGCCATCGAGGTCAGTGTGCGGTTGTTGACTTTGATGTGATAGTTCCTTCGCCCGCTGCTAGTCGTTGTGACGTAGAAGTCTCTTTCCTGATTGAGGTCAGCGCCATACAGCATGGCAAGAATAGTGCGACAGACATTCACTGTCGTCAGTTTCTCGTCTCGCATTTTCTTTTCGATTTCTTCCTGCAAAATCCTTGGATTAATGGTATAAACAACTTCTGAGCCTTGCCCCGTTCTGTAGTAATGCATTTCCATTTCTTTCAAGAGAAACTCTACGATATCGTAGTAAGGAGTCTTGCGGTTTTTTATGAGATGAACGTAGTTTATTAGCGGAATGGGGACTTCCGGCATCGCTCCTCCCCCTATGAAGTATGGCGGACGGGTCTTTAAAAAGCTTAAGGAACATTCCTCCATATGGCAATAGTATTCAGGCAATGTTGGAAGGATATGGCGCCTATCGATAAAACTATATGAAGCGTTCATTAACAAATTCTGAGGACCCGTGGCGCAGCATGGACGGCTGAAAGGGCCCACAAAGCGCGTCGGACTTCTAAGGCTGACGCTGGAGAAATCCGAAAGTCCTGGGTTCAAATCCCAGCGGGTCCGCCACTGTCGACTGATTGAAATACTTTTTGAGGACTGGACTGAGTCCAGGTAACTGCTACTTTACTCAATGCAGATATTTTGTAATTTAAAAGGATGTAATGTTAAGCTCTTGATGTTTTGTCGATAGGAAATTTTAAATTGCTGATGCAATAATAATTTGGAAAAGCTTCAGTATTTGACTTGTCGATGTATAAGAGGGATTGTGATGAGCACTCACGCAGAAGACCTGAAACTTCGATTAATGACGATTGAGCTGCTTAGAACAGCAAAGTATAAGCGAAATATTACATATCGGGAGCTTGCCTCCAAGACAGGCTTGCCGGTGACCGTTTTGAGCAGATATGCGAAAGGCCATGTTTTGCCGAACACTGCAAGAGCAAAACAACTCTGGAGAGTCTTGACCAAACTCGTCGGCTTGGAAAGCGAGTTGCGTGGAAGAATCAAGTTTGACGAGGATGGTTATTTTGACAACACAGAAATCATTGGCGATTTCAACATTCTTCAGCAGGCGGCCAACCATGCACTTGCGAATTTCGCTGGCAAGCGAGTGACTAGGGTTTTGACGGCGGCGACGGATGGAATACCGTTGGCAACGATGGTTTCTAGCGCTTTGGGGGTCAATTTGGTGGTGGCAAAGCGAAACAAAGAAGTTGGTGTCAAAGCTTTTCTAGAAGAGACCTACGTGTTAGGCAGAGACTCTGGGGTAACCATGACGCTATACGTTCCGAAGGAAATCATCAAGAAACGAGACAGTGTGCTGATAGTGGATGACATGATAAAAACGGGAGAGACCCAAGTCGCCTTGGTCAATTTGGTCAAGAAAGCCAAAGCAGAGATCTCAGGCGTTTTCACGTTGGTAGCAGTTGGTGAAGAATGGAAAAAGAGGCTCAAGCCCTCCAGTGAATGCCCGATAGAAGTCATCACTTACGTTAAGGCACCCTACGACCTAAGCACTCATCTCTAGCAATGCACTCAATACATTTTATCTTTCTGCAGAAATCTTTGCCAAGCCTGAGCAGCGACGTCTCGAAATCGACAAAGGACTTTCCTTCAATTTTGTTCTTGAACCATAATTCCTTCAGTTGCTTCAAAGCGCTCTGCCGAGCATCCTCTTTCACTATTCCAAGCTTCTCAGCCGCCAAGACCTCCAGATCTGTGACGTTCGGATCAGCTTTCTCCCAAATTTCCCGCAACTCCCTCAGAAAAATGCTAACCGTAACGTCGCCTATGCCTTTGCCCAAGCCCTTGATCCTTCGTTCCAAGTCCTTTCCATCAACAGCATTGTCATAAAGAACCGTTAGACTGCTTTTGTATTCTTCAGTCAGCTTGCACATAACCTCGAGGAGTTTATCCGCAGTCTTGAAATCGTACCGCGTGTAGCTTCCTTCATCCAGAATTTCGACCAGTTTGTTCCATCCTGTTTCAAGTATTCTCTTAGGCGTCAGGATGTCATGTTTTTTGAGACATCTGTAGGTCTTAATGACTGCCTTTTCCGTGATAGGTGCTCCAAATAGCATGGCTGCTAAAAACCATTTGAAGATCTCTTCGTCTTTTCTGCTTGAAAGGTCTATGCCTAAGGTCTCGGAGTATTTCTGGCCATATTTTTCGACGAGGAGTCTCAGCGTGTCTTGCTTCATGGTCTTTGTCACTTTCTGACAAAATCTTATACTTGTGTCTGCAACATAAACGGTTTACTGAGGCTCTTGACGGTGCACACGCGGACCATAGAATGGCGCGAAGGAAAGGTTGTTACAATAGATCAAACGAAACTTCCTAACACGACTGTGATTCTTGAAATGCAGAACTGCGAGGAAGTGGCTGAAGCCATAAGGACAATGAAAATAAGAGGCGCACCACTTCTGGGCGTGGCAGCTGCTTTCGCCTTGGCTTTGACGGCGCACAATTCAAAAGCAGAAGACAAAAGCCAGTTGATTGGTGAACTTCAAAAGGCTGCAGAGACCATCAGGAACACGAGGCCAACGGCTGTCAACCTTTTCTGGGCACTGGAAAGGATCCTTGACAAAGCAGAAGCTTTCCATGGGAATGGGAAGGAGCTTGCTGCATTCGTTGTGAATGAGGCGAAGAGAATAGCTGATGAAGATGCAGCAGCGAACCGTGAGATTGGCCAGTATGGAGCTAAGCTCATTCGTGACGGTGACGTCATCCTGACGCATTGTAATGCTGGTGCCTTGGCTACTGTCGAGTATGGAACTGCTTTGGGCGTTGTGAGGGCTGCTTGGGACAAAGGGAGAAGAATAAAGGTCGTTGCAACTGAAACTCGCCCGCTATTGCAGGGAGCTAGACTGACCACTTATGAGCTTGCGAGAGATGGTATACCTGTCACTCTGATCACTGACAATATGGTCGGCTATGTTATGAGAAAAGGGCTAGTCAACAAAGTTGTGGTTGGTGCTGACAGAATAGTAAGAGATGCGGTGATCAACAAGATCGGAACGTATACTATTGCAGTTCTGGCCAAAGAGCACAATGTTCCATTTTATGTGGCGGCACCTAAATCCACTTTTGACTTAACACGTGCATCTGCGGATGTTGTTATCGAAGAGCGTAGGCCCGAGGAGGTCACTCATATAGGTTCGCTGAGGATTGCCGCTGAAGGAGTGAGCGTTTTGAACCCTGCTTTCGACGGGACTCCGCTCGAATACGTGACAGCTATAGTCTGCGAAAGTGGCATTCTATATAAGGAGGATTTCCGTAAACTTAGCACGAAATCCTGCAAATAGGGAATTTGATTTCTGCATGTTTGTGGTCTTGATGAGCAAGAGCGAAACAACCGGGAATGCTGAAACAAGGGCCAAAGGTCTGCTTGAAGAAAAAGGTGTTAGGATCTCCAAGAGAGAGAATGCGGACCAGCTGTCCTCAAGAGGATATGGTATATCTGAGAACAATGAACTTTTGCTTACGTTTGATGAGGCTCTTTATCTCATGGACAAAGGGCTTCTGGAGGTTGAAGAAGATGAAGGCAGAAAGGTTGATTTTCAAGCTGTCCTGCAATGCTATAGAAACGTGGACGCGAATGCTTGGGCAAGGTACTTGGCTTACCGAGATCTGAGAAGTCGGGGTTATGTTGTCAGAGAGGGTTTCGGTGTAGGCGTTGATTTTCGGGTTTATGAGCGGGGTGAATACAGCAAGGAAACAGCCAAGTATCTGATCTTGAGCATTCAAGAGGGGAAACCTATCTCTTTGGAGGATTTGGCTAATGTCTTGAAGCAGTGTCAGAGTCTTAAGAAGGAACTTATCTTGGCCGTGATGAATCGGAGGGGCGAAACTGTTTACTATTCTGTTTCGCAATTGAACTTGCCATAGACGGAGAGTCTGAAAGGTGGCTGAATTCAAGACCGTGCGCGGTATGAGGGATTTCCTTCCTAAAGAAGCTAAGACTCTGAGATACATTGAGGGCAAAGCCCGAGAGGTTGCAGAGCTTTACGGTTATGGCGAAATCGTAACGCCAGTCGTGGAATCACATGAGCTTCTGGCGGCAAAAGCAGGTGAAGAAGTCAAGTCAAGAATGTTTGTCTTCAAGGACCTAGGAGGAAGAGATGTTGCACTGCGACCAGAGTTTACCGCTTCTGTAGCCAGACTTGTTGCCACAACAATGAGGAACCAGCCTAGACCCTTCAGACTATTCTCTGTGGGCAGCATTTATCGCTATGATGAGCCGCAGCGAGGGCGCTACAGAGAGTTTTGGCAATCAAATTATGAACTAATGGGTTCAAACAGACCTGAGGCAGATGCCGAGATTACAATGTTGACTAACAGCCTGATGTCCAGTTCTGGTTTGAAGGATTATATGTTCAAGGTCGGTCACGTGGGCGTTTTGAGAGGGATTTTCAGCCAAGAAAACCTTGACGAGAAGGTTCAAGACGCAATAATGCAGTTGATGGACAAGAAGCAGTATGATGATGCGTTGAGAATGGTTGAAGACAATAGAGCTTCAGGTAAGTGTATGAAAATCCTTAAAGAACTACTGAGGCTCAAGGGTCAAGAGGTTTTTGATGTTGTGGCCAAAATGCAGAAACTCGTTGAAGGTTATGATGAGGCTGTTAAAGCGACAAAGAACTTGTGTGAAATTCTGAAGCTCGTTTCTGAAAGCGGAACCAAGATCAACATGGTTGTGGATGCTGGTTTTGCTAGAGGTCTTGAATATTACACGGGGATGATTTTTGAAGCCTATGTGCCAGATCTTGACATAGCATTAGGAGGAGGTGGGCGATATGACAGGCTTATCGAATTGTTCGGAGGTGAGCCCACGCCTGCGGTTGGAGTTGCGCACGGCCTAGACAGGATAATGCTTGCGATGCAAGAGCAGAAAACTCTGCTTGAACCTGCGAAAGAAAAAAGTGTCGTGGTTATCTCCGCGAGCGAGTCGCTACGAGGTGAAACGTTGAGAATCGCGGTGCTCCTCAGAGATGCTGGCATACCTGCGGAGGTTGAGGTTATGGGAAGGAGGATGGCGAAGGCACTGGAGGATGCGGACAGAAGAAAAGTGGATTTCGCCGTGATTGTTGGAGAAAGGGAGTTGAAGGAAGGCGCAGTCGTGCTCCGAGAGTTAGAGGAAAGAGAACAAAGCACAATCAGAATTGAAAAGCTCATTGACACGATCAAAGACTGAAACACAAGACCAGGTGTGCTGCTTTTTCAGCAGAAATCAAAGCTTTTATCCTATTTTGGCTTATACCTAGAAACCAGTGTGTTTCAACTGCTCTGTAATCGTTTCATGGAGGTTGAGCCGTCAAGAACACCGACGAGTGGGCTATCATGAACAGGAAACTGCTCTTGTCGATTGCCGCAGTGTTAATCATTGGCGTTTCTTTGCCGCTTGGAGCTTACCTTTACTTGCGTTCTCAAGTGGCGGCTAAGCCTTCTTGGCTAAGGTCAGGGATGTTTATGACGTATGAGCAATTCTTCGTGTGGACGGGGCATAACCAAACGGAGAACATGACCTGGAATGTAGTTGGACTTAGAGACGATTTTGTCGATGTGCACTTGGTTTCTCATGGTGCAGATGCGACTGGAGAAAATGTTGCAATTACTCTTGGTGAGGAGAATTGGACGATCAACGTGTTTACTCGCGAAATAGTTGATTCTCTGGAATCTGCTTATGTTGGGAAGAAGGTTCCATTCTGGATTGAGAACAGTACGAGGATTGGGTCTAGAATAGATTCGTTTTACGGCGTCAGCGTAGTTAAACAAAGCCAAGTCATTTCCGTTTTAGGTCAGCAGAGAGACTGCTGGGTCGTCGAGTACGATTGGACCACAGCCACCATGACACGTTGGTATGACAAGTCCTCTGGAATAGTTCTCAAGATTCACGTAGTTCTGCATCAAAACACCACGGTCGACATCACAGAAACTGCAATCTCAACCAACATTGATTTGTAACATCAACTGTGCTATTCGCGAGAATCCCTCACTCCGGCAAGTCTTCTAGATCGGTTGTCTTAGGCATAAGAGGCAAAACCCTGCCTAGCGTAGCTTTCCGATCGCAGCCATTTCGCAGTCGCATCAAATGCTTTTTCTGCATGTTGCGATTTTGATTCAGGATCTAAGGAGAAGAGAGCAAAACACTTTGCTTTCTGATGAATGCTATTGTCTCGCACGTTTTCGCGGATGGCATAGCCGAGGATTTTTCCACAAATAATAAAAACTGAAACCAGACAGTTAAAACGCGCCGAGCCGTTTGTGAGAATAGCCTTATCTAGTGGTTAAGATGGGCAAGATTGCGAGAGGACTGTGGAACATCGTTTTGAGTGGTTATCCCAGTTCAGGGAAAACTCTTCTTGCCAAGAGGTTGGTTGCTGAGTATCAGAACCTTGCGAGAGTAAATGTGGATGAATTGACGAGTATGTTCTTTGACGAGCCTCCGCCTTGTCGAGACGAGTATCTGGTTTATTCGCTTATTGCTGACATTCGAGATGCGTTGTTGAAGCGGAAATACAGTGTAGTCATAGATTCAACCGCACCAGACAGAATGACTCGTGAGTTTCTGATGGCTACTCGAGCTAGACATATCAACCAGCTTCTTGTGGTTCTCAGTGTTGACAGGAAAACATTGATAGAAAGGAACATTGCAAGGTTTGGCGATGCAGAGATGGTTTTTGCTTGGGACAAACGGTGGGAGGAGCCATTAGGCGAATGTTGTCTTTTCAAGTTCAGGGGCAGCAACAGAGAGGAATTTGAGAGCTACTATGCTCTTCTAACGGAACTGCTGGAAAGTGAGACGCACCCGTTCAGGTTTGAGTTTCGTCCTTTGCGGCGGCCTCTGAGGGAGATCAGGAAAGGTTTCAGGGGTTTTCTGAGTGTGCTGTCGTTCCGTTGAGTTCGAAAGGGACTGTTTGAACTTTTTTTCTGTTCTCCTAGATGATGGTCGTTTACTTATGCAGTTTTCTTTTGTTTGAGTTGAGCCGGAATTGAGAGGATGAATTAACTGGTTTGATATGTATTTTCGGTTCATAAGTATTATCTGATTTGGGTTTCTAGCTTTGAAGTGTGATGGGTTCTGGGTTGTCGGGGTTCATTGTCGTAAGGAATTATCCTGTTATTGCTGGTTTGGTGAAGATAGTTCTTGGCTCTTTCGGTATGTATCTTTGTCTTCCGGTTTTGATGAATGTGCTTAACTATCCGCCTTCTCATGGCTTTATCTCATTTGGGATCGTGGCGTCCTATTTCAGCGTGGTTGGTGGGGTCAGCTCGATGCTGAAGAGATATTATCTTCTGTCTTTGCTCAGTTCCTATCTCATGTTCGTGTGGTATGCTGCGATTTGGCTTTCGCCTTTGATCTTTAACACTGCTATGTTTGGTTCTCCCTATGGACCTAATGTCTTTCCAACAACTCCATTAGAGTTTCTGCTGTACATGACATTCTGCACTGCACTCTTGCTCTTGCCTTCCTTCCTATGCTCGGTTCTTATCGACAAGTCAAAGACTGAGTTCCTGCAGAAACCTTGACGGTGTTCTCAGATTTTCGCGGTCATAAGGTCTCTGTTATGTTTTTCATGAAAACGCATATTCTAGTATGTTCCTCAGCATTGGCGTCTGCTTTTCTTCGATTTGCTTTGTATGTGGCTTGTTTCTGTGCTCTATCGCAGCTTGGTTGTCGAAAGTTCGATTGTGCTGATTGGCGGTTTGTCTTCTTTCGGTCTTCAGCCGTGTTAACGATGTGTTTTTGCTACGTTATCTAGAGATTTTTGGCCCGATGACGGTGTATGCGCCTGTTTTAATGTAGGTGGAAATGTTGCAGGATTGTTGGGAGGGTTTCGTCAAGATCATGGTGGACATTACGAAGGATGGGCCGAGTTTTATTTCGGAGATGAAGGATGCAGGCATCCAGAATGCGGAAGGTGTCCATTTCACTGCCAATAAGAAGAGCGAGATAGCTGGCCTCTTGAAGCATCGAATGGAAAGTCTAGGGTCTTCCTTCCTCATCTGATTTGGGAAAAACCCTTCAGAAGCGATCTGTGCAGTGAGTTGAACGTTGAGAGGTATGAACTGCGCAAGGATGGATCCATCGGGCTATATCATCCGAACGGAACACATGACGACGTCTTCTGGAACATGGCCCTAGGAGTCTACGCAGTCTCGGACACCAAGCCTCTAGACCTTGAAACCATCAGACTAGGCTAAAATTGCAGGCTGAAAGTGCCTCATGCAATTAGCTCGTTCACCGTACATTCACGTCACCCAGTTCTCAATCTAAACTGTGCGGTTCGTAGCCTTATTGACCTTCAATTCCCTCTATTTGGAGCTTTTCCCTGAATCTTAGTAGTATACTTCTTTCTCCTACAGTTGCTGCTTTTTCATTATGGAACTTGGAATTTACTTTCACAAGTCATAAATACCGAATTGAAAAACATAACGAAAGATGCCACATGATCAGAAAACGTGTTTTGTTCACTACTATTCTGTTCTTGCTTGTTGTAACCGCCTTGTGCTCGCCAGGTATCTCTCAAACTGTAGACTATCGACTTGGTTCTATTAGTCAGGTCTACAGGGTTCACAACATGAATACGAGCTTAAATTATGAAAGGATTCAGGAAGCGATAGATGCTCCTGAGACTTTGAGCGGACATAAGATATTCGTTGATGCAGGAACCTATTATGAGAGTGTACTCGTGTACAAGGCTGTTTCGCTAGTTGGAGCAGACAGAGACGCAACTGTCATTGATGGAAACGGCTCGCTAGCAGTCGTTAATGTTGTTTCAAGCGGTGTTTCCGTCTGTAACTTTACGGTTGTGCACAGCTTCAGTAACCTTGGAGGAGATGGCGGAGGTCTGGTCGTAGGTGGAATGGTTAGCGGCATTCAGATTAGCAATGTGACTGCACGTGACAACAACGCAGACTGGGGAGTGCACCTAACCCCGGACAGTCACGACGTAAACGTGACAGAGTGTGTGATCGTTAACAATTCCAGAGGTGGTCTCTTGCTGAATACGAACTGGAACGTGAACGTGTACAACAACACGATAGTCAACAGCAACCAAGGGATAGTGTTGATGTCTTCAGACAACAACACAATCTCGCATAACAAGATAACGGGGAACAAGAATCAAGGTCTCAACATCGGCGGCAGTCGCAATTCCATTTTTGGCAATGAGTTCTCAAACAACGCTGTCGGAATATCGGTTCAGAACGAAGCCTCTGACAACAACTTCTCGGATAACATAGTATCGGATACGGTTTTTCTGGGATACGGTCCTTGTGCAGGAGTGTATTTTTCACGCACAAGCAACAATCGCATGAGGAACAACATTCTGGTTAACAACAGTTTCAATTTTGTCGTTGACGGCGATCGTCCAGAACATTATGTGCACGACATAGATACGTCGAACCTCATAGACGGGAAACCAATGCTGTACTTGCTCAATCAGGTTGACTTGAATGTGACTGGCGATTGGGGATGTATCGTTGTGGTCAATTCGACGAAAATAACTGTAAAAGACCTTGTTGCTACACGCAATGGGGCTGGTGTGCTTTTCGCATGTACGAACAGCTCGACTGTTCAGAACGTCACGGCAGTCGATAACGGGAATGGCATAAGCTTGGTGATGTCGAAAAACAACACAGTTATTGACAACAACGTGATGAACAATGTCCAAATCGGAATAGGTCTGACCGCCTCAGGCAGCAACACTTTGAGAAACAATGCGATGACGAATAACACATGCAATTTTGGACTAACTGGAACCGGACCAACTGCACCTGCATATTCCGAAATCGTCAACGATGTAGACACCTCAAACACTGTTGACGGAAAACCAATCTATTACTTGATCAACGAATCCAACAGACAAATTCCAACAGATGCCGGATGCGTACTCCTTCTAAACTCAACGAAAATAACCGTGCGAGACTTGAGCTTGGAGAAAAACGTGTTCGGCGTGGCAGCAGCCTATTCGACCAACGTTCTAATTGAAAATGTGACGGTTCGACAGACTTCCACAGGCGCGGCTCTTGTCGTAACAGATCAATGCACGATCAGGGCAAGTACATTGAGCAACAATCTTATGGGCGTTCTGGTCCAGGGTTCTTTTGGTAGCAACATTATAGCCGACAACAAGATTCTGGGAACCAAATTGCAGATGGGTCCTGGGCCGCCTGCTGGAGGCATACTGGTTTCGAACTCAGCTGACACCTTGGTCGGCAACAACACCGTGGCAGGCTCTCCCTTCGGCATCTTGTTAATGGATTCCACTCTATGTAGCTTGACAAGCAACAATGTAACTGACAATGATTATGGCATTGTTTTGCAGGGTTCTCAAAACGTAAACATGTCTTCTAACAGCATAACAAATAGCACGTGGTTCGGCATCTTCCTTGCTGAGTCATCAGCCAATAACAGCGTAACTGGAAATCGTTTAACAGACAACGGCTATGGCATTTATGTTTATAGGTCTTCGAATTACAACAGCGTCTATGAAAACAATCTGACGTCGAATTTTTGGATGGGCATTTGTATTGATAGCTCTTCTTCAGGCAACATAGCCCGAAACAACGTAACGAAGAATGCATATGGCATTTTCCTCTACAACGCTACTGGCAGTACGGTCTTTGGAAACTCGATAGTGGCAACGAACCAGACGAGCATTATTCTCATGGGCTCTTCGAACAACAACGTGTCTAAGAACGACTTGGCAAACGATTTCAGGGGCATCGACCTCGGTTCCTCTTCAAATAACAATAATGTGGTCGCAAACAACATAACAGCCAGCAGCAACAATGGCATCAATCTCGCCGGATCTTGGAACAATAGCATATCCGAGAATAGCATATCAGGAAACAATGAAGATGGCATTGAGCTTGCTGGGTCTTGGAACAACACTATTCGCGGAAACGACATAACCAATAATCCCTGCGGAATTCATCTTCACAACTGTTTCAACAGCTCTATTTCTGGAAACAAAGTGACAGCAAACTTCAATTTTGGAGTTTGCCTTGTTGTCTCTTCTCTTAACACTGTCTCTGGAAATAATGTAACAGACAACGGGCAGGGCATCCATCTCAACAATTCTTTCAACAACACGATTTCAGGAAACAGCTTAACAAACAACACTAGTGGCATAGAGCTCGTCGTTTCCTCAAGCTATAACGAAATTTCCCTGAACGGCATAGCCGCAAGCAATGCTAGTGGCATTCATCTTTTCAATTCCTCAGGCAACAGCATATATGGAAATGCAGTAACAGGCAACGGGAATGGCATCAGTCTCGATGAGTCTTCAAGCTATAACGATATGCTTGGAAACAACGTTACAGCAAACGCCAATAACGGCATTGACCTCGCTAGATCCTCGAACCATAACAGCATATCCAAAAACAACGTGACTGCGAACAACGGATTTGGCATCGTGCTTACCTGGGCTTCTTTTAACGCTGTTTTTGGGAACAATGCATCAAATAATAGCGCAAATGGTCTTCATCTCCATGGGTCTTCAAACAACAACATAACTGGAAACGACATAACGCGCAACTCGAATGGCGTCTGTCTCTATGAGACTTCGGATTTTAACAACATATCCGAGAACAGTGTAACAACAAATGTCGGACATGGCATTTTTCTCAGCAAATCTTCAAACTGTAGTATCTCTGGAAACAATGTTGCAGGCAATATGCATGGCATTTCGTCCTCTAATTCTGCGGACAACAACAGAATCTCTGAAAACCATCTGACTTCCCAACTCTACTTTGGGATTGCTCTTGGGTCTTCTTCCAACGTTGTTTCTGGAAATAGCTTCGCAAACAATTCCGTTGGCATTTTCCTTTCTGAACCTTCAACCTCCAACAGGATATTTGGAAACAACATAACAACAAGTAGCGGACATGGGATCTATCTGGGCGGATCTTCGAACAATGACATGTTTGGAAACAGCATAACGCACAGTTTATTTGGCATCTCTCTAGACAACTCTTCAAACAACAGCATTTCTGGAAACAACATGACAGCAAACACAAACTGTATAGCGCTCAGCAATTCTTCAGCTAATACGATCTCTCGAAACAACTTGGCAAACAATTCTGATGGCATCTCGCTCTCCAACTACGCGGCTTACAACCGCATACTTGAAAACAACATAACGGCAAACAGCAACAATGGCATTGCCTTCGATTCTTCTTCAAACAACAGCATAATTGGAAACAACATAACAGCCAACAACTTGAGTGGCTTCTATCTTTACAGGTCTTCGAACAATACTTTTTGCTACAACAACATCGTACACAATGCACTTCAAGTTTACGTCTATGATTCTGCGAATGTTTGGGATGATGGTGTTGAAGGGAATTATTGGAGCAATTACACGGGAGTCGATCCTGACCATGATGGGATAGGCAACAGCCTTCACGAGATCAGCCAAAACAACACAGACCGCTATCCCCTTATGGGCATGTTTCACAGTTTCGACACTTCATTGGGCTGCAACGTGAACGTCGTCTCCAATTCCTCCGTAGGCGGCTTTGAATACTCCGCATTTGCCAGTTCGATCAGGATAGATGTTTCAAACTCGACGACGACCCAAGATTATGGATTCTGCAGAGTCTGCATTCCACACGTATTGATAAACGCAAGCGAAATATCAGTCACGATAGATGACGGAGCAGCACAAGTGCTCCACTTCAACGAAGCAACGTATGACAATGGCACTCACCGATGGATCTACTTTGCCTATGAGCACTCCACGCACAAGGTAGTCATCCAATGCGCGCACACCACCCCGCCTGCAATCGCGGTTCTGTCCCCAGAAAACAAAACGTACAACGTGAACAACATATCGTTGACTTTCACCGTTGATGAGCCAATCTCTTGGGTTAGCTACAGTCTAGACGGGCAGGCGAACGTTACGATTGCGGGAAACACAACTCTGACGAGTCTTCCAGACGGATCGCACAACATAGTGGTCTATGCCAATGACACTTACGGCATCAAAGGTTCCTCAAGCGCCGTCAGCTTCTTGGTTGACACTATTCCACCAAACGTGACGAATGTTTCTCAGATTCCACCTGAGGCCAATGTGCATCCTGAAAATCGGGTTGAAGTCAACGCTACGATCACGGACAGCCTGAGCCAGGTGAAACGGGCAAGCTTGAACTATACTATTGGAAACGGAACTTGGATCACAGTCAATATGACAAATGCTGAGGACAGCTTTTGGAACGCAACGATACCTGCTTTTCCATACGGCACGAACGTGACGTACGTGATTAGAGCAGAGGACAATGCTGGCAATATCGTCACAAGCGAGGATTTAGGATACGTGTGCAAATACCAAGTGATCCCGGAATATTCGACAATCCTCGTCATGCCGCTATTGTTTATTACAGCGCTGTTGGTGTTCATATTCTCTAGAAGTAACTTCGTTGCCAAGAGGCTTGATGCCAGAAACGGCCAGCACAAAAGTAATCTTGCCCTTCCAACCCTTTCATTCTTAAAGGAGCGCTAATCACAATATTCTTGGAGGACTTCCTGAAGAGGATTTTGAAGAATGGAGCAAGAATTAAATGCGGACATCGCTATAGGTTTGACCTCGGTGGCTTAGGCTTTGAATCGATTTTCATCTCTTTTGAGCGTGATCTACGCAAGGGGCAAGCTTCTGGCCGCTATGAACGCTACCTTCTTTGGCTGCGTTCTCATTGTTGTCTTGGTTTCCGAGTATTTGCTTCAACCTCTCCCTTATGAAGGTTTTAGACCCCCTTTTCCAGAGATAGTAAGTGCGGATCTTCCATTGATGTTTCTTAGCATCTTCCTATGTAACTTGGCAGTAAGTGCGATTGTTGTTGTTAGCGTGCCTGGCTTTGTGTTCTTCCCGCTTTCGACGGGTTTTCTGCTTTATAGGGCCACTATTTGGGGTCTGCTTCTTCATTATCAGCCAAACTGGGTCCTCCTTTTGGCTTTGCCTACGTTGGTTTTTGAAGGTGAGGGATACGTTTTTGCCGCTGTTGGAGGTTCGATTGTGGGGATCTCATGGCTCAGGCCCAAGTGGATTTTCACAAATGATATGAACTCAAGCAGAGTAGCAGCTCTAAGAAAAGCTCTCAAAGAGTACTCGACTGTTCTTTTTTTCGTGGCTGTGTTCCTACTTGTGGCTGCGGCGATAGAGACATTGACCTTAAAGATGCTTGTCATATGAAATGTTCTAGACTCATACTCTATAACAGAGTTCTGTTAAATCCGTAAAATTCTTATATTCAGTTATGCACTAGGTTAATCACGCTCGTGTCAGCTAGGGTGTATTTGATTGTGGAAGTATCCAAGTTGGAAGGCGACTGTTATCTTATCGATAATTGTTCCGATGAGTGTACTTGTTGCTTTTCGATTGTCAGGGGTTCTACGTGAACAACCTACAATATCCATGACTACTGTGCTGGACTCTGTTAAATGCGGATTTGAGAGACCTGATAGTGATTTCTACGTTCCATGCCGTTTGAACAGCTCATACGCAAATGAGATCGAGCTCAATCAAGAGATCATTGGAATAAAGTTCCATAGGCTTAATTGGTGGCTGGATGATTCGGATGACGTTTTTTTCACCATCTGCGTGAACGCTTCAATTCAGACGGGTTTTCCATACAGTGTCAATATTACCATACGAGAAGAATATGAAAACTCGCGGGTTTATTTCGACGAGATTAGTAGTTGGCCAGGAATTTTCTACAATCCTGAGAATCTAACGCTTGCTGATTACGCTGAGTTCCTGCAGGGCACTGGGCCTAAAGCTTTCATGACTTTGGTGAATAACAATTTCTCAAAGAGTGTTCATTTTGACGGCAAGATTTTCTGGGTTCTTGAAAGTGCGCAGAACAGGACGCACTCGCTGGAAGTAGGGTTAGATGTTGTTTATTGGAACGGCACTGTCTACAAGAAGGTTGTTCAACCATTTTTCATCGAGATCGCCCACGATGACAACAACAGCTTTCAAACTGCAGCTGAAATCCACGAAGGCAATTACTCTGGATACGTCGGCGCTAATGACCCTATAGACTACTACAAGATTTACCTCACTCCTGGACAAGAGACCAACGTAAACATCAATGCGACCTCAACTGAACATGTAGCAATTATCATAGTCTCTGTCTACCGGCCTTGGGAAACCGCACCGATGCGCGCGCGAGAATGAGAGGCCGTATTCTGCACTTTGTCTGAGGTTCATCGCATCCTCAAATCCTTGAATTTGGGATTGTTCAAGTTCGTTGCTGAAAAGTTCTTGGATAGCGATTAATAGTGCGTAATGGCTTTTTTCCCTGAACCCTTTGCTATAGAGTAGTGCTCTTGCTGCGTGAAAGACTGAATAGTAGCCTTGAATTGTGGCCCATTTGAAGCTCCCGTCTCGTAATGATTTTTGTGCGATTTTCAAATCTGATTCGGCTCCTTCTATTTCTTTCAGCGTTAGCTTTCTATCCGGCTTGATTCTGGTAAGTCTCCTTTCTTCGAGCAACCGTTTGAACTTGTAACTCATTCGTGCTCCCACAGTGTTATGCC
>Ga0315279_10002927_pt1 | contig 24656 bp, 18 predicted proteins | sample YL17G06_20_MG_FD_203694 | JGI IMG/M metagenome (GOLD analysis project Ga0315279, IMG submission 203694) | Sediment microbial communities from Yellowstone Lake, YNP, Wyoming, USA - YL17G06_20 | ecosystem: Environmental > Aquatic > Freshwater > Lake > Sediment | place: USA: Wyoming | collected...
GAGTTCCCCGCGGTGCGTAAGGCCCTGGAAGAATTCAACACGCCCGTCGACTACCCCCGGCTGCGGATGATGCTCAAGTGCGATTTCCTGGCACTCACTTATCTGCTCAAGAATGCCGCCAACGTGAACCAGCGTTACTCGCGTGAAGAGCGGTTATTGATGTTCTACTTCCACCTGGTCTTCGTTTCCCTGATCACCCGGCATTGGCTCCGGGTACGCGAAAAGCCGGCTGTCCTGAAGCTGACGGCGATTCTCCAGTACTTCGCCAACGTGGTGGGGCAGCGCGTGAACACCGTCCGCTTTGGCAACCTGACCGCCTCCGATTATCTCCTGGGTCTCTAATTCTTGTTCTCGTGCCGTTCCAACTAGGCGGGGCAATTCTTGCCCAGTCACCCGCCCTCCGGCGAATTTCGATTTCCCGAATCTAACCTACCACCGGGCAATACGATAGCCAGGATCAACACCATTCAACCTCGGGATCAGGGTTATACTCTTCGCCATGTCATCTGACCCGTTGAAACTTGGCGCCTACCCCGGCGGGCGACGGGCCAAGATCGTCTGCACGCTGGGGCCCGCCACGGACACCCCCAAGCGCTTGGCCGAGCTGCTCGAGGCCGGGATGGATGTCGCCCGCCTGAACTTCTCTCACGGCACCCTGGGCGACCATGATGGGCGGGTGCGTCTACTGCGCCGCGTGGCTCAAGAAGTGGGGAAAACCGTGGCCATCCTCCAAGACTTGCAAGGGCCCAAGATCCGCACCGGAGCCCTCGAGGACGGCCGGCGGGTGGAGCTCCGGCCCGATTCCACCCTCACCGTCACCACGCGTCCAGTCCCAGGCAACGCCACCCTGATATCGACTAACTTCCAAGCCCTCCCCCGCGAAGTCCGCCCGGGGAACCGCATCCTGCTTTCTGACGGCCTGATCGAGCTCCGCGTGGAACGCGTGGTGGGCCGCGAGATCCTTTGCCGCGTCCTCAGCGGAGGTGAGCTGGGCGAACACCAGGGGATCAACCTGCCGGGCGTTCCCCTGAAAATCTCCGCTCTGACCAGGAAGGACCTGATGGATCTGGAGTTTGCTTTTCGGTACCCGGTGGATTACATCGCCCTTTCTTTTGTCCGCAGTGCGGAAGACGTTCGGAAACTCAAGCGGGTGCTGGCTCGCGCGCGCCGCAGCCTGCCCGTCGTTGCCAAGCTGGAAAAACCCGAGGCCATCGAGCGGCTGGAGGAGATTCTCGGCGTGTCCGACGCGGTCATGGTGGCGCGTGGCGACCTGGGCGTGGAATTGCCCCCCGAGCAGGTTCCCGTGATCCAGAAGCGCGTCATCAGCCGGGCCAACGCCCTGAAGGTGCCGGTGATTACAGCTACTCAGATGCTGGAATCAATGACTGCCCACCCCCGCCCGACGCGCGCGGAAGCTTCGGATGTGGCCAACGCCGTCTTCGACGGAACGGACGCCCTCATGCTTTCTTCCGAGACCGCCACTGGCCACTACCCCTGCGAAGCCGTCGAGATGATGGCGCGCATTATCACTGCCGCCGAAGCGAGCCCGCGTTACGCCTGGTATGTGCGCCGCCGGGCCGCAGATGAAGCGCTCACGACGCCGGAAGCCGTGTGCGAAAGCGTGGCCCACATGACGGAGGAGTTGAGCCTGAAGGCCATTGCGGTCTTTACGCAATCGGGCTCGAGCGCGCGACTGGTTTCCAAATTCCGGCCGCGGGTTCCGGTATTTGCCTTTTCCCCTCACCTGGATATCCTCCGCCGCGTGGCCCTCTACTGGGCGGTTTACCCCGTGTATATGCCGCGCGTGCAATCCACCGACCGGATGGTGGAAGGCGCTGCCAAGCGGCTACGGGAGATGGGCGCGGTGAAGCCCGGAGACGTCATCGCCGTCGTGGCTGGCACCCCTATCGCCCAGCGAGGCACCACCAACCTGCTCAAACTTCATCGCATCACGGAATAGCTGCGGGCTTCCCGAGAGTTGGATGGGCTCCCGGTGAGGTCGCCGCCCAAGCATCCGGAAAGTAGAGTTCAGTTGACCCCGATCCCGAAGCAAGGAGCCGGGTTCATGCCTTGGACCCAGCGCTTCATCGCCAGCAGTTTGAATCTGCTTGCTCGCCCCGTACCAATCCCGCCACCGCGAAGACACCGCCAAGCTTTGGGTTGCTTGGTACGGGGCCGGTTGCAACTTCGGGATCGGGGTTGACCCGCAAGAGTCCCTGGGTGTATGAATCGAGTGGGGATCTTACCCTGCCTCGGGGGCAGAAAGCCTGGGTGGGTTCGCCATGAAGACCGCCCTCCGCGTTGTGGTCCTTTTCTTGTGCGCGTTGATCGGGCTGTTGGCCGTCGGTCGCGGCATTGCCCTGGTGGTGGCGGTCCGCACGCCTGGCCACGGGGACGTTTTGGAGTTCCTTATCGAAGGCAGCGTCTACCTGGCCGGCGGTATCTGTGTGCTCTCCGTAGCCAGCGAGCAGCTCAACTGCTGGCGCACTCACCGCAAGGACGACAGCTTGCTGTAGCGCTGGGCTCATTCCGCCCAAACTCTCGGCGTGTCGGCCCGAGCTTCAACGCAAGCTTCCTTTCCACTGTAGGTCTTTGTTGGGGTGTCCGCGGAAGGGCCCCCTTCGCTACACGGGCTGCAAATCGCAAAACCAAAAAGCGTCTCTGAAGACCGTCTCCCCGACGGCGTACCCGACCTTCCCCATGAATATGGGGCCGTCAAACACAAACGAATGAAACTCCCCATTCTCCCCGCAGGGATCGACGCCCCCAGGCAGGCGGCGCAGGAAGTCCTGATCGATGACCTTGCCCACAAAAGACTGCTCCAGAGCCTTAGAGTCCACGCAAACCACCACCGCCTTGAATCCCAGTTGGATGAACGAGCTGACCAGTTCACGCGAGTCCCGTTTCCAGATGGGGAAAAGACCCTTCATGCCAAGCTGTGCCAGGTTCTTTTCCCGGTATTGCTTGAGGTCCTCCAGGAAGATGTCACCAAACGCGACCGTATCGATTCCCCCGCGCAGCCCTTCTTCCAGGGAGGCGCGCAGGCGGGACTCATACAGACCGTTCGTAGCGTCTTTGGGAATGTAAATCTTCTGAAGAGGCAAACCCAGGGCGTCCGCCTGCCGTTCCAGCAGCACCCGGCGCACCCCGTGCATGCTGATCCGGTCGTAGTCTTCGGTGATGGTGGTCAGCAAGGCCGCCACGCCGTAATCGCTTCCTTTCTGAATCTCATAGAGCGCTCGGGCGCTGTCTTTGCCACCACTCCAGGAGAGAAGCGTTTTCTTTGACACGGTCGCACCTCCGCAGACCTGCACTGAGAGGCTCTGAAATAATCGGCAACCGGGCACGTTTACACGGGGTGAGTCAGACACACCCCGCGAAGCAGGTGGCTTGATGAATGGGGCCACCCGCCACCCCAGATTCCACAGCGCGTAACCACGGTTAATTCGTCGTCCCGCAGAGCGGGATTAACCGTGGCTTCGTGAACGAGAAAAGGCCCACCCGCCGCGGCGGGGGAAAGCGCCAACCGTGTCTACCGCTCTGTCCGTCGACTGACGGACCGAGGGGAGAGTACAGGAGAGTTTTGACTCAAAATATACTGCCCTCTGTCCGTCAACTGACGGACAGGTGAGGGGCCCCTTCTTCACCCGCGAAATCGCGGACCTGAAAAGCAAGGTCTGCGGGCACGTGCTTACCGCGCTGGAAAACTAAACTTCACACCAGCGAGGAAATTCAGCGGCAACGCCGGGTACCCGAAAACCTCCTCGTACTTCCGATCCAGGAGATTGGCGAGCCGGCCGTAGATTTCCATCCCGCGCGGCAACCGATAAGAAAATCCGCCGTCCGCGCGAACGTACCCCTTGGTACTGAACAGGCACGGCAGCCCAGGGCCCAAAGGCGGAGGGGTACACGCGGAGATTCCGAGGTTCGGTTCCAGGTCAAGCACGCCGCCCCGCAGGTACGCGTTAGTGTTAAGCATCAGCCGGCCATGATGCCACGTCACGTTCCAGGCGGCGGAATTCCGCGGACGGCGCAGCAGCGGCTGTCCCACGCGGAATGGGAATTGGACCAGCGTCGTGCCGCCGACGGCCAGGATGGAAGTGTCCAGCCACGTGTATTCGCCCGTCAACTCCAGTGAGTGCGTGGGCCGGACCCGGAAAGACATCTCCAACCCTTGCGCGCGCGAATTGGCCAGGTTGGCGGACATGAACGCGCTCAGGTTGGTGAGCGACCCCCCCAGGACCACAATCTGGTCTATAAACCGGTTGTAGAAGTAGGTGACGTCAAGAACCGCGCGGTCGGAGAAGAACCGCTGCTCCATTCCGGAGTCGAAGCTGATGCTCTTTTCCGGCTTGAGGTGAGGATTGTTGGTGAAGGCCAGCTCAAACCCGCTGGGGGCGCGGATGCCCGTGCCGAAGCTTCCATGAAGACGTGTGCCCCCGAGCCATGTACCCGCCTGACCGTCGTGCGCCAAATAGGCCACCGAAAGCCGCGGGTTCAGCTTGATCATAGAACTGGCGGGCAGGAGCGGGTGGACCCCAAAAGCGTCGGGAGGAAGCGCACGCGTCCCCAGGTCATCCAGCCGCAGCCCGGCGGTCACGAATAAGCGGCTCGTGGGACTCCAGCGGTTCTCGGCAAAATAGGCCAGGCTGGTGCGCGGCAGCAGGAAAGGCTTATAGGTCGCATCCGCGATAAACGTGTTCTTGGTTTGCTCGCGGTTATACTCAAACCCTGCGACCAGAAAATCCTTATTGGAGACATTGATCTCGCTCCGGGTGCTGATGACGCCGCGCAGGTTGTTTGAAAACGAGTCGCCAAGCGGGTAGAGGAAATAGTAGTCGTTGGTGGCCACACTCCCCGAAACGACCTGGCGGAAGCGCGAGGAGAATTGTTCGGCGTAGCTTGCCTGGTAGCCGAACAGGTTCTGCTTATCGCGCGAAACCAAGCCGACCTGCCTGGACGTAGGACCGCCGGGATAGACCGGAGTATCGTAGAGATGGTCAGGATCTGAACCGTAGGGCCCCGGCGCGCCCGCGTTATTGGCGTCGCCGAAGAAATGGAAGTCCAACCGCCGTCGTGGGCTCCGATGGTAACCCAGGCTCAAGAAGGCGGACTGATTCCGAAACCAGTCGTTGGCGACGGTGCCGCCGGAATCCAGGCGGGAAAGATTGTAGCCCCAGCTCAGGCCGCGGGTAAGGCCGCTGCCTCCCGTCGAAAAGCGCCGCGTGGTGAAACTGCCCCCTTCCGCCTGCGCGGTGAAATGCGGCGGGCCCTCGCCCTGGCGGGTGACGATGTTAATGACCCCGGTGACCGCGTTGGAACCGTACAGGGCGCTTTCCGGCCCTCGCGTGACCTCCACGTGATCCACCGCGTCGGACGGCAAGGGTGCGATGTCAAAATCGCCTCCGAATTGATTCACCTGAATGCCATCCACCATCACCAGGTTGTAGTTGGAATTTCCGCCGCGGACGAAAACTCCCGTCACGCCGCCGCGCCGGCCAGACTGGTTAACCTCCAAGCCGGGGACCCCACGCAGGACTTCAAGCACGCTCTGGACGCCCCGATCGTCAATTTCCTGCTGGGTAACGACGGACACGGAAGAGCCAATCTGGGGTACCAGCGCGCCGCCCAAGGAGGCAGAGACGACCACCTGTTGCTCGACCGCGCTTAGCGCTAGATGCAAATCCACCCTGGCCGTGGGAACCTCGCGGACTTCGACATCCACTGCCGAGGTGGAAAACCCCGGCGCGTTCGCCACTAAGCGATACGTTCCACTGCGCAGGCCCTCGAACTTGTACGCTCCTTGGGCATCGGTTTTCCGCTCGTCGAGGGGTGTGAGCGATTGGAGAAGGCTCACACGCGCGCCGGGAACTGTGCGGCCGCCCGGATCGAAAACCGTTCCTTCAAGCGTCGCCGCCCGCGCTCCGCCCATGAGCAGGAAGAACAAGACAAATCCCGGGAGGATCTTGCGGACCCTGCTCCTTCGGGGACACTTCTCAAATCGTCTGGTGATTATGGTGGCTGCGACTTCGGACTTCACACTTCTGCCTTCAGACTTCTGCCTCCTGGCTTCTGACTTCTGCATCGTGGACTCCTTCTCCCTGCCTTGCGGCGAGGGCGCATCGAAGGAGTCCGGAGGAAGGAACAAAACAAAAAGGCCTTCCCATTCCTCGAACCGGAATCGGAAGGCCGCCACCGTCTTCCTCAGGACTCTTTCCGTCGAAGAGCTAGGCTGAGTGAAAGTTCCTGGGCAGGCTTCCTGGCTTTCGGGTCATCGCCGGATCCTCAGCCTTCCCCTCCCCGATTCATCGGGGACAGTGGCTGGTTGAACATCCAAGAGGCTCCGGCTCACCGATCACAGTGGCGGGACCGCGGCCGATTTGCACGGCCTTTCCTTTTCGTCCCGACTTGCGTCGGGACCACCGCAGGAACTCAAGTTTTCAAAGAGCACAGCAAACGCGAGTATCATTACCATCGGCCTTAGGGGATAGTCAAGAGAGAACTGGAGGTTTCTCGGCCCCGTTAGTACAACCCCTTACAAATGAGGAGGCTAGACGTTCCGGCCCGCGTCAAAGGCTTGTCCCCGTGCTTCGGCTCAACTTCAATTGTTTTTCTCATCTGAGAAAATGAACATCTAAGAGAAATCTTTCCTATTGACATTAGATTTCTCATATAGGAAAATCAGTATGGAAGTGGAAGCTATATGACTGAAAAAGAGATCATCGGCGCACTGGCTAAGGGGAAACCCTTCGATGGGCTACCCGGCGTTCGTGTGACTTCTGTTCGGGAAGTACCATCAATCGGGCCCGCTATCGAAGACGGGAGAACCGTCCCCAACAGGTGGCGACTAAGCGCCTTTCCTGACGTGACATTGGAGCTGCAATTCGGCGAGAACAAGGTCACGGTATATGCTGAAGTAAAGAACTCCTGCACTCCGAAGCTAGCGGAACAAATAGCCCCGTGGCTGGCCAGCCTCAAACAAGCAAGGAAAGATGCAGCCGTCGCTCTCATATGCCCCGTGCTGTCTCCCGAGACGCAAGCAATCTTTGACGAGAACGATGTAGACTTTATCGACTTGGCAGGAAATGTCTCCGTTAACGTGCCGGGCAGGTTCTTGTTGCGAAGAACCGGCCTCAAAGGGAAAGGAACACGTCCCTCCTCATACCGGGACCCATTTTCTGGATCTGCGTCCCGCGTCGTTCGCGTGTTCCTGCAAAAACCAAGGGAATGGACGATGAGCGGAATCGCACAGGAACTGGCTTCCGAGAGTCGGCAACGGCCCTTTGGCATTGAGACGTTCGCCGTCAGTCCAAGTTCCATATCCAAAACGTTAAGAGCTCTTGAGGAGGAACTGCTTGTACGCCGTCGCGGCTTGAAGGTGCTCGTACCTGAGCCCCGGCGACTGCTGATCCGTTGGGCGGAGAAGTACAAAGAAAGGTACCGTGGTTATCTCCGCCAGTCGTTCAAGGTCACGAACCGCTTCGGAATCGATTTAAAGGCTCTCACAGACGACCTGCGAAATGCGTTCATGGGGTTCGTGCTTACCGGTGCGGCAGCCGCCTCGGTGGTAGCGCCTTTCGTTGACATAGAGACGATCGAGGTTTACCTTAGCGATCCAAGTACGAGATACGCTGGAAAGGACTTCGACGATTCTAAACGGCTTCTGCAATCCGCATTTTCCGTCGGAGGGCCCCCACCAGATGTTGGTCCCGAGTGCAGGGTTGTACGCCCGTATGATGCGGGTGTCTTCATGTACTCGAAATTACAGGATGAGATACCCGTGGTGTCTGATATCCAGCTATTTCTGGATTTGTACGCCCGCGGCGGCCGGGATTTGAAACAGGCTGAATACCTTCTTGCAAAGGTCATTGGCCCTCGCTGGGAGCATCTGTGATCATCGAGCCCCAACGAACCTATGTACTGGAGCTGCTGACCGCCCTAGGCGCGGCCGCCGATGGCTTCATCCTGGCGGGCGCTCAAGCGATGAAATTCACACTGACCTCATCTCGTGCCACAAAGGACTTTGATTTTGTGTTGGATGTGGTTTTGCTCCGCCGCCTGAACATGCCTTTGGCGGAAACATTGCAGTCCCTGGGTTATGTCGCGCTGCCTGAGGCCCAATATTTCCAGTTCGAGAAGCAGATTCCTGGCTCCCCAGAGGTGATGCGGGTAGAATTCATGGCGGCAGAAGAATACCAACACAAAGGAGACTTCCGGGTTGCCGTCGGTGACAAGCTTCACGCACGCGCCTGTGCGGGAGGGCGCATTGTTCTGGCCGAGTCGGATTACTACGAGATAAAGGGCGTGCTCCCTGACGGGAAGCCTGGAACGGCGCGTGTACGCGTCACCCGTCCGAATGCTCTGGTCATGATGAAATGCCTGGCATTGGACGATCGTCATCGGAATTTGCGCGGCCCGGAACATTATGAACATGACAGGGAGGAAGCTCGAACTCACGCTGTCGATATCGTGGCGATACTGGCAGCTCAGACCGATTTGGGCAAATTCCGCGTGGGCTTCTTCCGGCAGTTCGAGGCTGACTCGGCTCTCCGCGACCGAACGTTCCAGATCATGAAAGATTACTTCGGCGACGAGAACAAGCCAGGGCTTCTGCTTTACGAAGAGTATCTCAGGAATAAGGAAATCTCTGGCGAAACGGAACGATCCGACATCCGGTACGAGCTGCGGAGGGCTCAAAAACTCGTCATGCACGTTATCCCCGACTGAGCTACCCATGGACCGTCGTCGGAAGAGATTCTCATTCCCACTTGCCATGCTTCGAAACTCTAGCGAAGTTTGGAGAGGCTGAACTTGACCTGCCAGCCAAAAGAAGCAAATCGCCTCCGTCATCCCGGATGGAAGATACTCGGGGCAGCCCTTGTGCTCATCGAGGGGATGATCGCAGCCGCGCAAGGTGCGACAAATGTCGCCGGGCGTGCCGGGACATCCCCACTTTCGCGACGCGTTGTGGCCTATCAGATTGAGGCGCGCCTGGACGTCAACAAGAAATCCATCGACGCCACTGAGATTCTGACCTACCTGAACCTCGCCGGCCGCCCGCTCGATCAGTTCCCTTTCCACCTCTACCTGAACGCTTTCCAACCCAAATCCACTTTCATGCGTGAGGTTCGGCGGGACGATCCGGGCTTCGAGTGGGAGGAGAAACACTTCGGCTCGATCGAAGTGAAGTCTTTCGAAGTTGCGGGCATGGGCGACCTGACACGGCAGATCAAATTTGTGCAGCCTGACGACGCCAACCCGGACGACCGCACTGTCTTTCAGGTGCGGCTGCCCAAGCCGGTGCGGTCGGGTGCGCGGGTTCAGTTCAAGATCGCCTTTCACGCCAAGTTGCCTGAAGTCTTCGCGCGCACCGGCTACAAACGCGACTTCTTCATGGTCGCGCAGTGGTTCCCGAAAGTGGGCGTGTGGTGGCACGGCGCCTGGAACTGCCATCAGTTTCATGACAGCACGGAGTTCTTCGCCGACTTTGGCACCTACGACGTGAAATTGACCGTGCCCCAGAACTATGTCCTCGGATCGAGCGGGGAAGAGCTAGCCAGCGTCAACAACCCCGACGGCACAAAGACTTTGACCTTGCACGCGGAGGACGTTCACGACTTTGCCTGGACGGCTAACCCGAATTTCCGCGTCGTCGAAGACACCTGGACTGGCAGCGCCGGCAAGGTGAAGATTCGTCTGCTCATGGCGCCAGGCCACCTCACGCAAGCGCCGCGCTACCTCCGGGCGCTCAAGAGCACGCTCGCGCGCTTTGACCGCAGGTACGGCCCCTACCCTTACGACAGGATCACGGTCGTTGATCCTCCCCATGGTGCCTTGCGTGCGGGAGGGATGGAGTACCCCACGCTCATTACCGCCGACACCACCTGGTGGATGCCTGAGGGATTGCATATGCCAGAACTCGTTGTGGTGCACGAGTTCGGCCACCAGTACTGGTACGGGATAGTGGCCACCAATGAGTTTGAGGAGGCTTGGCTCGATGAGGGCATCAACAGCTATACCGAAGCTAAAATGATGGATTCGCCGTACGGGCCTGCTCGATTTGCGATCAACCTCTGGGGGCTCACCCTGAGCGACGCCGACTCCCGGACGCTGTCCTATCGTAGCCTGCCGGATACCGACCCTCTGGCGCGCAAGGCCTACCAGTACATGAGCGGTGCCTATGGCGGAATCACTTACGGCAAGACGGCCACCGTGCTCTTGACACTGGAAGGAATCATTGGCGAAGAGACCCTGCGTCGCGCCCTTCAGACCTACTTTACGCGCTACTGTTTCACGCATCCCACCGGGGAAGACTTTCTGAAGACTATCGAGGGAGTTTCCGGGCAGAACCTGCGTTGGTTCTTTGACCAGGCCGTTTACGGCACGCAGGTTCTCGACTATGCCGTGGAGAGCGTCAACTCCGACCGCGCCGACTGGTTCGAGGAGAAAGCGGAGAAGAAAGGCGAAACCCTTTACCGCTCGTCCGTTCTGGTGCGCCGCAAAGGCGACTTCATCTTCCCGGTTGAGGTCGAGGTCAAGTTCGACAACGGTGAGAAGGTGCGAGAAAAGTGGGATGGACGTGACCGCTGGATTCGTCTCGCGTACGAAAAGAAGGCGCGCATCGTCTCGGCCGAGGTCGATCCTGAGCACAAGGTGTGGCTCGATACGAACCTGTTCAACAACAGCCAGACGCGCGAGCGTCACAGCGCCGCCACGCGGAAATTGGCGAACTACTGGCTCTTTCTGACGCAGTTTTTCGCTCAACTGCTGGCGTGGCTGGCTTGATCGGCGGGAAAATCTCATGGCGACAAGCAGAGTCAGTTTCGTGGGTCCAGGGGCGAGGCTTCTGTGGAGGCGACAGCGTGTGCTGTGGGGGGTGTATGCGGTCAATTTTCTCCTGGCCTTGATGGGAGCACTGCCGGTGGCACTCTACCTGGGCCGAGTGCTCAATCGAAGCCTCGCCGCCGAGCGACTGTACAAGGCGTTTGACCTTAGCCTGTTCGTCGAGTTAATTACCCAGCCGGACGTTTCGTTGAGCGCGCTGTTGCCAGGGTCATTCCTGTTGGCCAGCCTTTTCTTGGTGGCCATGGTGTTTCTTTCGGGTGGCGTCCTGGAGGCTTATCGTTGTGACCGACGGCTTGGCGCCGGGGAGTTCTTTCAAGCCTGTGGCGCTTTTTTCTGGCGCTTTGTGCGCCTGCTGGTATTTCTTCTGGCCGTGCTGGTTCCAATCGGACTCCTCTTTAATCTTGCGCAGCAATGGTCCGGCAGGCTGTCCGCGGACGCTCCCTGGGAAATGCTCGGCTTCTGGGTCGGAGTCGGCGGAACGATCGTGGTGCTGTTCCTGCTCCTCGCTGTGCGCCTGTGGTTTGATATGGCGCAGGTGTGCGCGGTGGCGGAATCCGAACACAAGATGCGCCGCGCCCTCGTCCGGGCCTTCCGCCTGACCTTTGGGAACTTCGCGCAGCTCTTCTGGATTTACCTGCGCATCTTGTTGGTGGCGGCGGTGGGCCTGGCAATGGCACTCTGGCTGTGGGTCAGGTTTGTGCGACCCGAGTGGGTGGCTGTCTCATTCTTGCTCGGGCAGGCAGTAGTGGCGCAGTGGCTTGCCACGCGCCTTTGGCTGCGCGCCAGCGAAACCCTTTGGTACCAGCACCACTCTGCTGCACCTCCCCCCGAACCATCTACAGCAAGTGCTCCGAATCTTGCCGCGTAGCCCACCGCCGCGGCCTTCACGCCGCCTCCCAGTGCCGTTCCAACTTAACTTCGGGATCCGGGCGTGGTCACACTCGGCGTGATGAGTCTCACAACCTCAAGGGGCCTGCTGGCGGCGAGCCGCGCCTTCCACGTGAGTCGAAAACGCCTCCGGCTTCCCGGGTGGCGCGATGGCGAATCCAATGACCAACGAGCCGTTCTCACCTTTGGTGTAGCTCAACCGAAACCTCGGAGCAGATGGGGCAGGATCGCTGAGGAAAATTAACGTGTTTTTATCTTCGAAAAACTCCGCCGTGTAGTGAATGACGTGTCCCTCGTTGTCAAAGTAGATGGCGCGAGTGCGCGGCCCTCCGGTTTCCGGATAAATCACCAAAAGATCTTCATGCGAAAATGCCGCGCGCTCTTTGGTCGCAGGAAAATCGTCACGGTTTCTTCGCACCAGAATCTTGCCTTGCAATTCGAAGCGGAACGAAAAAGTTCCGGTTCCTTCACCAGGCTGGCCGCTGGCCTTTCCCGTCCATTTGCCCAGGAGAAACCGCCATGAGTCCCAGTTGGCGGCCTCAGCCTTCGGCTGAGCTGCGCAGCACAACAATAAGGTAACGACGCAGAGTGTCCACACCCTGTTCATCGGTCTCCTCACACAGCCCGCGACGCGGCGGGCGCTCTCTTTGCCATCCGCGACCCCGCAGCCGCGGGGCGGGCCGTCGGCGACGAACTAACTCCCGTCGCAGGCGGATTCGCCCTGGGCAGCGCTCCCTGCACCCGAGCCTCAGTGGGCGCGGGAGAAGTGCTCATGCACGATTTGCCACACGCCGCCCCTGCGCGCGTAGACGTGGCTGCCGCGACCCTGAATCACATGCCGGGGACGGCCGGTACCGAGCTCGACGGTCCAGTAGAAGGTGGCGATCGCCATGTCGCCGAGGATCTGAACCGCCGGCTTCGCGATCTGGTACTTCATGCGGCCAGTCGCCTGATGATAGTAGTTGAAGGTCTTCCGCATCGCCGCGCGGCCGGCGATCCTTTCCTGCCGCGTGGAAGAAAAACCTACGACGCGCGGGTGGAAGTGGCCGAGGAGCTGCTCAATCTTCCCTGCGTTGAAGTCGCGCGCCATCTCCTTCTCGATGCCCAGGATGGTTTGGACTGCGGATGCCATGGTGTGCCCCCTTTCCGGCGAGCAGAAGGTTATAGGGTAAAGGTTAAAGGGTAAAGTATAAAGGCTAAGAGCTCTTGACGCCTTTTCAGCCTTCAGCCTTTACCCTTTACACTTCAGTTGATCCACCGCCCGGCCTTGTCCTTCTTTTCCTGCTTGCGCGCGTACACTTCAAATTCTCTGCGCAGCCGGGCGCGTCGCCACTCATGATAGCGCAGCTCTAACCGGTAAGGCAGGCTGCTGCCCCGGAGGTAGAGAAAACCAAACAGCATGCCTCCCAGATGCGCCACGTGGCTGACACCTGATCCGGGCGCACTGAACGAGCTGACGAATTCAATGACGCCCATGATGACAACGAACCACTTCGCCTTAATGGGTATGAGGAGATACAGATAAATAGGGCGATCCGGGAAGAGCAGCCCATAGGCCAAAAGCAGGCCATATATTGCCCCTGAGGCGCCCAGCGTGGCGGTCGGAACGCCGCTCGGGAAGAGCGCGTTCAGCAGCACATCCAGCACTCCCGCCCCGATGCCCGTCAGAAAATAGTAGAAGAGAAATTCCTTCCTTCCCCAGAGGCGTTCGAGGTCCGATCCGAACATCCACAGCGCAAACATGTTGAAGATGATGTGGAAGAATCCCCAGTGGAGGAAAAGGTAGCTGACGAGCTCCCAGACGTAAAAGCGGCGCAGCACATCGTCAGGCCGGAGGGCAAAGAGAGCAAACGGCATGCCCCATCCGAATATCACTTCGGGAATATATGTGAGGACGAAGACGGCGGAGGTAATAATAATCAGCCGCTTCACCATCGGGGTGAGCGGCGGGCCAAAAGAGTACGCAACCTGACGATAGTACGACATCAGTAGAAGCGTACCATAAGAGCGGGGGCGAGTGGGGAATGGCGGGGAGAAGTCAACAGTTGACAGTCAACAGTCGACAGTTAAGGCCGGCTAATGTCCTGCCCCACGTAATGTTTGACAGCGAAGATGTTGAGTCGACCCCCTCACCCCCGGCCCCTCTGCCCGTCAGCTGACGGACCGAGGAGAGAGTACAGGAGAGTGTTGACCCAAAATATACTGCCCTCTCCCCCTTGGGGGAGAGGGTGTCCGTCAACTGACGGACCGGTGAGGGGGTCCGGTCGACATTCGTCATTGTCAACAATTGAGTGGAACAGGACACTAGCAAACGCCCCCGCTGAGTTTCTCTGTTGTTTGTTCACTGTCGACTGTGAACTGTTGACTGTCGACTGCCTCACTCCAGCTTCTTGCGGCCCACGGCGAACAAGGCCGAGGCCATCACCACAAAGACGAGCAGGCCGAAAAGGCTGGAGTTGGCCAGACCGGGCCAGTACTTGGACCCGATGGTCACTTTCTGGTCTACCTCAAAGCCCACCAGCGCCGCCAGGATCAGGCCGCCGATAGAGCCGCCGGCGATCAGGCCCGCAGCAAAAAGCGCGCCGCTGGAGACCTCGCCTTCCTGGCGTTTGGTGACCATCTGAAGCAACCAACTCACCACGCCGCCGCAGAAAATGGGCGCGGTGGTGGCGATGGGCAAGTACGAACCCACCGCGAAGGCCAGCGAGCGCACACCGCACAGTTCCATCACCACGACGATAAACACCCCAATCAGCACCAGCCCCCAAGGCAGGCTCCGGCGCAGAATGCCATTGATGACGGTGCTCATCAGGACAGCCTGGGGAGCGGGCAGGCGCTCCGACCCGATGCCGACCCGCTCCTGGTACTCGATGCGTTTCGCCGCCGGGTCGTAGTAGTACCGACCGTCAGGGATGGTATGCGAGCCGATGACGTTGATCACCTGGTACGTTTTTCCGGCGTGGGCGGCCTCGCCCACCACGCGCATTTCGGGAGCTACTTGCACATTCTCCATGGTCAGGGATTCCACCCGCGTGTAAGCGCGGTTGAGGAGCACCAGCGTAAAGCCGATGACGAGCACCGAGGTGAGTGCGCCGACGATCATGGCGACTTCTGCGCGCGCAGGAGTGGCTCCCACCAGGAATCCCGTCTTGAGCGATTGGGAGGTGGCGCCCCCCACCGCCGCAGCGATGCAGACGATTCCGCCGATCGAAAGCGCCACCGCCGGATAGGCGCCGGAAGTCCAGCCTGCGGCTACGAACAACAGTGCCGTCAGCATCAGGGTCGCGATGGTCATCCCGGAAATCGGATTGGCCGAGGCGCCGATCAGCCCCACGATGCGCGCTGACACGGTAACGAACAGGAAGCCGAAGAACACTACCAGGATGGAGGCTATCAAGTTGCCGCTCACGCCAGGATTGATCCGCAGCGTCAGCAGCATCCAGACGATCACGACCATCGCCAGCGAGCCGCCAAAGATGACGGTGCCCGGCAGTTCACGCTCGGTGCGAACCGCCGACAGCGGCTCGGCCGCGCGCCCTGAGGGGCCTTTGCGCAACTGCTTGAGGGTGCTTCGGAGCGCCCGCACGATGGTGGGCAAAGTGCGGCTCAAGGTGAACAGCCCGGCCATGGCCACCGCGCCCGCGCCAATCGGGCGAACGTAAGCGCGCCAGATGGCGAAGGCGTCCATCTCCCGGATGGGGACAGTGCCGGGGAAGATGGGCTGCGTTAGCCCACCCCCGAAAAACTTGATCATCGGAATCGTGACCAGCCAGGAGAGCACGCCCCCGGCGAAGATCATCCCGGCGGTGCGCGGCCCGATGATATAACCCACGCCCAGGTACTCCGGCGTCACATCGGCAGCCAGCGTCGCACCGGGATACCAACCCGGCTGGTAGATGGGCCGCGGCCGCCAGAACAGCAAAGCCTCGTTCAGAAACTTGTAGAGCAGCCCCAGCCCGAAGCCCGCAAACACCTTGCCGGCGAAGCTCCCGCCCTTTTCCCCGGCGATCAGAACGTCGGCGCACGCGGTCCCTTCCGGGTAGGTGAGCGCGCCGTGCTCGACCACATTCAACTGGTGCCGCAGGGGGATCATGAATAGCACGCCCAGCACACTCCCCACCAGCGCCAGCAGAAGGACGCGCGGAATGTCAGTGACGCCCAGGGAGAAACCCAGAAAGATAAGTGCCGGCAAAGTGAAGACAACGCCGGCCGCAATGGATTCTCCCGCCGAGCCCGCCGTCTGCACGATGTTGTTCTCGAGGATGGTTGATCTCCCCAGCCACTTGAAGATGCTGATGGCAAGCACTGCCACGGGGATCGACGCGCTTACGGTTAGGCCGGCGCGCAATGCCAGGTAAACAGTCACGGCCCCGAAGACGATCCCCAGCAGCGCGCCTAGGACCACCGCACGGGCCGTAAACTCCGGGACTTCGCTCGTGGCGGGGACGTAGGGACGGAACGCAGTTGCTTGGGGTTTCTCACGAGATTCATCTGGCATGATGCTGCCTCCCGGTAGAATCGAGGGACGGTCCGGTATGTCGCATTGAAGGCTCTAAGCCAACAGCCGTCAGCCTTCCGCCATGGTTGACGCCCAGGTAAAAAACGGACGTTGAAAGCTGCCTTCTTGCGCCGAGTCCGGAGACGATCGGCGATTGTAAAACGCCACTTCAGGTCGTCAGTAATCAGCCGCCGGCCATTTAGAAACTGACGGCTGATAGCTGATGACTGAAAGCTTCAGTCAGCCTCCGAGCTTGGCGCGGACTTGCTCGCTCGCGCGCTTGCCGTCTACGTTCTTGCCCACCAACTTCGCCATCGCCGCCTTCATCACCTTGCCCAGGTCCTTGACGTGGGTGGCCCCGGTTTCCGCGATGGCAGCGGCGACAGCCGCAGCGATTTCCGCCTCGCTCGCCGCCGCCGGCAGGTAGGTTTCGACAATCTTGATTTCGGCCTCTTCCTTGTCGGCCAAGTCGTCGCGCGCGCCCTTGCGGAATTGCTCGATGGACTCCCGGCGCTGCTTCACGAGCGTCCGCAGGACGGCGATCGCTTCCGCGTCTTCGAGCGGCTTGCCAAGCTCAACCTGCTTGTTCTTGAGCGCCGCCTTCATCATCCGCAGGACGGAGAGTTTCAGCGCCTCCTGCGCCTTCATCGCCGCGATCAGATCCTTCCCCACATGTTCCACAATACTCATGGTTACATCTACTCCATCAATCTGCCCGGAATTAATCGCTCCCGTGAAAAACTGCATCAATGGGGAACGGCTGGCCGCGCCAGAATATCACGCGGAAAAGGGAATACGTGGAGATACTTCTGAAACTCCTCTGGCACTCCAGGCTCCAGACAGCCTCTCATGCAGCCCTCTCCCAAGCAAGGCGCGACTTTGAGCTAAAGACCTTTCGTCGCCTTGCCCGGCACGCGAACCCACACTCTCTCGCCCCGCAGCATGATGCGGTGGGAGAAGTTCCTCAGCGCAGACCCTACCGCCGGAAACCGGCAGGCCGCGGGCGACAGCAAACGGAGGCAGCCCTGGCGTTGCACATAAAGGAGAAATTGCTTCATCACGGTGGTTCCGGGCAAACCTTGAGTTCTCGTCAAGAGCGGTGGGGTCGAGAGTTCTCGCCTTCCGAAATGCCCCGCGAATATACCATAAAGACAATCATGCCAGCGGCAGCATTCCACCGCCACCATGGACGAGCCGCCCGGCTGGGCCGGTTCGTCGCCCTTAAGTTCTTGCTCGACGTAGGGGCGCGCGGCACGCCCGCAGGGGGCGAACGCCGTTCGCCCCTACAGGACCGGCAGGCGCTGGGCCGCTTCCGGCGGGAAGCGCGCGTGGCCTCCGCGCTCAGGCAGCACAAAACGTCTACACCTCAATGCGTGGCTACGGCGCGCACTGAAAGCCTGATTGACAGACCGGCCCCTCCGTGCAAGACTATGAATGCTGACATTTGATTGTGGAGTGTTAACCGTCGGTTTTTCTCTGCGCCCGTAGCTCAGCTGGATAGAGCACTTGCCTACGAAGCAAGGGGTCGGGTGTTCGAATCACCCCGGGCGTACCATCTTGACCCCCACTGCCTCATTGGATTAGCGCACTCCCCTTCGTAACCGATTTTTCTTCCGAGGGAACATCTGGGAACAAGAAAAGCGCCAAGTCCTCGACGGCCTGGCGTTTCACCTCTTCGAAGGGGTGCGTGTAGATCATGGTCGTCTCGGGTCTCGCATGCCCGAGAAGAGATTGCAGGACCGGCACCGCGACGCCAGCATTCCCGTTGTACGTGCTGAAGGTGTGACGAAGCGAATGCCAGCCGAAACGCGGAATCTCCAGGCGTGCGCAGGCCGGCCACAGGTGTCGGCGCATGAGGTTGCGGTCGCGGAGGGGCGTTCCTGCGGCGCTTGGGAAGAGCCAGTCGGAACCTGGGGGTCGCATCGTGAGCCAATGGTGAAGGATGGGGACGAGGCATGATGCGAGCGGAACCCCGCGCTCACTCCCGGGCGTCTTCGGAGGTCCCACCTAACCGCGATACACATCCCGGCGAACGGAGACGAGCGTGCGTGCGGTGTCCACGTCCCGGACTTCGAGCGCCAAGAGTTCCCCGATGCGGAGGCCCGTGAGGACGCGCATCATGCGTTACCCAACCGGCACAGGGCAGCGGCAGCCGTGGGCTGTCAGGTTCGTCTGGAGCTTGTCTGACCCCCAGTTGTAAACACTGGGCCATTTGAGAATTGAGTGACTGATCGACGGAAAGGTGAACTCCTCCCCTGGCTCAATCACCCGATGGCCCAATGACTCAACGCCTTCATGCCTGCAATGGCGCGGCAGGGCGCCTATTGCTGCCAGCCGCCACCCAGGGCACTGTAAATTTGCACCAGGGAGAGCATCTCATTCAGCCTTGCCTGGGAAAGATTCAGCTCGGCGGCTAGGTAATTGGTTTCGTTGGTCAGGACTTCGAGGTAAGCGGACGAGCCACCATCGTAGCGCACGTGCGCCAGCCGGGCGGAGTCCTGGGCGGCGGCGGCCAAGAGCTCCTGTTGCTCACGCACCTCGCGGCTCTTCTGGTAGGCCACCAAAGCGTCCGAAACATCCCGGAACGCATTCTGGATCGTCTGGCGGTATGCCAGTAACACCTGTTGTTGCTGCGCTTCCGCCAGCCGGACATTGGCCTGCAACTTGCCCGCGGTGAAGAGAGGCTGGGTGACGGAGCCGGCGACATTCCAAGTGCCTGCAGGCTTGGTGAATAGGTCGGCCAAAGCTGAGCTCATGAATCCAAGAGTTCCCGTCAGGGAGATGGAGGGGAAGTAGGCGGCCCGTGCCACACCGATCTGGGCATTGGCAGCGATCAATTGCTGCTCGGCCTCGTGAATGTCGGGACGGCGTTCGAGCAATTGGGAGGGCAGCCCCGCGGGAACAACGGGCGGCCGCGCTTGTTCGGTCACGCTGCTCCCCCGAGTGATGGGTCCGGGGGATTGAGCGAGCAGGAATCGGATGTAGTTCTCTTCCTGTTCGATCTGCCGTTCGAGATCCGGAAGGGTGGCTGAAGCCACATAGACAAGCTGCTCCGCCTGCCGTACGTCCACCATCGAAGCAGCCCCATGATCCGCCAGGAGCTTTGTCAGCCGTAATGATTCCTGTCGGGAGGCGAGGGTGTGCTGGGTGATTTCGAGATCGAGGTCGAGCGCCCTGAGCCGGAAGTAAGCGCTGGCAACATTGGCAACGAGGGTGCTCGCCACAGCGCGCTTTCCCCACTCGGTCTGGGCCAGATTGGCGCGAGCAGCCTCAGTTGCCCTTCGGTACTTCCCCCAGAAGTCAATGTCCCACGACGCGGCTCCCCCCACCTGCATATAATCCCAGCGATAAGCAGAGAAAAAGGGGCTGGCGGGCTGGCGTTCGGTTGTGCCGCCGACCCCCACCCCCGCCGACGGGTACTGATTGGAACGTGCGATGCGGAGTTGCGCCTGCGCTGCCAGCACGCGTTGCGCGGCGATGCGCAAGTCGTAGTTCTGTTCAAGTGCCGTCCGAATGAGTGACTGAAGCTGCTCATCTCGGAAAACGACCCACCATTTGGCATCCCCCAGCGATTCGGATGAAGCCGCCACCGGAGCGGTGACCTGCACTCCCCGATATCCCCCGGGGACGTCAGTTTTGGGACGCTGGTAATTCGGCCCGACCGTGCAGGCAGTCAACAAAGAAACCGGAAGCGAGATAGAAAGGCACCTTGGCAAGCGCATCATGCGAGCTGTCCCCCCTTTGCGTCACCGGCTTCAGGTTGCTGGTTGGAGTGGCGGCGTAGCCGGGAAGAGAGGCCCTCGACCACAGCGAAAGTGACCGGAATCAGGAAGATTGCAATCAAGGAGGCGGCAGACATGCCACCGATTACCACGGTCCCCAGAATGCGGCGCCCAACCGCCCCGGACCCCTTCGCGGTCCAGAGCGGGATGCAACCCAGGATGAAGGCGAAAGACGTCATCAGGATGGGGCGCAGGCGGAGCCAGGCCCCGCCCAGCGCGGCCTCCACAATACCCTTTCCGCGTTCATGCTCGTTCTTGGCGAACTCCACAATGAGGATGGCATTCTTGGCTGCCAGGCCAATCAACATCACCAAGCCGATCTGCGCGTAAACATCGTTCTCGAAGTGCCGCGACAGGAGCGCCAGAAACGCCCCGGCAACAGCGATGGGCGTACCCAGCAAGACGCTAAAAGGCAGGGACCAGCTTTCGTACAAGGCGGCAAGGATCAGGAAGACGAACAGGAGCGAAAGCCCGAAGACCGCCACCGCCGGCACGCCTTGGGCGGCTCTCTGCTCCTGAAACGACATGCCCATGTAGTCAAAGCCCATCTCCCGGGGCATGGTTTGAGCGAACACTTCTTCCATGGCTTTCATGGCCTGTCCCGAGCTGATCCCCGGAGCGGCGGTGGCGTTGACCTGCGCCCCCGTGTACTCGTTGTAGCGCATCAGGAACTCCGGACCGCTGATGCTTCGAATGTTGGCCAAGGTGCTCAGCGGCACCCTCTTCCCGTTGGGATTGGTCACATAAAACCGGCCGATGTCACTCGCATTGACGCGGTAGTCACCCTCAGCTTCCAGGTAGACCTGCCACTGGCGTCCGAAGCGGTTAAAGTAGTTCACCAGATAGCCACCCATGAACGTCTCGAGGGTTTGGTACACTTCCGCAATGTTAACCTGCTGGCGCAACACCTTCTCACGGTCCACGTCCACATAGATTTGCGGAACGTGCGCGGCGTAGGTGGTTATGACGCGCGCCAGTTCCGGACGCTGCTGAGCCGCAGCCACAAACCGGTCAAGGTTGTTGGCAAAAAAATCGCCTCCGGCCCCGGACCGGTCTTCCAACACAAAGTTCACGCCACCCGCCGCGCCGATGCCCGGGATGGCGGGAGGCGAGAAAGCAAAGCAGACGCCTTCACTCACCTGCGAGAGTTCCCGATTGAGGCGCGCCTGTATTGCCTGCGCCTGCAATTCCGGCGACCGGCGCTCGTCCCAATCCTTGAACCGAACGAAAAAGAGCGCGTCATAGGAACTCTGAGTTCCGCTCAGGATGCTGAACCCCATGATGGCAGTAACGGCTTCCACTCCAGGCACCTTCTGGACAATCTCTTCGACCTTCCGTGCGGCCGCCGACGTGCGTTGCAGCGACGCGCCTCTTGGCAACGTCAAAGTGATCATCATGTAGCCCTGGTCTTCTTCAGGAAGGAAGGAAGTGGGCAGCTTCTTTCCCAGGCCCACAGCGAGAACGGCGATAAGAGCCAGGAAAAGCAGGCTGAAACCGGACTTGTGGATGAGCAGGCGGGAGAAATTGATGTACCCGTTCCTGGAGCGGTTGAACACCCGGTTAAACCCGCCGAAGAACCAGCCAATCGGCCCGCGGAACCGCTGGCGCGGTTTGAGAATCAGCGCGCAGAGCGCGGGGCTCAACGTAAGAGCGTTAAAAGCTGAGAAGATTACCGAAATTGCAATGGTGACCGCGAACTGCTGGTACAGCCGGCCGGTGATCCCCGGAATAAACGCCGTCGGGATAAAGACTGCAGCGAGGATCAGCGCAATGGCGATCACCGGCCCCGAGACCTGTTGCATCGCCAGGAGAGTGGCATCACGCGGCGCCATCCCCTCCTCAATATGGTGCTCAACCGCTTCGACCACCACAATGGCGTCGTCCACCACCAAACCAATGGCCAGGACCAACCCGAACAGCGAGAGCGTATTGATCGAGAATCCCAGCAGCGGAAAGACGACGAACGTCCCAATCAGAGAGACTGGCACCGCCAACATGGGAATCAGCGTAGGGCGCCAGCCCTGGAGAAAGACGTAAACGACGAGAATAACCAACAGCAGGGCCTCAAACAGCGTAAGCAGGATTTCATGGATCCCTGCCGTGACTGCTTTCGTGGTGTCCACGGCGATTTCGTATTCCATGTCTTTCGGAAGGCGGCGCCCCAATTGCTCCAGCTTTTCGCGAACTCCGGCCGCGGCGGAAATCGCGTTCGAACCAGGCAGTTGGTAGATACCGATGGCCGCGGCGGGCACGCCATTGGATCGCACGTCGAAGCTGTAGCTTTGGGCTCCCAGCTCGATGCGCGCCACATCTTTGAGCCGCAGGGTTGATCCGTCCGGATTGGAGCGCACCACGATCTCGTCAAATTCTTCTGGCATCACCAGGCGTCCTTGGGAACGGACGGTGTAAGTGAACTCCTGGCCCTTGGGCGCCGGTTCTCCGCCGACTTGCCCCGCCGGGTTCACGGTGTTCTGCGCTTGCAGCGCGGAGACAATCTGCGGAACCGTTACGCCCAGCTTTGCCAATTGATCGGGTTTCACCCAGACGCGCATCGCGTATTGGCCGCCAAATACCTGCACGCGCCCCACGCCCGGGACGCGCGAAAGTTCATCAACGTAGTTGATGTAAGCGTAATTGGTCAGAAAGTTTCGGTCGTACGTCGCGTGGGGTGAATAGAACGAGATGACCATCATCGCGGCTGCCCGGGACTTCTGCACGATGACGCCGATGGTATTCACCATGGCCGGCAACTGCGGAGTGGCCTGCGAAACGCGAAGTTGCGTCAAAATCTGATCGATATTGGGGCTGGTCCCGACGTCGAAATTCACCGTCAAATTAGTGTTGCCGTAATTGTCGTTCGTGGAATACATGTAGTTCATGTAGTCCACGCCGCTCATGAGGCTTTCAATCGGAGTGGCGACGGATTCCTGCATGGTTCTCGCGTCTGCCCCCGGATACATGGCGCGCACCTGGATTTCGGGCGGCACAATCTCCGGGAACTGTGCAATCGGAAGGGTGGCCATGGCCACTGCTCCGACGATTACCATCACGATGGAAATCACCATGGCGACAATGGGGCGGCTGATGAAGAACTTGGAAATCATCGGTTTCCTTCCGGCTGCGGGGCCTCGGCCGTGGGCTTCACGGCCATGCCGTCGCGCACCTTCGAGGTGCCCTCTGAAACGACTTCTTCGCCCGGAGCCAAGCCCTCGTCGATGACCCACAACGAACCCACGCGCTCTCCGACCTTCACCTTCCGGAGGGAAATCCTGTTCGCTGCGGCCACGACGGCCACTTCGTAGGTTCCCTGCAGTTCCGTCACGCAGCGTTGTGGAACGAGAACCGCTCCCTGGCGTACGCCCACCAGCGCCCGAATGCGCCCGAACTGCCCGGGGCGAAGGATGTTCCCAGGATTGGGAAATGCTCCGACTACCCGGATCGTTCCGGTCTGCGGATCCACCTGCCGGTCGGTGAAGATGACGTGCCCCTTGCGCGGATAAGTCGAACCATCCGACAGGATAAGATCAAGTGCCCTGGAATCTGAGGTACGCAGTAAATCGCTGGCCGAGGTCTTCTTCAGCAGCCTGGAAGTGAATTGGAGGTACTCTTGCTCGCTGATGGGGAAATAGACTTTGATGGGGTCGAGCTGGGAAACCGTTGTGAGGACGGTCGCCGGTCCAACCAGATTACCCATCTGCGTCGTGGCGATTCCCGCGATACCGTCCACAAGGGAGCGGACACTGGTGAATCCGAGGTTCAGTTGCGCCTGCTCGACTGCAGCCTCAGCAGCCTGAATGGCGGCTTGAGCCTGCATTCGCGCAGCCGTTTCGGTGTCAAGCTGGCTCTGGGCGATGGCCCGCTCCTTCACCAGGGGCGTGTCGCGCTTCACATTGACGTCCGCCAAATAGAATTGCGCCCGTGCCTGGGCCAGTTGCCCTTTTGCCTGGTCGAGCGCCGCCTGGAACGGCCGTGGGTCGATTTCAAACAGCACGTCGCCCTTATGCACGTAGGAGCCTTCCCTGTAATCCTGGCTAATGAGATACCCGCTCACCTGGGGCTGAATCTGGGCGTTTATGTAGCCCTCCAGGGTTGCAACCCATTCGGCGTGGACGGGCACGTCCATTTGGATTGCCTTCACCACCGCCACCGACATGGGTGGACCTGAGGCGGCGGACCGCGACTTCGCACCGCCGCAACTCGGGCCCATCAACACCACGGCCGTCAGCGCAGCCAGGATCAGACCAACGCGGACCCCGGCGGACAGCCTGCCGAAGGCCTTGGACCTTGCCCGGCAAGGAGCCCGTCGCAACACACGAGGGCTGGATTGTTCTGGCTCCTGCAAGAAAACAAAGTCTATGCTCATCAAATTCAGCACCCCTTCTTAACAACGCCTGGGATATCCGACACCATGACTGCCCTTGCCGTGCCGGCCTGCGCCTGCTCACCCATGTCCAGTGGTCACACTGCCACCCCAGGGCTGTTTCAGCCGAACCCGTATTTATAAATCATTTGATTGCAGCACTGTCCGGTTAAAACTCGAACAGATTCAGTTGCTTACCGGGATTCAGGTTTTCGGTTTCGTCGGCAAAGTTGAAAAACCCCTCTAAAATCGGGGTTTTTTCGAAAATCGTGACGCTGAGAAT
>Ga0315279_10002928_pt1 | contig 24654 bp, 16 predicted proteins | sample YL17G06_20_MG_FD_203694 | JGI IMG/M metagenome (GOLD analysis project Ga0315279, IMG submission 203694) | Sediment microbial communities from Yellowstone Lake, YNP, Wyoming, USA - YL17G06_20 | ecosystem: Environmental > Aquatic > Freshwater > Lake > Sediment | place: USA: Wyoming | collected...
GGCCGGCCTTGACTGGTCGCAATCGGGGCAGCGGCTGGCGTTCTGGTGCGATTCGGGGCTATACTCGGTCAACATCGCGCAGGGCTGGGTGGTGCGGCTCGCGTCGCGCGCGGTGGCGGGTGTGTGTTCGCCTGACGGCATCCAGGTGGCGTGGAGCGACGACGATGGCACGTACGTTGGTCGCAGTGATATCGCTGGCGGCATCCGCGTCGCGGAGGCCGGCAGAATCGCCGGATGGAGCCCGGACAGCAGGTGGGTGCTGGTCGAGTCTTCTCCCCCCGGGCACGCCCCCGAGCTCTACGCCGCCAGGGCCGACGGCAAAGGCCTCGCGCCGCTGGCGCCCAATCCAGCGTGGGATGGCGATGCCGCGTGCTCCCCGGACGGCCGCTGGGTGGCGTTTGTGTCCGGGCGCGACAGCGCCCGTTCCGACATCTGGGTGGTGGGCTGGGACGGCTCACATCTCACGCGCGTGACCTCGATGTTCGAGGCGGGCGAGCCGGCCTGGTCGCCGGACGGGGCCACCCTGGCCTTCTCCGGCAGGGAGTCCGGTTCCTCGCACCGGCGCATTTACTGCCTCGGTTTCCGTACCCGCAAGCTGACGTGCGTCACGGCCGGCACCGAGGCCGATTACCGCGCTCCCCGCTTCGTAGGGCCGACCTATCTTCTCTATCGCGGCGCCGGTTGCGAAATGGCAAACCTGAGCACCGGTGCCCGGCGCGCCCTGCCGCAGGGCGAACTCGCGCCCGACGGCCGCAGGGTGGCCGCCCTGTCGGGCTGCCCGGGTTCGCTCGATGTCATGGCCCTCAAGGACGGCAGCCGGAGCTCTGTGGACAAGGGGGTCGAGGCCTTCGCCTGGTCCCCCGACGGTCGCTGGCTTGCTTACCTGGCGCTCACCAACGGCCCCGGTGGCCAGCCGGTGCGAGAGCTGTGCATCAACACCCTCGACCCGAAAGGGATTTACATCCTCTGGAGCGAAGGTCTGCGCAGTCCGGGGCCCTCCTGAGGCGAGGCCCGCTGTCGTCGGTCTTGCCGCCGCATGCGCTTCGATCCCCGCGCCCGCCTGGCCGGAGGGCTCTGGTGCCCCATCATCCCGGAGGTTCGCATGAAGATCGGCATCGTCACCTATAACCTCGCCCGCGAATGGGACCTGCCTACGCTCATCGAGCGCTGCGCCGCCACCGGCATGCAGGGGGTGGAGTTGCGCACCGGCCACGCCCACCAGGTCGAGGTTGGCCTTACGCCGCAGCAGCGCAAGGAAGTGCGCCAGCGCTTCGCCGACTCCCCGGTGGAGCTGGCGGGGCTCGGCAGCGCCTTCGAGTACCACTCGGTTGACCCCGGGGAGGTGCGCCGCAACATCGAGGGCACCAAGGAGTACGTCAAGCTCGCCGCCGACGTCGGAGCGCCGGGCGTCAAGGTCCGTCCCAACGGCCTCAACGTGGATAAGGGAGTTCCCAAGGAGCAGACCCTGGAGCAGATCGGCAAGGCGCTGCGGGAGTGCGGCGAATTCGCCCACGGCTACGGCGTCGAGATCCGCCTCGAGGTCCACGGCAAGGATACTTCGCTGCTGCCCAACATCCGGGCTATCCTCGACGTCGCCGACCACGACAACGTCTTCGCCTGCTGGAACTCCAACCAGTCGGACCTGGTGGATGGCTCGGTGCGCCAGAGCTTTGACCTGGTGCGCGGCCGCATCCGCCTGGTGCACATGCGCGACCTCTACCTCGAGGACTACCCGTGGCGCGAGCTGTTGGGGCTGCTCCAGGACTCGGGATACCAGGGGTACTGCCTGGCGGAGGTCTCGGAGAGCGCCGACCCCGAGCGCGTCATGCGCTACTACCGCGCGCTGTGGCTGGCGTACCAGGGCGCTCAGTAGGGCGACCGTCCCGGTTGCCCATCCAGGTGGCGCGGCCGCCCCGGCGTATGGTACCATCTCGGCAATGAGAACACCTCGCGTCCAACGCCTGCGCGATCGCGCGCTCCGGCGGGCCTTCCCGCCGGAGCTGACCTGGGAGCCGCACTTGCTGCGCGTGGAGTCGCTGCGCGGCTCTGTGGGCGAGCCCTGGCACATCGCGCGCAAGGGGCGCATGATCCGCCGCGTGCTGGCGAACCTCACGCCCGTCATTGACCACGACGAGCTGATCGTGGGCAAGGTGTGGCTGCGCGAAGCCGATGGAGAACACGCGGCGCGCCTCAAGGCCGTGCGCGCTTTCGCCGATTCGCAGCCCCCGGTCGCGGGTCAGACCGGGCACGCCCAGCTCGACCTCGATACGCTGCTGACACGCGGCGCCCGCGGCGTGCAGGATGACGTTCGCCGCCGCGCCGCCGAGCTAGACCCGTCCCGCCCGGACGACCAGCGGCGGCTCAAGTTCTACGAGGCCGCCCTCGAGGCGCTGGAGGGCCTGTGCGAGTGGGCGCAGGCCTACGCCGTCGAGGCCGAGAGGCAGGCCGGCCATTGCCCCGACCCGCAGCGCAAGGCGGAGCTCGAGCGCATCGCCGAGGTCTGCCGCCGCGTCCCGGCGTACCCCGCCCGCACCTTCCACGAGGCCCTGCAATCGGTGCATTTCGCGAACGCGGCGACGATGATCGCCGAGCCCGTGGGCTACCTCGTCCCCGGCCGCATTGACCGTTACCTGCTGCCGTACTACCGGGACGGTATCGCCTCCGGCCACCTGACGCACGAGCAGGCGCAGGAGCTGCTCGATTGCTCGTGGATCGTCATCAGTGAGTACGTCGCCAAGGGCGGTGCGGTCAGCGTCATGGTCGGCGGGCCCGATGCGGAGGGCCGCGACGTGACGAATGACATCACCTGGATGGCCCTGCAGGCGGTCGAGGACGTGGCCCTGTCCTACCCCAGCGTCGGCATCGCCTGGTACCCGGGCACGCCGGACGAGCTGCTCGAGCGCGCGGCGGAGCTGATGGCCCGCGGCACCGGCAACCCCGCTCTCTTCAACGACCCCGTCATCTCCGCGGGGATGCGGCGCTACGGCGTGCCGGACGCCGACAGCCACGAGTTCATCAACTCCACGTGTGTCGAGATTACCCCCGTCGGCGCCAGCAACGTTTACGTCGCCAGCCCCTACTTCAACCTCTGCGGGGAGCTGCTCGCGCTCATGGCGGAGGTTATCGCCGGCGAGGCGGCCGCGCCGTCGTTCGACGACTTCCTGGCGGCGTACAAGCAGCGCATGGCGGGCGCCATCGCCCGCGCGGTGGAAGAGCAGAACACGTGCCGCGAAACCCGCGCGCGCCACGGCGGCAAGCCCCTGCAGTCCTGCTTCACGCGCGACTGCATCGAGCGCGGCGCCGACATTGACGAAGGCGGCGCGCGCTACAACTGGGTCGAGTGCTCCTTCGTCGGCCTGGCGAACCTGGTGGACAGCCTCAACAACCTCCGGCGGCTGGTGTACGACCGCGGCGAGCTCTCGCTGGCGGATCTCAAGCGCGCCCTGGACGCGGACTTCGCCGGTGCGCCGGAGGTGGCTGCGCGCTGCCGCGACGCGCCGGCGCGTTACGGGTGTGACGATCCCCGGGCGGACGCTCTCGCCCAGGAGTTGACGTCGTTCTTCGCCGCGGAGTGCGCGAAGCACGAGATATGGCCGCTCTCCCCGTTCATACCCGGCTTTTTCTGCTGGATCATGCACGAGCAGTTGGGGCGCGTGACGGGTGCGACGCCCGATGGCCGGCGCGCCGGCTTTCCCTTCGCCGACGGCGCGGGGCCGTCACAGGGCAGCGAGCGCGAGGGGCCGACGGCGGCCATCCGCTCGACCACCAAATGGGATCACACGCCGATGCTGGGGGGGCTGGTGCTGAACCTGAAGTTCGCCCCCGGCGTGCTTGCGGACGAGGCGGGACGGCGCAAGCTGCGGGCATTGCTGCAGACCGCGATGGAGCTGGGCGCGTTCGAGGTGCAGGTCAACTGCGTGGACCGCGAGACCCTGCGGGCGGCGCAGCGCACGCCCGAGCTCTACCGCGACCTGCTGGTGCGGGTGGCGGGGTACTGCGACTACTTCGTGGGCTTGAGCGCGGAGATGCAGGCGGAGATCCTCGCGCGCACGGAGTTCACGTAAGGCCAGGTCGCCGATTGGCCCGACCCAACATGCACCCGCACAACGGGTCGGTCCCTTGACCGACCCGTTGAAACCCGCCTGTGGCCCCAAGAACCGAGTCGTAAGGCAGAAGCTTGCCTTCTGCCCTTTCGGGTGATACGCGGGAGGCGGGCTCCGGCCCCACCGATAAATCACCTGCGCCCGGCTGTCCAGCGGAGGCCGGCGCGCCTACTGCTCCTCGCCCTCCATCTCGCCTACGCGCACCTGGATCTCCTCGCGGTTCTCGATGCGCTCGATCTTGCCGTCGCGGATCCACACCACGCGATCGGAAACATCAATCATCTTGAGGTCGTGGGTGGCGGAGATGACGGTTACGCCCTGCTCCTCATTCATCTGCTTGAGCAGAACGATGATCTCCTTGCCGGTCTTGAGGTCGAGGTTGCCGGTGGGCTCGTCGGCGAGGATGATGCCCGGGTCGTTGGCCAGGGCGCGGGCGATGGCGACGCGCTGCTGCTGGCCGCCGGACAGCTCCGAGGGCTTGTGGTGCAGCCGGTCGCCCAACCCCACCTTCTCCAGCAGCTTCTGGCCTTTGGTCTGGGCGTCGTCGGTGGCTAGGCCGGCGAAGATCATGGGCAGGGTCACGTTCTCGAGCGCGGTCATCACCGGGATGAGGTTGAAGGTCTGGAAGATGTAGCCGATGCGGCGGCAGCGCAGGAACGCCAGCTCCGCCGCGCCGAGCTGCGCCATGTCCACCTCGTCGATGAAGACGGTGCCCTGGCTCGGCTTGTCCAGCCCGCCGATCATGTTGAAGAGGGTGGACTTGCCCGACCCCGAGGGGCCCATGATGGAGACATACTCCCCGCGCTTGATGTCGAGCACCACGCCGTCCAGAGCGCGCAGCGCGATGCCCCCCATGATGTATTCCTTCGCCAGATCCTTGGTGCGGACGATGTATTCGCTCATGCGGCGCATGGGGCTGGTCATAGGTTGCTCCTCTGTATCACCGGGGATCGTCTTGCGACTTTAATATCTTTCCGACTTGTACGATTTCGTCCCTGGTCTCTCGCAGAATCCGTTTGACCTCAGAGTCGTCGGCTGTCGTCGGCAGTCGGAGTATTTCCGTAAACCTCGTTAGAAAGATCGGTGAGAGCTCCTCGTAGAAGTCGCTAATGTCCTGGCGGAATATGAGATACTGGTTATCGTAACTTGGCAGGAGCGACTCCACCGTTGCCTCCGGGTCGCGCGTACGAAACATCCCATTCTCCTCGTAGAACGCTTGCAGGGAAGGCAGCCCTACGGGCCTCATCAGACGCTGTCGGTTTGCCTCTACGCTCGATAGCTCCTTGATAACGCGCCACCCGGCGATCGGACTAACGCTTCCCTTGAGTATGGCGAGGTACCAAGTCCCGCACATCCTTGGGCCTGGCAACGGAAGAATTCCGACCTTCTCGTCGAGCTTGCCCTCCGCGAAACGGAGCATGTCTCCCAAGGTGCTGTACCAGTGCCTCCAGAGTACAGCATCGAACCGCGCGCGTGGATCTCCGTTTGGCGGTTTGAGAAGCTCTGGATCAACGAGACTCCGCAGTAACCGGAATGTCTCCAGCATTTCTGGGTGCCCGTCGTCGCCCAGGGTGATGGTTTCCGGGTCGCTCGGGTCCTTGAACAGCCGTCCGCCCAGGCTGTAGAGAACCTCTATCACCATACAGTTGATCGCTTCCTCAGCTATTCTGTCGAAGTCGAATGGCCATCGTGGTATCGGCTCACGCCTCTCTCTACCAAGCTTGACTCCCTGTGCTAGTTGAAGAATCCCCGCCCAACTCGAAGGCGCTTGTTGATGCAAGTCGGGTAAGATGTCCTTTCGATAGCAGAGAAGACCCAGGTCTAGGTAGTACGGAACCGCAAACCAGGAAGCCCCGAGTGTGGCACATTTCAGAGCCTCCTGGTGGTACAGTCTGGCAGCTGACGCGCCTCCTTCCCATAGCGGCTCCTCAAGGAACCCATCCAGCGGCTCCAGAGCACCTGCCGCGGCCAGCCTTCGCACCCAGTGCGTGTCGATACACATCACCACGGTGTCTGACCGTGGCACCCCGGCTTGAAGTCGAACTCCTGGGCAAATCTGCTCATATTCGGGCCCCTTGAAGGAGTCAAAGTGGATCTGACCTGGGGCAAATGCCGGTTTCATCAGCCGTTCCACGTCTGCCACATAAGCTTCGTCAGCGAGTCCCCCGCCGTAAAGCCGAACGAGAACGTCCACAGGTTTGGGTGACTCCTGGGTCAATCCGGTGAAGCCCTGGAACGTCGACGAGACGTCGACTTTCCGGCCAATCGCCGACAGTTCCTTCAACTCGCCGTCGAACTCGCCATCGCGGGTTCTCAAAACACGAATCCCGGTCGTTTCTCTGCCATATACTGAGAAGCTGTATGTGGCGATGATGTTGTCCACGACACCTGCGAGTTCCGACCTCGGCCGTTGCTCTGCCGGCTCTCCAGCCCTCGCAACGTCGATGTACATCGCGGTAATGTCGTTCCTCCTGCACAGTTCAACGAGGGCAGGAACGAACATCTTGTCCGCAGCGATTAGAGGAAAACGCACCGGTATCTGCGCCACGTCTTCAAAGACTAGCCTGCGATACGGCTGCTGTCCATCTCGGCCCTCCTGCGCTTCTCGTATCCATGCCATGATGCAGTCTATAACGTATTCCGGCGTGTGATATCCTGGCGGGACCTCCACTATTCTGCACAGGCCATCAGGCCGATCAAGCAGTTGCTCTCTTAGGAACGAGTAGTTGCTCGCCGTTTCCTCGACAGCGCCTTGATCGCGCCGGAAGGTTATGAGCATGCCACGTTCGCCACGCTTGACGCCCGCAGCCAGGAAGTGCAGACCCAGAATGTTCTTCTTAGTGCCTGGCGCCCCCACCAGTAACGTAGAGGATCCCGCACATAAACCGCCTCTCAACATGCTATCGAGACCGTCAATCGCCGTCTCGCACCTTGCGCGGCGACAAGGCAGCTCGCGCTCTGCTTCGGCGCGCCCACCGGCATTGGTTTCCCGCCGGCGAGCATGTTCCCCGGCCAGCAGAGCCGCAATCGAGGGGAACACGTTTATGCCCGTCTGGAGGGGTCGTCGCAGGACATCCTTACCTGCCTCGCCCACAATTGAGAAGACGTGCCTCCCCCGGTAGTGCGCCTGGCAGCGGCACTTGCGAATATCGAGGAAGCGTTTTGAATAGAGACCAGCCTTCGGCTCCCATCCAAGCTCGATGACCGCATGACCAGCGAATTCAAGGGGGCTGGCGTGCTCTCTGCCGAACTCCGCATCTTCATAGATGAACAGCGCCGACACGTTCTCGTTGCAGAAGAGACTCGCAAGCTGCCTGAAGTGTTCGCGCCTAACTCCGCCTTCGATGACATTCACGCTATCCACAACCGCCAGTTTAAGCCGGTCACCGTACCGGGGCCTCAGTATCTCATCCCATTGCTTGGCGATCCAGTCGATGGCATCTTCCATACTTCCGCTGGGTGCTGACGCGAAGACAATGGTGCCCCCGCCAGCTGCTCCGAGCATGCCTTCATTTGCGTCCTTGAGGTATCCCACCTCCGGTGTGCCGTCGACCCGCCAGCCGAACCGCCCGATCAATGCATCCAATTCTCTGGGGTCCTGCTCTAGGCAGTAGTAAACGACCGCCGCGCCCGCCTCGTGCTTCGCAAAGTTGGTAGCCATCTGCAGGGCGAGAATCGTCTTCCCTGAACCCGGACCACCCTTGACAAGAATGGAAAGGCTGCCCCCAGGGCTGCACTCGAAACCCCCTCCCAGTAGGAAATCAAGGCCGGGAATACCGGTTCCAAGAATTCTACCGCGTGGCATCTTGTCCATCATCCCTGCTCATCCCCCTCCGCTCGGTCCGGCCTTGTCGGCAGCGCGGCCCGAAATTGCTCCTCAGTGAGCTCGCCCTTAAGCCTGATCCATCTCTCGCTTTCGCCCCACACCGCAAGCCCTTGCTGCACGAGACTGTTCATAATAGACTTGCGGAACACTCGCGGCTTCAACGTGATCATCTCCAGCATTCCCAGGTGGATCTGGTTTAGCCCCGTGCTCGCAAGTCGTGCCTGCAGTTGGGGAAACCACTTTTCCGCGCGCCTGTCTGCCTGCTCCTCGGTCAGATGCTCCACGGGAGGCGTGGGCTCGACATCGGGTGCCGGACTGCCCGAACTAGGAACAAGGGCATCGCAAATCCGCTTCGTTGCGTCATCGATTTCTTGGACCATGCTGTCGCGATCCTGGGTGATTTCTCTCATGCCTTTGGCATGCCGGACCCTGACAGACATCTCCGATAGAAGCGCAATGGCCGCCACTCCTATGACACACACTAGATACAGGACGTTATGGGCCACAGTCCGCACCTCCCCCTGTAAACAGTCTCGAGAGCGTATGACTTGCTACCGAAGCCGCAGCCCTTCACGGTAGGCCATGCCCATTGTTCGGACGTGATCTCCACGTGCGCCCGTCGCGTGGGTCGCCGCACTCAGATTCACGAGGGTGCCTGCGGTTGCCTTTGGTCTGATGTTCTCTAGTGGTCCGAATCCGCGACAACGATGCCGTTGTGCCCTGTTCTAGCTCCCCGATACTTGGTTCTCGAGCTTATCCACCTTATCCTCCACCCGAGCCAGACGCCTTCCAGTCGCATCCCGCTCTCTTAAGAACGCCCCAGTGAGATCCGCTGTCCACCGAACGATGCGCCTACGCAAGAACTTATGACTTTCCCTCACGTAACTGAGAAGCATGCCTTGCCGCTGCATATTCGACAGGAGCGCGGCGACTACAAGCGTGGCCGCGATCGGGACGGCCAAGTCATTCGCCATTAGCCCCTCCTCCCTATACGAGCCCTCGCTGCTGAAACTGCAGGGGACCAGCGCAATGCCAACGCGGCGCCAGAGCGAAACGCGCCTGGGCGGACTGTCCGATGGACCATCCCATAATGCTGGTACGCGGGTCCCCTCAAATCTCCACGCGCAGGGCCGCCGCCGGCGGCATCTTCGCCGCTCGCCACGCGGGGTACATCGCCGCGACGATCGCCAGGAACCCACCCAGGATCACCGCCCCCACGATCCCGCCCCACAGGGGCAGGGGATGGCCGGATATCGTCAGCGCCGGCCCCAGGCGCGCGAAGGCGCCGGAGCCAAACTTCGCCATGTACACCAGCGCGCTGAAGCCAAAGCCGATGATGGCGCCCACGATCGCGCCCAGCATCCCCAGGATGCCGGATTCGAGCAGGAACAGGCGCACGACGAAGCTGTCGAGCGCGCCCAGGCATTTCATGGTGCCGATTTCCTTGTAGCGCTCGGTCACCGCCATCAGCATGGAGTTGACGATCCCCACGGTAGCGACCAACAGCGACATCACCACCAGCCAGATGCTGCGAGTGCCGATATCCACCCCCGCCTGCGGGTGGCCGCGCAGCACCGCCGTCTGCGTCAGCACCGACACCAGGAACGCTGTGCCCAGGAAAATCCCCGAGGCGGTGATAACCGATCGCCCCAGGCGCACGAAGATGGAGTTCAGGCTCATCTGCACCGACCGCCGCCAGGGCAGCATCACCTGTTGCTCGATGGTTGCTTCTCTATCCTCTGTTTGCCGCGACATCGGTGCGCTTGTTCTCCTTTGACCCCGGCGCCGCCTCGCGCGGCACCGCGATCGCGATCAGCTTGCGCTTCCCCAGCAAGCGCAGGAAGTTGGTGAGCGAGACCTCCGCCTCCTTGCGGTCCAGCTTGTACTTGCGCGCCAGCGCCTGTATCAGGTCGCTCACGGTATGGCGCCCGTCGCACTGTTGCCACACGTACGAGCCGACGCCGTCGAGCTCGACCTTGCGCTCCCTGGGCACCACGAACAGCAGCGACAGCAGGCGCCCGACCCAGTCCTCGCGCCGCCGCAGCACCAGCACCGTGCGCTCCTGCTCGGCGCGCCACTCCACCGCCTGGTTGCGCACCGGCAGCGCGGCCAGCGCCCGCTGCTTGTTCAGCCTCGGTCGTCTCCTCAGCAGCATCTCGCTCCCGTCGCCCTCACTAATGGCACCGCACCGAGGCCGCCGCCTCCAGCACCACCCGCGCATCTTCCTGGTGCACGCCCTCCACACTGTAGATGCGATTGGACTGCGGGCAGTGCCACACGCGCCCGTCGAAGTCGGACGCGATGCGCAGCCGCAGCAGTCGCTCGACCCACCTGCGCGCCCGGTGCAGCCCCCGCCGGCGGTGGCCCGTCACCGCCAGGCCGTCGTGCTCGTCGTGCCCTGCGACCGGCGCCGGCTCGCACTCCCACGTCACGTCGCGGCGGCGCACCTCCTCGACCTCATACCAGTGCTGCAGGTCGCGCTGCGCCAGCGCCACGTCCGCCATCCCCCAGCGCCGCGCCCACAGCTTGCGCCTGCCCGCGGCGAACGCCAGCTCCAGGTAGCCCGCCATCAGCTTCTGGCGGTCGAGCCGGAAGTCCTCCGGCGCCTCGAACTCCATGCCGTACAGCGCCCAGGTATAGCGTCCGTCGCGCCCGTGGTCCTCCAGCGAGGTCAGCACCGCCCGCGCGAGTTCCTGATCGCGGTCGCCGGGCGCGCTTATCACCTGCGCCACCACCGTGCGCCCGCACTTGCTGCACCTCCAGATGACCCCCTCGGCGCGCTCGTCGCCGCTCCACGAGAAACCGCGCAGGCGCTTGTCCCGCTTGCTGCGCCGGCTCAGCACCCGCGCGTGATTGTCCACCTGCAGACTGCGCCGCCGCCCGCGCTTGCGCACCCCCGTCAGGTACTTGTCCAACGCGCGGTCGAGATCGACGTCCTGCTCCGACCACTTGACTTCCAACCGCGGCCGGTTGCTGTCATCGAGGCGCAGATAGCCCGCCTTGTGGTCGCCGCCGATGGCGCCGAGGGTCCACTCGCCGGGCACGCGCCCGGTGATCCCCTGCCAGCCGAAGGTCGCGAACTCGGTTTCGGACATGTCGGCCCGCTTGTGGGTTATCGCGGGTTTGACGCTAATATGGCAACACCCTGATGGATTTCAAGATGATGGCGATGGCGATGCCGAACATGCCCATCAGCCCTTGGCCCGCAGCGTAGCCCGCGAGCAGCACCGGCGCGTACAGCCGCCAGCGATGCAGGCCGAAGCGCCTGCGGAAGTAGTACCTTCCCAGCAGCGCCCCGATGAATACGGGGATCACCGGGTACGTCGGCGCCATGAAGCCGTTGGCCAGGCCGTAGAACCACATGATGGGCGTCCGCGCCAGGGCGAGCACCGCGTAGAAGCCGAGGCTGCCGCCCAAGCTCATGCCCATGAGATTGGGCTTGAGGGCCTTGAGCAGCCACTGCTCCTCGTGGCCGCCGCGGGTGGCGGTGGCCCACAGGCAGGTCCAGGTCGCGTTCAGCGGCCAGAAGGTCTGCGCGTAGGGGTATGACGACGACGGGATCGGCCCCAGCCGCCAGAAGAACGACCAGAACAGGAAGCTGGTGACCAACAACAGGAAGAACAGGAACACCTCGGCCTTGACGACGCTGGTGAACTTGGTGCCGGTGAGCTCGATCTCGCGGAAACGCTGGGCCGCCCCGCCCTGGTCGTACAGCGGAACGCCGGCGAACCAGATGTCCACCCCCTTGTAGCCGCTGAGGATGAAGGTCGCCTGGGCAAGGTAGGGGATGCTCAGTCCGCGCGTGGTGATGCCGATCAGGCGCGCGGAGATGTAGCTGTTGATGGGGCTCCACACCAGGCCGAATAGCACGAGGATCCACATCGGGAAGCGCGGCACCAGCAGGTGAATGATGACGATGCTGCCCAGCGCCGAGATGAGCCAGGCGGTCACCGCCATCCACAGCGGGAAGTCCCCGCGGCCGGGCGGCGGCGGAACAAACCTGCGCCCGAGTTGGCGCCGGTCCGCCTCGCCGCGCGAGCGCAGGAAGCTGCCGCCGACCTGGATGAAGCCGATGATGGCGAAGCTGATCGCCACGCCGATGCCGATGCTCATCCAGAAGTCAATGCCGGTGGCGATGTCGGTCTGGATGAGGCTCATGCCCGGGCGCCAGCTCGGGAACAAACCCGGGTTCATGCGGTACAGCGTGGGGGTGAAGATGAAGTTGGAGAAGATGGAGGTGATGAACTGCCCCGCCGCGATGGGGAAGGGCAGAATAAAGCCCACCAGCACCGCTCCCAGGTCGGTGCCGAGGGCGATCTTGCCCGCGGGGAAGAGGCCCTCCGTGTTGGAGGTGAGATCGATAAAGGGGATCTTGATGAGCTGGATCGGCTCCGCAAACAACGCCCCGGTCACGGTGGGGACGAGAACGTACAGCAGCCCGTAGGTCAGCCCGACCATGCTGCCGACGCTGAACACCGGCCAGCGCCAGGACTCCTCGTCGCGCGTGACCTCGGCCAGGGCGGTGGCGCCCTGCGCCGCGACGGGGGCCATGGGGAAGGGCAAACGCTCGACGTCGGAGGTCGAGCGAAACAGCAGGTAGCCGAGCCCGAGCCACTGCATGCGCCCCAGCACCTGGCCGATGACGAGCAGGATGATCGGGATCGCCCAGTCGGGATGCACGAACGTGCGGTTCAAGATAGCCGGCGAATTCGGCGGCGGGGCGAACCACCTGGGGATATCGTTGGCGATGCCGAACCCCACGGCCGCCGGCGAGGCGCGCAGGTACTGGTTCCATATGAGCCCCGCGAACGGCCCCCCGCTGAGCGCCAGGGTGCCGCCTCCGGCCGCCAGCGCCCCCGCCATGTAGAATATGAGGTACAGCTCCTGGCGCCGCATCGGCGTGAACGAGCGCCGCGCGATCTCGGTGAACAGGATGATGGTCGTCCACTCCGCCGCAGACCCCAGCTCCTGGCCCACCAGTAGCCCCAGGTAGATGGCGCCGGGCATCATGATGAAGCCGACGAAGAACGCCCCCAGAATGGTGCGCAGGGTGAAGCCCTCGTGGAACTCCGTCGGCTCCAGCTCCGGCAGGCGCTCGGAGTAGAGCCCGAATTCCCCTTCCTTTTCGGGTTCCCGCGGCGGTTGCTCTACCCGGTCATCCTTGTCGCTCAATCACTCACCTCCGGAACGCCCGCTGCGCGCCGTCGTGCGCCGCCGGCTTCGTTCCAGGCTTGCTCGCGCCATCAGCATGGCAGCCGCACACGGTCGGACACCGGCCCTTCGCCGGCCGGCCGAGCGCTCTCTTCTGCGCGGGCCGCGCCCGTTCCTCGGCCGGAGGCCTTTCCGTGAGCCAGCCTTGCGCGGCCCACAGATGGCCCCGCGCTCCGGCGCCCTGACGCCCGCAGCAAGATCGGATCCCGGCGCGCGCCACCGCCCTAGCTCGCGGCCGCCTGCTCCGTCGCGCTCAGGTAGCGCTCGCGGTCCTCGGCGCTCAGCGTGCGCCAGATCAGGAACTGCTTGCGCATGGTGTTGAGGAAGCGGCGGTTGACCCGCTTCCACGAGCTCACGTCGCCCGACTCGCGCCGCAGCCGCAGCTTGATCTCGAACACGTCCTCCATGGCCGTGGGCACCAAGTGCAGCTCCGCCCGCTGGCTCACGCCCAGGTCGAACGGCGCCAGCCAAGTCATCAGCCGGATGATGTACTCCGTGCCGTGCTCGGCGGGCACTTCCTCGGTGCTGACGTCCTGGGTCACGAAATCGCCGATGCTGTACTCCTCGTAGGCGGCGAACCACTCCGACATGAACGCGTTGAGGGCCACCGCCTGCGCGCCGGTGACCGCGAAGGGCATGGGGATCTCCCAGTCATCGCCCACCGGCTCCGGCACGTGCCAGCGCCGGTCGAGCGCCGGCGTCGCCACCTCCGACGCCTTGCGCGCCGGGTAGATGGTGGACAGCAGCACCACGCCGATGACGATGGCGGTCGACACGACCGCCGACATCGACGAGTAGTTGAGATAGAGGTCGCGCATGAGGTTGAAGTGGGTGATGAACTTGACCGTCCCCTGTCCGATGACGTAGCCGAGGATGGCGCCGATGATGGCGTAAACGAAGGCCTCGGCCAGGAACAGGGTGCCGATGTGGCTGGGGGCGAGGCCGACCGAGCTGAAGATGCCGATCTCCCGCACTCGCTCGTACACCGACCCCAGCATGGTGTTGAGCACGATGAGGGCGGCGATGATGATGGGGATGATGATGTCGGCCAGCCCGGTGACCGAGGTCGAGCCCATCGAGCTCCAGCGCCGGATCCTGTCCTGCAGGCCGGCGTAGAGGTTGTACCCCAGGCGCGGCATCAGGTCTTGCAGGCGGTCGCGCACCTCGTCTGGGGTCATGAAGTCGATGGCCACCGACTGCACCTGCGCCCCCAGGTTGATGGCGAGCGAGTAGGGGACGTAAATGCAGTCATCGGGCGACAGGTGCAGGTACTCCTGGAATCCCGCCTCGCCCTGCTGCTGGCCCGAGGTCTGGAGCTTCATCATCTGGATGAAGTCCACCGGCGTCAGCAGCTCGTTGTCGAGGTCCTTGACGTAGCGCATCTTGCGCGTGCTGACGATCCCCACCAGGTCGAGATCGAGCCCGGAGAAGCTGATCTTGGCCTTGCCCACGTCGGCCGCGGAGATGTTGAGCATATTCGCCACCGCGGTGGGCACGATGGCCGCCAGGCGCTCCCCCGGCCTGAACCAGCGGCCCGCGGACAGCGCGTCCTGGGGGCGCGTGACCCGGGCCTCGCCCGGCATTAGCCCCACCCCCGCGCGCACGTTGTAGGCCTTGTCGCTGGTGGTGCTGGTGACGCGCATGAAGGACTGCTCGTCCCGCAGCGAGGTCGCGAACCACGCGCGCGCGACCACCGTGCGCTTTTCTCCGTATTCGTCGTTGAGGGCGCGGTAGGCGGACTCCTCCAGCGGCTCCCACACCGCGTTGCGCACCATGATCCCGTTGTAGCGCGGCTTGCCCGGCGACGGGCGATCGTTGTAGCGCACCCCGGTGACCACCGAGGTGAAGCTCAGCACGGTGAAGGTCAGCAGCACCAGGGTGATGCAGGTGAGCACGGTGCGCGCCCGCCGCCGGCGCATGTTGCTGATGCCCAGGGTGAAGGCGGCCATCGCCACGCTCATGCGCCCGATGTCGGCGCGGTGCACGCCTCCCATCTTGGTCTGCAGCGCCTTGAGCTGGGACTCGAACTTGCCGAATAGCAGGAAGATCACCAACGCCGCCAGCGTCATCATGATGAACGCCAGCAGCATCACCAGCGGCGTCACCTGCAGGATACCGAAGGCGGGATGGATGACCTGGAACAACAGGAAGGTGACGGCGAAGATCCCCACCGTCGCCGAGATCTGCCAGCGCAGGTCGGGGAACGCGAACACCAGCCGCTCCAGGAAGAAGGCGAACGGGATGATGAGGACGAGGTAGAACAGCACTCCGCGCACCACGTCTTGCTGGGTGGATTGCACCCGCGGATAGGCCGCCGCCTCGTAGCCCCAGGCGGCGCGCGCGCACCCGTCGAAGCTGGCGTAGTTCTGGGTGCGCCACGCCTTCTCGGCATCGTCGATGTAATTCTTCGCGCGCTGGTGCAGGAGCGCCAGCGCCTGGTCGATGATGCGGAAGCGCGTCAGCACGTTGATGCGCGACTCGTCCAGGTACCACATGTCGCGCGCCACCCGCAGCGGCGTGCGCGACAGCAGCCGGTTGCGGTCGGCCAGGATGCCCAGCCCGAGGGGATGCTTGGGGCTCGCGTTCAACAGCACCAGCCGCTTCGCCGCGGGCCCCATCTGCATCACGATCTTGACCCGCGTCGCCGGCGCCTCCTCTCCCTTGGCCTGCTCCCACTCCGCGCGCCGCGGCGCAAACACCAGCGCCACGTCCTCCACGTGCGACACCCAGAACTCGGGGCGCGATATCGCGTAGCCGAAGGAGCGCGGCTCGGCGTCGGTCGAGGCGTCGTAGATGTACATGTCGGTCAGCGTGCGCAGGCTCGCCGGGTCCACGATATCGAACAGCGCCAGCGACGCGCACGGGAACGTCACTACCGTCGCCTCGCGCTCGCCCATGGTCATGAAGAGCTGAATGGAGAACGCCTTGTTGCCGTTCACCCCCAGGTCCGGCGCATAGTCGATGTCGCCGGTGCGCGAGTCGGTATGATAAGCGTCAACGAACACCGGCCGGCGCGCGCTGTAGGCGTTGATGGTCGGCACCCCGTAGAAGGTGAACCACCCGTCGTCGTTCACCATCTGCGCCATGTCCCCGCGCACGCCCATGAAGGTCTGCTTCATGATGCGCCCGACGGCGACCCCGAACCAGTCCCCCGGCCGCACCGTGACCATGGACTGCGGCAGGGGCTGGTTGGGGATGAGGCCCTTGCGCGGGTTGAACGTCACCACCCGCCCGCGCAGGATGGCGAAACCGCCGTTGAGCGTCATCCTCGAGAAGTGGGGGTTCTCATCCACCGGCGCCTCGGGGTCGTGCAGGAAGTTCCACAGCGAGCACGCCAGGAAGGTGGCCTGGCGGTGGAGGTTGCGAAAGTCCACGTACTGCGGCAGGTCCCACGGCGTGTCCACGTAGGCGCGGCTGTCGTCGGTGGTGACGAACGCCACCCCCTTGCCGCCGCCGAGGGTGAACGCTTCGTTCTCGAGCGCGATCTTGCCGGGGATGAAGGTGCGCCACGGCTTGCCCGAGATGGGGTTGATGCCGTCGGCGAAGGTGTCGTCGGCGCTGTAGCCGAGCGCGGCGACGATGATGTCGCCCGACTCGCGGTAAACGCGGCCGATGTCGGAGAAGTCGCGCTGCAGGTCCTCGCGATAGTTGTAGTAGTAGCCCTTGTAGAAGATGCCCACGCGCGAGTTCTGGCTCGACAGGTCGAGGGCGGCGAAGAGGTGGATCTGGTCGCGCACGCGGTAATCGTGGGTGTAGGGGATGAAGCCCAGGAACTTGGCGGGCTTCGACTTCGGATTGCCCTTCTCCATCTCCGGCAGGTGGCGCCCGAAGTACTCGCGGATCCCGGTCAGCGCCTCGAAGTGACCGGCGGTGGCGAGCAGCTTGGCGGTGCGCTTGGGTGGATTCTCCTGGAAGATGCGCGCCAGCTCGAGCAGGGTGGCGATGCCGCACGCGCTCTCCGCCCCGGGCGCCATCTCCGGCACGATGCACATCGAGTCGTAGTAGGCGTTGAGCATCACCACTTGCTTCTTCAGCTCGGGGTCGGTGCCGGGGATGGTGGCGACGATGTTGTGGCCGCGATAGAGGATTCCCGCCCGCTCGGTTTCGTCGTCCGGCTGCATCCACCGCATGTCGCACAGCACACGCCCCCGCACCTGGGGGGTGGACTGCAGCCGCGCCGTCACGCGCAGCGCGTCGCCGCGCCGCAGCCAGAAGCGGGGGATGTCCACCGGAATCGACAGGAACTTGGCTTCCGATTCGCCGCGCAGGGAGGGCTGGTCCGGCTCGACGAAGATCACCGCCTTGGCCCCCAGCCGCGGCCCGTTGAGCCAGCGGCTGCCGCAGCGGAAGTCGAACAGCACGATGCTGCCCTCCACCGGCTTGCCGTTGAGGTCGGTGAGTTCGGCCTGGCCTCCCCAGATTATCTGTCCGCTCACTCCGTCCGGCGGTAGCTGCGACGTGCGCACGTTGTTCGGCCACAGGGGATACAGCGGGATGGTCTCCACGCCGCTGTCGGTCTGCACCTCCAGCACGGAGCGCCGGTTCACCGGGGCGCTGGTGACGAACGGCTCCTTGTGGACATCCCGCAGACCGAGGCCCTTGAGGTAACCGTAAACGTAGTCTTCGGCCCGCTTGCACCCGGGATACCCGGTGACGCGGCTGTCGAAGCTGGCCAGCGTTTCCACATGCCGTCGCAAGTTGTCAACGCTGACCTGCGGCGCCAGGCGGCCGCACGCTTGCGTTAACTGCGGCTTGAAGTCCTCTGCCGCGCCCGCCGCGCGCGCGCCCAGCACCAGCGCCACGGCCACGGCCAGCCACAACCCGGGCGCCCTCAACCGCGTGGGCATTCCAAACATCTGATGACGCTCCTTTTGGCCGTCCCGAACCGGCGCATCCGCCCGTGGCCGCGGATCGCGCCGCCTCGCCTGAGCAGCATCCCCGCCGCAGCCCCGCGGCGAGCCGGAATCGCCTGCAGCCACCAATGCTACGGCGTGATCGCCCGTCTGGGTTCCTGCTACGCGTGAGCCCCCGCCGTGGCGATGTGGGCCTCGCTCGCGCCGTTCCCCTTCGACACGGGAGGCGATTCGCCTTCCGCCGGGCGCAGGCCGCCGCGGCGTCGCGCTGACAGGGAACAGCCTACTCCCCGAGCAGGCCGCGGAGCTTGGCGCTCTGGCGCGATGCGAACTGCGCCCAGCGGCCCTCGGGATAGTCAGCCGCGAGGCGCTCCAGGTAGCTCAGCGCACCCCTGGGATCGGCCAGCCGCTCCGCGCACAAGGCGGCTGCCCGCATCAGCGCCACCTGCGCCTCCTCGGCGTCGGGGTAGGAATTGATGAGCTGCTCGCACACTTGCACCGCGAGCGCGTAGCGCCCCTCCTGCTCCAGCGCAACCCCAATGGCGAGCTGGTTGCGCAGATTGAGCACACACTCGGGGTACAGTGCGACAAGCTCTTCATAGGCCTCGGCCGCGCCCTTGCGGTTAGCGGCCTTGAGGTAGCGGTCGATGGCCCGCAGGTAGGAGTGGCCAGCCTGTTCGTGTTTGCGCTCGAACACGTACTGCTTGGCCAGCGCGTGGTGCGGTTCCGCAGCGCCAGGGTCCTCTGCCACCAGGCGCTGCAAGTCGCGCATGACATCATAACCCGACACGGACAGCGGGTCGCGCCTGAGCTCCACCAGCAGGTACTCCCGCTGCGCCTCGGGATGCAGCCGCAGCACCGCCGCCCCCACCACGCCGAAGACCAAGCCACCCAGGTGCGCCCAGTGCGCCACCGGGTCGGCCCCGCTGAGGCCGCTGCGTTCCGCCACCAGCGAAACCATCCCCGTGAACACCTGGTAGCCTGCCCACAGCGCGATGAAGACCCACGCCGCGACCTCGATCACCCCCGCCTTTACCACCACCCAATAGGCGATGCGCAGCCGCGTGCGGTAAAAGCGCACCGCCGTCAGCCCCAGCAGCCCGGCCACCGCTCCCGACGCCCCGATCACCGGCTTGCTCATCGCCGAACTGCCGAACGCGGTTCCGACGGTCGCGTGCAGCAGGTTCGACGCCAACTGGCTGCCGACAAAAAGGGTCAGAAATACCGCGATCCCCAGCCCCTCCTCCACCAGCGACCCGAACACCCACAGGAAGATCATGTTGCTGCACAGGTGCCAGATGTTGCCGTGCATGAACATGGAGGTGATGACGGAATACCAGCGCCCAGCCGCCGGCACGAAACCGAACTGCATCTGCGCCGCATAGAAGCTCTGCGGGCTCCCAAGCGTGTTCAGCCCCAGGTAGGTCAGCACGTTGAGCCCGATGAGCGTGTAGGTGGCGTAGGGAACGCGCTTGCGCTCCCGGTCGGTCGCATATGGCATGAACGGTAACATCGCCCGTCACCGCGCCTGCTGCGCCGTAAGCTCCCGTGTTACCGCCGCCGCTGCTCGGCGCATGCCCTCCTGCACCGGCAGCTCGCCGATCCAGATCTCATCCAGCCGGTCCTGGATGAGATGCGAGATGCGGTCCCACTCCGGCACATTCGGCGCCAGCTTGCCGTATCCCAGCGCGTCCACCAGCACCCGCCGGTCATAGCCCACTTTAGCGTGCAGGTACGCGCCCTGTGCCACCGACCGGCGCGAGGGCTGCTTGTCCACCTGCGCCGCCATCACCTCCTGGCTGTGCGGGCTCAGCAGGAACTTGAACAGCTCCCACGCCTGCTTGGGATGCTTGGTGGTGGCGGCGATGGCGTAGTTCTCGGTGCCGGCCAGGGTCGCGTGCTCCTTCTGCTTGGGCAGCGCCGCGATATCCCAGCGCAGCGCCGGCGAGCGCCGCAGCACCTGCACGTCCCACGCCCCCGACATGAACATCGCCACCCGCCCCGCCTTGAACCACTCCCGCGTCTCCCGCGAGTCCTCCTGGCTGATGCACGGCGCCACCTTGTGCTTGGCGGCGAGGTCCACCAGGAACTGCAGCGCCTCCACCGCCGGCGGCTGGTCGAGCAGGCACTTGGTGCGCGACTGGTCCAGGATCTGCCCGCCGTTCTGCCAGATCCAGGGGTAGATGCGCGCGCCCCAGAAGTCTATGACACAGCCGTAGCGCTGCCGCGCGGGGTCCGCGCTGTGGCGCGTCAGCTTCTGCGCCGCCGCCAGGTAGTCGGCCCACGTCCACGAGTCGTTGGGGTACGCGACCCCCGCCTCGTCGAACAGGTCCTGGTTGTAGAACAGCACGTAAACCGAGGAGTAGCGGGGCAGGGAGCGGAGACGGCCCTCGTAGCGACACAGCGGCAGCAACTGCGGGTAGAAATCGCCGAGGTCGAATTGCGCGTCCTTGTCGATCAACGGCTGCAGGTCGAGCAGGGCGCCCTTGGCCGCGAAGGGCAGAAAATACGCGCCGTGGATGGACATCACATCCGGAGCCTTGCCCGCGGCAATGCTCGTCTGCAGCTTGTCCATCGCGCGCTGGCTGGGGTCGTTAATGATCTCGACGTGGATGGTGGGGCGCTGCTTTTCGAAGTCGGCGATCAGGCGCTGGTTGACGGCCAGCTCCTCCGGCTGCACCCAGGTGAAGAGGGTGAGCCGGACTCCCTGCGGCGCGCGCTCGCCCGCGCACCCAGCCACCAGGGTGATGACCGCGAGGCATAGCAGTAGCACACGACCTGCGCGCCCGGTCACGCCGGCACCTCCGTTTGCCTACGCGAAGTATAGCACAAAGGTTCACCCGGGGCAATGACGCTTCGCCGGGGGGTGTGACCTCGAAAAGTGGGGATGTGCTCCGCCGGATGTGGAACAGGCGCCCCGTTCGGCAAGCTCAGGGCAGGCCTCGCCTATTCACTACCGCGCCGCGAATGCGGCACGGGCACAGCCGGGGGCGACTGTGCCACACTGGTACGCGGGGTACCGACCAACGAAAACCGGTCACACCCCGCCGGTGTCGCGCTCGGTGGCACAATTATTGCTTCAAACCTTAGATCGAGGGCGGAAGGGCGCTCCCGCCCCGACAGCATCATATCTGGCGCCTGTTGCCGCCGGGTAGCACGAGCGGGGTCGAGGCCGGAAAGCCTCGCAGGGTAGGATGCGATATTCCGCCCCTGACTTGTGTCGGCCCGGGTCGAACCAGGGCGCGCCGGAGAAGTGATGGTGTCGGCTGCCGGGAGCGCACGCCCGCCTCAGGCGGGCAAGCCCGCCGTCCGCACCGCTTCTCCGAGCAACCCTGCCGCTGCCGCCTTCCCTGGTGGCGCAGGTTTCAAACCTGCGCTCCCCGATGGGCCGTCCCGCGTATTGCCCCGATGGCGCCGCGGGAGGTTACCGTGCGATTGCTTGTCTGTCTTCTCGTCGTCCTCTGCACCCTCGGCTCGGCGGCCGCCCAACCGCAGGTGCCCACGCTCTCCGGCCTCAGGCCGTCGCTTCTGGTCGGCGCCGGGCCGGGAGCGCAAGAGCCGCCCGACGTATTTCGGCCCACACAGCGGCAAGCGGCGGAACTCTACCTGTGCGTGGACTTCGCCGGCGCGCGTGATGACCAGGTGCGCACCGCGGCGCCGCCGGCGCTCGCGGGTGTCGCCGCCGGGCGGCTGTTCGAGTCCGAAGGGGCGGAATGGCAGCGCCACTACCAGCTTGGCGCGATCACCAGCAGCCTGGCATACGCCATTGACGACCACGCGGGCGCCGACCGCTGCTGGCGCAGCTTCGCGGCGGGCGTGCTGGTGGGCACGGCCAAGGAGCTCTCCGACAGCTACTTCGATCGGCGCGACCTCCAGGCGACGGTCTGCGGCGCCGCCGTCACCGCCCTGCTGCAGGGCGTCATGCCCCGCTGGGAATGGTAGGGGCCCGGCGGTTTCTTGGGTGCGGCGTGCGGGCTACGGCCGGCCCGAATCGTCGGCCCGCGACGCCCGCAGGTCGAGATGGATGGCGACCGCCGCGCCCGAATGCGCCGCGCCGCGCGCGTTGGCGCCACCTCCGCCGGCCATCGGCAGGAGGCGGCTGCCTCCTGCGCGAATAGCCTGTGAGGGGCGATCTGATGAACGCAGGATGAAATCCGCCTTCGCGGGCGACGAAGTTCCGCTTCGGCGGACGAAGGCGTCCTGCGCCACCGGTATGAAATCCTGCGCCACCAAAGTGGGGCGCAGCCACCCGCCGGGCCCATCTGTGGAACAACACGTGTAGGGGCACAGCATGCTGTGCCCCTACGGTCGGTGTGCATGAAAACGTCCTACCTGCGTTGGCTGACCGCGCTGCTGGCGCTCTCGGTGTGCGCCGCGGCCGCCGCCGCGCCCGCCTATGACGAATACGGCGGGTGGCACGATATCTGGGGGCAGCAAACCGGGTTCTTTCACCTGGAGAAGATTCGCGACCACTGGTGGTTCATCACCCCTGCCGGCAACGTGTTCCTAGCCAAGGGGGTGGAAGCAGTCAACGCGGCGCCGGGCGACGAGCCGGCCCAGGTGCGCCGGCAGCTCGCGACCTGGGATTTCAACAGCGTCGGCCCCCACGCCCCCAGGGAGGTGCAAGGGGAGGGGCTGGCCTACACGCTGCTGCTGGATCTGAGCCAGCCGGCCCTGGCGGCGGGAGTCAACGTCGGCCGGAAGTTCCCGGATGTGTTCGATCCCGGCTTCGAGCGCATGGCGAACGAGGTGGCGCAGGATATGTGCGCCGCGCGCGCCGACGACCCGTGGCTCCTGGGGTACTTCAGCGACGACGGCCTCGAATGGCGCGCGGACGGCCCGCAGGACCTGGTCGGCGCCTTCTTCGCAATGCCGGGGCAATCACCGGCGAAGCGCGCGCTCGTGGCGGAATTGCGCCGCCGCCACGGTGAGGACCTCAACCGTTTCAATGCGGCGTGGGACCTGTCGCTCGAATCGTGGGAGCAGCTTGGGGACATGCGCGATCTGCGCCCCGGACCGCGGTTCCTGGGCTACGAGGTCAGCGCCGACCGCTCCGCGTTGCTGACGCTCATCGCGGAGCGCTACTTTGAGGTCGTGAGCGCGGCGATAAGAGCACGCGACCCGCATCATCTGCTGCTTGGATGCCGCTTCTCCGGGCCGCCGGCGCGCGAGGTGCTGGCAGCGATGCGCGAGCGCATGGACGCGGTCTCGGTCGAGTGGGGGGGCGCCGGCAGCGCGCAGGAACTGACGCAGATGTACAGCGACTCGGGGCTGCCGCTGCTCATCACACCGCTGCGGTTGACGCCGGCCGCGCGCGGCCGGGACGGGGCCCGCGATCCCGAGGCGATCGAGTACCAGGGGGATCTCGAGACCCTCGCCAAGCAGGCGTTCGTGATCGGCTGCAACTGGCCGCGCTACAGCGGCGGGCAGGGCGCCGCTTCCAACCCGGAGCCGGCGCTGGTGAGCGTCAGCGGCGAGCCGCGCGGCTCGCTGGTGGATGGGATCGAACGCAGCAACCGGCGCTTCTACATGCAGGCCTCCTTCGCGCGCCTCAAGCCGACGCTGTTTGAGGTGGTGGAACGCTACGAGCTGCGGCGCTGCGCCGCCGACGTGCGCGTCGACGGCGACCTGAAGGATTGGGGCTGCGCGATGCCGATGGTGCTGCGCCCGTCGGCATACGAAAGTGACGCGCCGAGGGTCGAGGGCAGCGCCTACCTGATGTGGGATGCCGGTGCGGTTTACTTCGCCGGCAGGCTGTACGATCCGGCCAGGACCGCCGCGACCGTTACCTCGTACGTCGGCGCCGACTGGCTGGAGCTGGAAACCGGGCCCTATCGCTTCATCGTCACTTTGCGGCCGGGCGCGCAGACGGTGACCGACGGCAACGGCCGCACGCGGGAAGCCAGCCTCATCGTGCGCCGCATTGCCGCCGCCTCCGACGGCGACACCTCGCGCGCGCCGCGGGGCGTCGCGGGCTACACCTTCGAGGGCATGGTCAGAGTGTCCGGCATCATCCCCCAGGGCCTGGTCATCCAGTTCGGCCTCGCCCTGCATCACTACACCGCCGACGTGCGCGAGGTCGCCCTCAGCTTCCCCTACTACTGGTCCCCCGGCAATCCTCGCAGCAGCGGCGATGTCATCGTCACCGGCCCGTTGCAGCCTTAGCCCAGATTATGCGTAATGAGCGTGAGGCATTCACCCAGCAAGTGATGTCACCCTGAGCCCTTCGCAGCGTGTCATCCTGAGCCCTTCGCGGGTGTCACCCTGAGCGCAGCGAAGGGTCTTGGCCCAGCTCAGGATGAACTCCGCGAAGGATCTTGGTGTCGCTCAGGGTAAACTCCGCGAAGGGTCTTGCCATCGCGGTTGCACATTCCCTGCCAAGATTCTTCGCTATCGCTCAGAATGACAGCGTCGTGGGCCTACGCATAATCCGGGTCTAACCTGCGAAGAATGAACACAGGATGCAGTCCTGTGCCACCGCGGGTTGGTTTGCACTGTGCGTCGGATTCAAGCACACCATGAATAATCCGGGTTAGGAGTAATCCGGGCTACGCGCCTGCCCTCCCCGGGCGTGCGCGGGCGGCTTGCTCCAGGCTTGCCTTCATCCACGGCAGAAAGCCGTGCGACTGGCGCATACGCCGCGTATCGTAGAAAGCGCGGG
>Ga0315279_10002929_pt1 | contig 24650 bp, 22 predicted proteins | sample YL17G06_20_MG_FD_203694 | JGI IMG/M metagenome (GOLD analysis project Ga0315279, IMG submission 203694) | Sediment microbial communities from Yellowstone Lake, YNP, Wyoming, USA - YL17G06_20 | ecosystem: Environmental > Aquatic > Freshwater > Lake > Sediment | place: USA: Wyoming | collected...
AATGCCATTGTCTTAGCCGCTCGTCAGGTTAAAGAGGCTATACTAGAGATGGCCTCCGAAATGCTTGGGGTTCCGATAGAACGATTGGAGTCCAAGGATAGAAAGATTTATGATCGAGGGCATCCCGATCAGTCTATCGAGTTCAGTCAGGCGGCTGCGAAATGTATGGCGAAGGGTAAGCGACTTATCGGCCAGGGTTGGTGGGTGCCGCCTCCTGCGAGCTTGGATCCAGAGACAGGTCAAGGAAACCCCTATTTCGTCTACACCTACTCAACGCACATGGCAGAAGTGGTGGTAGATGTAGAAACAGGAGAGATAGAGATCACAGATTACGTGGCTGCTTTTGATATTGGAAAGGCTATTAACCCAAGGGCTGTTGAGGGGCAAATTGAGGGTGGTGTGGCCATGGGGATAGGTTACGCGCTGATGGAGGAAGTAGTTTTGAAGGAAGGTTACATACAGAACATGAATTTACGAAATTATCTGATCCCAACTTCTTTGGATATTCCGGACATCAAGCCGATCATTCTCGAGGTTGAGAACAAATACGGTCCTTATGGAGCCAAGGGGATTGGTGAGATGCCTAATATCCCCGCGACCCCTGCTATTTTGAACGCGATCGCCAATGCCTGCGGCGGTCGAGTCCGGTCTTTGCCCGCAGATCCGGAAACGGTTTACTGGGCTATTCAAGAAAAAGGTGGGGGACTTAAAAAACATGAAAATTCTTTTTAAACAAAATATTTTCAAATGTTATCTTGAACAATTATGAGCAATAAAAAGCAAGACTTCGGACAATGAATCAAATGTTTATATTTATATCGGTCTCCATAAATCTCAAAAAATCATTTGTATGGTGGAAGGAGACACCTTAGATTAACCACCGGCAAGAAGGATCATAAAGACAATGGAATCTCCATCCTCCAAAAGGGTGTCATGTTTATCAACGGGAATAAAAGACTTCCCATTGAGGGAAATCTGGATCATGGGATCAAAATTTCCTTGTACATCATAAAAAGCATCGCGTACTTTCTCCCCGTAACGTGTAATCAATTCATTTATCACATCTTTCACCGTTTCCCCAGGGGCCACTAGCTCCAACTTTTTCTTCCCGATCATATCAGTAACTATTGGAAAACCTAAAAATTCAACAATGATCCTCATTGAAACTCCTGTATCTTATTAACTGAACGAAACATTGCACTTTTTACAAGCATATAAGAGAGGGTTTCTGATGAATTTTTACTCAATTTACTTCTTTTTAACCTCTCGTAACAATTCTCTTTGAGCTTTTGCAATTTCCAGTGCCTCGTCTGGGATATTAGCCCACCGGGGTGGAATCTTATCCCATTCACGATAGATAGAATACGGATTTGTTCTATCCCCTTTCGGTGGGACTCCCGTATATCCACGGTGCTTTAAGTTAATTAGGTTATTATGGGATAGCCATCGCTCGGAAACTTCATCGGCAACTTTTGGAAATAGATCGGCTTTTGTCATTCCTGCCGTTCCGCCCATTTGTGTAATAATCTCTCCATTAAAATCAACTGCCATTGAGCGACCAAAGTAAGAGAAAGACTGGTCTTCTCCGACAACATTGGTAGCGACTAAGTAGACTTGATTCTCCACAGCTCGGCACCGATTTGTAATTTCAAACATATTCTCCCAGGGATACATATACTTGGACGGTCTGAGGATAATATTTGCTCCTCTCCACCTAGCTTCTCGTGCGGGTTCCGGATGATCCCCATCGTAACAAAGAATAATAGCGATTTTGGCTCCTTTCGGTCCTTTACATACAGAAACCTCCGACCCAGGAGTCCACGGTTCCTTGGGGACCCAAGGGTTTATTTTGCGATATTTCAAAGCAATTTCCCCTTTGTTATTGATGAGAATCATTGCATTATATGGAAACTTCTTTTTGTCTATGTGCTTTTCAATCAGATGCACGCATAGCCAAACCTTGTGCTCTTTAGCCTTTGCCTGAAAAATCTCTGATTCTGGACCTGGAATGGTAGTAGCGTATTTACAATGAGTAATGTACTTATACGAAAAACCCTGAGTGCTGTACTCCGGAAACAGGATGAGATCGACTCCCGGAAATGAAAAAACTGCCCGGTCGACATAGTTACAGATTGTTTTGATGTTTTTATTGATTCCTTCTCTGTCGGTAGCCGGATAGGGATCGAACTGAACCATAACGACGCTTAAGGCATCTCCAGAGATTGGGTTAATACAAGTCATTTTTTCCACCTCCAAGAATTTTATTTATGACATCAGTACTGTCCGGTTAAGGACGAAATAAATTTAACCAGTTACAGAACAGCTCCTTTTGGTTTTGCAATTATATATCTGTAAGCATTCATTTTGACTGGTTGCCTTAGCGGCCTCCCTATTGATGGCGGCCCCGTCCGGCTGAGGCGTAACCGCATTGGTGAGGCTTATGCACAAACGAGCCAAGGCTGATGATTTTTTCTGCAAGATAGATATTCTCTTCCGAGTATCAAGTTTCGGAAGATTAAAAGAGTTTAAAGAGTTTCCCAGGCCTTCACTGTTTTTCAGCAAGCAGGGATTGTTGGTAACGCGGGACTCCGGAGAGGAGCTTATAACCGCAAGATTGTCGAATGATCAAGTGAGGCTCCAATAGGATTTTCTGTGGCGATTTTAATTTCCCCTCGATTCGCTCAACCATGGCCTTAGCCCCCAGCCTTCCCATCTCCTGTACGTTTTGGCTGACAGTGGTCAGTTGAATGAGGGGATGAGAGGAGATCTCTGAATCGTCGAATCCCACCAGCGCAACATCATCAGGGACCCGGAGCCCCAACTCCCCCATTGCCTTCATCGAACCCAGAGCAATATAATCATCACCACAAAAAATGGCCTCTGGTGGGTTCAAAAGGCCCATCATCATTTTGGTGAATTTAAACCCTGTCTCCTGGGAAAAGAAACCGTGCCTGATGAGATCTTCGTCAATTTCCAATCCTTTTTCCCTAAGGGCTTTGGTATACCCCCTATATCGATCCGCACTGGTGGAGACATTTCGAGGACCGCCAATCATTCCAATCCTCTTGTAACCTAAGTGGATTAAATGATTAACGATAAGATAAGCCCCATAGGTATTATCTAAAACCACATAGTCCCCTCTATCCCTTTTCAGTTTCCGATTCAACAATACCACTGGGAAGCGATCGTCAATGAGCCTTTCTACCGATCGATCATGAAGCGTGCATGAAGCGAAGATGATCCCTTCAACCCCTAAATTGATCATGGAGTTAATTAAGGAATCTGCCTTCTCTTGTTCATCGTCAGTGCTTGCTTGGATCACCCAATAGCCAAACTCTTTTGCTGTGTCTTGGATGGATCGGGTAAGCTCCGCATAGAAGGGATTACAGAAATCATAGACCAACAATCCGATCAGGTAGGTCTTCTTTTTGACCAAACCCCGTGCAAAGAGATTGGGTGTGTAGCACATCTTTTTCGAGAGCTTCAGGATATCCTCTTTAGTCTTTGTGCTGATTCGGGGGTGGTTGTTGAGTGCCCTCGATATCGTTGAAGGAGAGAGATTAGCTACTCTGGCAATGTCCTTGATGGTGGTCTGATGATATTTCATCGCAAGCCCTTTGGAATAAATCACTTGCCCCAATCGGCCTGTCAGGACGGTCAAGAGGTTATTTTAGTTATCAGCAAGAGACGAGTTCAATTGATCATTTCAAAAACTGCCCTCCTCTGGAGATCAGGACAGTTTAGTTTCTTTCAATAGATTTGAGAACCTCCTTAAAGATGTCGATCCCTTGATCAAGAAGTCCTTCGGTGATGACCAAGGCGGGCATGAATCGGGCTACGTTATTCCATCTGCCCCCCTTCCAGAGAATGACCCCTTTTTGAAAACATTTCTCCTGAGCCTCTTTCAAGAGTTCTGGAGCTGGTTTCTTCATATCCTTGTCCTTTACAAATTCAAGGCCGATGTAGAGCCCCTTCCCCCTGACATCCCCGATACACCGGCTTTTCTCAGCCACTTCCTTCAACCGAACCAAGACCTTTTGACCCAAGTTACTTGCCCTTGAGGACAGCTCGTTCTTCTCTATAAAGTTGATGGAAGCGAGTCCTGCTGCACATGAGAGGAGGTTTCCTCTGAAGGTTCCCACGTGGGCTCCTGAAGGCCAGGTGTCTATCTCCTCCTTAATAATCAAAGCAGCGAGAGGAAGCCCTCCGCCCATCGTCTTCGAGATACACATGATATCAGGTGTCACACCCCAGTTCTCACAACAGAACATCTTCCCTGTTCTCGCAAAGCCTGTCTGAATTTCATCGATGATGAGAATGAGACCATACTTTGTGCAGATTCGTCTAACCTCTTGAAGATATCCATCCGGTGGAACTACAATTCCACCTTCTCCTTGAATGGGCTCGATAAGCACACTCCCGGGGCTGGTCGCTCCGGTGTCCGGATCTCTAATCACATGCTCAAGATACTTTGCACACTGGAAATCACAGGAAGGGTATTTCATACCGAATACACACCTGTAGCAGTAAGCATAAGGGACATGGTAGACCTCTGGCATTAAGGGAAGAAACTTCTCTTTTGCTCCTTTTTTCCCCGTGGCTGCGAGACCGCTTCCAGTAACCCCGTGCCAGCCTCCTTCGAATGCAATGACACCAGGCTTTTGGCTGTGATATTTTCCCAGTTTCACAGCAGCTTCGACGGCATCGGCCCCTGTGGGTCCACACTGAAATACCTTCGATCTATGTTTTAGCTCTCCCGGAGCGATCTCCACCAATTTTTCTGAGAGGATTATTCGGGGTAAGCCAGGGAAATCCAAACCATGAGTGAGTTTTTCAGCCTGTGTCTTAATTGCATCTACCACCTCTGGATTTGAATGCCCCACATTGAGGACGCCGACCCCGCCGCTAAAATCGATATAATAATTTCCGTCAGCATCCATGACTGTAGCCCCCAATCCTTTTTCAGGGGCCAAAGGGATCTGAGAAGGGTAAACCAAGGCCTTCGAGTCTACTCTCTCCTGTCTGCTTAAAAGGGCCTTGGCCTTAGGGCCAGGAGGTTGGGTGGCGATCTTCGGAGCCTGGGTGAAATTAAACTTTTCAAAATAGATTTCATCATGAGCTGTTTTCATCAACTTCTTCCTCCCCATTATTGGTGCAAACGTTAGCACAATTTACCTCCCAATCAGAGGGGATGTCAAGAAAAAAATGTTGACAAAGATAAAGAATAGAGATAAATAATTTAAACACATCCAGAGTTAAAATTTTTTAGGTTTGACCAAAAATATATATTTCTCAAGAATTTAGAGGACTTAAATAGATTTAGCGATTAATTTGAGATAACCATTAAATGCTCCTTAAATTTTCTTTTCTATTCAAAAAATCCACGGGTATTTCCCTGTTCGATTGGAATACGGTCTATTTTGCTCAAACGATTGAACAAAGTTAACATAAAAAGGGTTGATAAGTAAATTCAAATGGACAGGAGGTAAGAGATGAGACTGAAGGGTAAGGTTGCCATCGTAACAGGGGGAGGAACAGGAATTGGGAAGGCCATTGCATTGGAGTTGGCTAAAGAAGGCGCGAAAGTTGTGATTACGGGAAGGAGGTTGAGTATATTAGAAGACGTGGTCAATGAGATAAAAAAAAGAGGGGGGGAAGGAATTGCCGCCACGGGAGATGTCTCAAAACCTGCAGATGTGGACCGGATAGTGAAGACGACGGTAGACACATTTAAGAGACTCGACATCTTGGTCAACAGTGCTGGGGTGCTGTTCAGTGCAGAATTAGCTCACCACACTGAGAAGATTTGGGACGAAACCATCGATATCAACTTGAAGGGAAGTTTCCTCTGTATCCAGAGGGCTGTTCCCGAAATGCTCAAACAGGGAAAAGGAAAGATCATTAACATCGCTTCGATTGCGGGTCAGATTGGTTTTCCAAATAGCGCTGCCTATTGCGCTTCAAAAGGTGGCATTATGGGAATGACCAAGGCCTTGGCCTGTGAGTTAGCTCCCCAAAAGATTAATGTAAACGTCATTGCGCCGGGTGATATTGAGACGCCATTAAACGCGCACCTATTGAGAGATCCTGTGTACCTGAAGAGTCGGATTGACCAGACACCTTATGGCAGGGTCGGCCAAGTCTCTGATATCGCTCCGGCAGCGGTTTATCTGGCTTCAGACGAGTCCGATTTTGCCTGTGGTGTAATCCTGACGGTTGATGGTGGGTTGATTTCCCAATGATTTGAGGGGACATGTCATTTCAACGGAGGGGAGGAAGATGGCCATTGAAATCGATCTTAACTGTGATATGGGAGAGAGCTTTGGTATTTATAAAATTGGTAACGATGAAGAGATGATGAAACATGTGACCTCGATTAGCATTGGATGCGGTCTCCATGCTGGAGACCCTCATGTGATGAGAAAGACGGTGAACCTGGCCAAGAAGTACGGCGTTGGGGTGGGAGCTCACCCAGGATATCCGGACTTAATCGGATTCGGAAGGAGAAGGTTAGAAGTGACGCCGGAGGAAGCAAAGGATTATATCCTCTACCAGGTAGGGGCATTGAAGTCCTTCTGCCAAGCAGCGGATATAGAACTCCAGCATGTGAAACCTCACGGCCAACTTTATAATATGGCCTGGAAAGACGAAGCTCTGGCTCGGGGAATTTTAGAAGCTATCCGGGAAATCAAACCCGAACCCATCTTTTTAGCTCTATACAACACGATCCCATATCCAATGGCCGAATCAATGGGGATTCGGGTTGCAGGCGAGCTCTATGCAGATCTCGATTATGCTCCAGATGGGACGACCTTCATTAAAAAGGTTCACGGCGAAATAGATCCAGAGGCAACCGTTAAAAAAGTATTGAAGATGGTTCTTGGAGGCAAAGTCACTGCATCAGATGGGAAAGAGATCGAAGTGAAAGGGAAGAGCATCTGCTTTCACGGAGACAATCCTCGGGGTCCGGAGATCGCTCAGAAAGTTAGAAAAGAGCTAGAGAAAAATGGGGTAAAGATCCTTCCTCTCCACTTGCATTCTTACCCATAATGTTCTGAGAAAGGATATTCTCCATGATTTATGAATCACCACGTTATCTCCATTCAGGAGATCAGTATTTGACAATTGAGATTGGCGATGAGATGACCTTGAAGGCCAATTTCAAAGTCATCGGCCTTGACCTAGCGATCAAGGAAGCTCGGATCAAGGGTTTCATCGAAACCTTCCCAGGATGGAGATCTCTGCTGCTCCACTATGACTCCATGGCGATTCAAACAAAGGATCTTATCTCCGAGTTGGAAAACATCGTAAGGCAGATTCCCGAGGTGAAGGAGGTTCCGTCTCGGCTTATCGAGCTCCCGGTCAAATACGGAGGAAGATGGGGTCCCGATTTGGCATTCGTTGCTAAGAGCAACCATATTCCCCCTGAGGAGGTGGTGAGAATCCATTCGGAAACGATCCATTGGGTGGGAATGGTAGGTTTCACACCGGGATCACCTCAACTAATGCAACTTAAACCTTCGATGCTTCTCTCGGTTCCAAAATATACCTCTCCTCGCATCTATACACCCATGGGGACGGTCGCCTTAGGAGGAAGTATTACAGCCATCTACCCGGTGGTCAGCCCCGGAGGTTATCAAATGATGGGGCTCACCCCCGTTCCCATTTATGACCGGTTTCAAAGCCTTTCGATCTTTGAGAAATCGCCTGTTCTGCTCAGAATTGGTGACCGGATCAAGTTCGTTTCAGTGGATGTCGATGAATTCGACTTTATACGGCAAAAGGTATGGGAGTGCAGTTACGTATACAAGGTGAAACAGGAAATTTTTTCTTTATGAGATTTCTGAAAAAGTCCAGAAGTCTCTGATTACATAGATTATGAAACGATTACGCAGATACGAATTCGTTGAAAATAAAAAGAAATCTGTGTAATCATTTTTTGAAATCCGTGGAATCAAGAGAGCATATGGTAGTTTTTTTGAGCTCTCTTTATAGGAGGATCAGGTGAGCCAGCCGGTTCTTGAAGTGGTCGAACCAGGAATATTCACAACGATTCAGGATTTGGGAAGAAAGGGTTATTTCGCAAGCGGAATCCCGCCCTCGGGAGCAATGGACCGATTTGCCCTCAGAATGGGAAATTTGTTGGTGAAGAATCCCATCGACGAAGCCGGCATTGAGATGACGGCTATAGGAATGAAAGCAAGGGTTTTGAAGGAGACCGTCATCGCCCTTGCAGGAGCTCAGTTCTCGGCCAAATTGAATGGGAATGCCATCCCACTCTGGCAGACGATCTACCTAAAAGAAGGAGATCTTCTATCCATAGAAAAACCGAGGAGTGGATGGAGGGGATACCTCTGCATTGCGGGTGGAATTGACGTTCCACCTGTTCTGGGATCCAAATCGACCTATACCTTAGGAGGATTGGGAGGGATTCGAGGTCGCACTCTGAAAAAGGGGGACCTTATCCCTGCGGGCATTCCGAGATCTTCATTGGATACATTAAAAGGGAGAAAGGTAAAGGAATCGGTGCTTCCTGAGGCCGGATCTGAAAAGGAACTGAGAGTCGTCCTCGGACCTCAGGACGACCATGTCAAGGGGGAAAGTATTGAAGTCTTTCTCAATACCCCCTATCAGGTTTCCATCCGTTCAAACAGAGTGGGGTACCGATTTGAAGGCCCTCAACTCTTCTTTAAGGAGAGGCCGGAGTCTCGGGATGCGGGCCTTGATCCATCCAATATCGTGGATGATGGGAATGCCATTGGAGCCATCCAAATCCCCGCAGGAAAGGAACCGATCTGTTTAGGCGTCGACGGTGTGACCATGGGTGGTTATGTCAAGATCGCATGTCTCATCACCGCCGATATGAATCGGATGGCCCAATTGAAACCGAAAGACCTCGTAAGATTTAAGAGCGTCACCGTGGATGAGGCTCGTTCGATTCTTCTACAATCGATCGAGAAGGTTAAAGAGGAGAATATCCTTAAAGGATAGAAAGGAGTGAAGAGGTGAAGATCATCGATCTCAGTCAAAATATTGAGAATGGCCAGCCCGTCTATCCAGGCTTGGCAAAGACCTTGATAAATACTTGGAATACATTTGAGGAAACAGCCCGCGTTCAGGGAGGGGGTCGGATGAAGAGGCTTTATACCACATGCTCCATTTTTATGAGCGACCACGCCTCGACCCACATCGATGCCGTCATTCACTTCGGACAGAGGAGGGGAACGGCAGAACAGATCCCCCTGGAATATTGCTACGGGGAAGGGATTGCTCTCGACTTTTCGCATAAAAAACCAAGAGAGTACATCACTTTTGCTGATATCGAAAAAGAGGTGAAAAGGAAGAAATTGAGGATAAAAAAGAGAGATGTGGTGTTGATGCACACCGGTGCTTCGAAGCATTGGGGGACGGCTAAATATTTTGAATATATTGTTCCAATTGAAGCCGGCGCCGTTCGAGAACTTTATCGCAGAGGTGTAAGGGTGATCGGGGTCGATGAGATCACCATTGATATCGATTCTACCTATCCCGCCCATTCTTTGGCCAAAGGGCTCAATTGGTATCATATCGAGAATTTGACGAATATCGATAAGATCCCGAGACCCCGATTTAAATTTATCGGCCTTCCATTGAAGCTGGTAGGCGCAAGTGCTGCCCCCATGAGAGCGGTTGCCATTGTGGAAGACTAAAAAGGAGGATCGATATGGAGTACGAAGAGAAAAAAGAGATCAAAGAGGGGAAGATTTATAATCTTTTCCGGTGTGGTTATCTTGAGGTGAGAGAATGGCTAAAGGAGACGGACATTGTGATCATCCCATTGGGGAGCATGGAGCAGCACGGAAGACATTGTCCAGTTTGCACGGATAGCATCGCCACAGAGCTGCCTTGCCAAATTGTGGCGGAGATGGCGAATGTCCCCTATATGCCGGTAATCCCCATTGGCTATTCTCCTCAGCATCTGCATCCACCGGGAATAGGATCGGGAACAGTGACATTCACAGCTACGACGTACCAGAACATGCTTTATGAGATTGGTCGTTGTCTGATCCACAATGGGTTTAACAAGTTGATATTTGCGACGGGACATACATCGAATATGAAGGCAGTGGATCCAGCTTTAAGGGCGCTGCGTTATGAGACGAATTGCTTTATCTGTTGTTATCGGAATGATGCAGAGGCAGTGCCAGCGCTTTTAGGGGACCAGGGGATTATCGAGAATCCACCCTTGGAGGCCCCTGGGTGGCATGGAAGCGAGGTGGAGGCCTCGGAGTGTATGTATTTTGAGAAACTATATGGAAAGAAGCTGGTCCATTTGGATCGGACGCAGAAGGAGTACACGCATCCACCGAAATGGATCACAGAGGTGAGCAACAAATTCACGAAAGTGAACGGTTCGCCCTATTTGACGATGAATGGGAAGGATGTGGCGTGGGTGCCGATGGAGCATCAGGAGTATAGCGATACGGGGCTGATCGGTTTTCCGGGGAATCCTTTCACCGCCTCGGCGGAGAAGGGGAAAAAGCTCATCTATGCAAAGGCGAAGCTGATGGCCGAGTTTATAGAGGAAGTGAAGAAGATTAAAGTGGAGATCAAGAATCGGGAGTACGTGAATAGAAGCTTCAGGCCGTTTTAAATTCATATACAATCAATCCCGAGAAGAGATTGATATGGTTTTGGAAAAATTTTCGTTAACAGGGAAAGTAGCGATTATTATTGGAGCAAGCCGAGGATTGGGTCAAGGCATGGCTCGAGCCTTAGCAGAGGCAGGAGCGGATCTCGCCCTGGTTGCCCGAACCGTTTCCTCTTTGGAAGAATTCGCTGAGGAAATGAAGGGATTGAATCGAAGGTGTCTTATCCTTCCCAAAGATATTTCCAAGCCTTCAGAGACCCAGGCCATGGCGAATCGGGTGATCGAGGCTTTCGGTAAAATCGACATCCTGATCAACAGCCAAGGCACTCAAGTCCGAAAGCCTGCTTTAGAGATGACGGAGCAGGATTGGGATGGTTTGATGTCTGTCAATCTGAAATCCGTCTTCTTCTCTTGCCAAGTCGTGGGAAGGGAGATGGTCAAACAGGGAAAGGGCAAGATCATCAATGTTGCTTCACTGACCAGCGTGATTGGGTTACCCAACATTTCCATCTATGGAGCGAGCAAAGGTGGAGTTGCTCAATTGACAAAGGCATTGGCCGTAGAATGGGCTCCTTATCATATCAATGTGAACGCCGTACTTCCCGGTTATTATAAAACCACATTGACTGCGGATCTATTTAAAAATGAGGAGAGGGCCAAATGGGTTATCAGTCGGATTCCCCTGGGACGGACTGGACTTCCCGAGGATTTGGCGGGAACCGTCGTCTTCTTAAGTTCAGAGGCATCGGACTACATCACCGGACAGATCATCCCCGTAGATGGTGGATGGCTGTCGTCTTGAGGAGGGTTTGCCTTAAATGGCCTCCATGGGAAACAAACATTACCTCTTAGGGATTGATGTCGGGACAACAGGATGTAAGACCGAATTGATTGGCATTGAAGGAGACTCTGTCGGCAAGGCCTATCGCGAGTATCCCCTCCTTTTTCCAAGATTCTCATGGGTAGAACAGGACCCTATCGAGGGATGGTGGAAGGCAACCGTAGAGACCATCAGGGAAGTATTGGCAAAGAGCGAGGTCAACCCCAAAGAGATTGCAGGAGTCTCCATCAGTTGCACCAATGCCCTTGTCCCCGTTGATAAAGATGGCAACCCCTTGCGCAAAGCCATCATGCAACTCGACAAAAGAACAGTGGATCAGGCCAAATGGATCAATGAAAATTTGGGCAAGGAGGTCTTCGAGATTAATGGAAACCGGGCTGCAGCAGGCGGAACTTCTGCACCGATCATCCTATGGATCAAAGAAAATGAGCCCGAGCTATTTGAGAAGACCTACAAGTTTCTCTGGCCAGGAGGATTTGTCGTTCAAAAATTGACCGGTGAGTTTACTATGGAATGGTCAAGGGCAAGTTGGACCTGTCTCTTCGATACCAAAGAAAAGCAAGTCTGGTCAAAGAGGCTTTGCAATGCTATGAACATCCCCCTTGAAAAGCTACCAAAACTTTGCCCTTCATGGGAGGTGGTAGGGGAAGTGACTCAGAGGGCCGCTGACATAACAGGTCTTGCTCTTCATACACCTGTGACAGGAGGAATGGCAGACACCCCGGCTGCAGGAATCGGAACGAGGGCCGTTGCTCCAGGACGGACATTCCATGTCATAGGAACGGTGGGGAGGCCCTGTGTCGTTCAAGGAAAGCCCCATTTCGATTCGAGGTTTATCAATTGCTGCCATGCCGTTCCAAATTGTTGGTTTACCCTTGGAGCCACGGATGCAAGCGGCCTTTCCATTAAATGGTTTCGGGACCTTTTTGGCCAACAGGAGGTGAACATCGCCCAGTTTGTTGGAAGAAATCCTTTTGATCTATTGGATGAGGAGGCAGCCCAATCCCCTCCTGGAGCAAAGGGAATCATCTATCTTCCTTATCTCACTGGAGAGCGAAGCCCAATCTGGGATCCCTATTCACGGGGAGTCCTTTTTGGTCTCTCTGTCTCTCACACACGAAACGATGTGATCAGGGCGATTTTGGAAGGAGTGGCCTATTCCTTTCTCCACAATCTCAAGATCTATGAGGAGGAATTGGGTTTAAAAATTGATCAGCTCTTTCTCTCTGGAGGAGGGGCAAAGAGTGGGCTTTGGGCTCAGATCCATGCAGACATGTGTAACAAACCCGTTCATGTTGTCAAGGTGAAAGAGAGTGAAGCATTAGGGAATGCCATCCTCGCAGGTTTTGCTGTCGGCATCTACTCCGACATGGTAGAAGCGGCTGATCGAGTGGTGAAGATTGAAAAAATTTACGAACCCAGAAAAGAGTCTTATGAGAGATATCAAAAGCTCTTCGAGCTATACCAGAAGCTCTATCTTCACCTGAAAGAGGATTTTTACAGTCTGAGCGAGATAATGAGATTGGGATGAACCTTTTCAACCTCTGAAGAGGGGTCAGAAGAAAGGAGGACGAAGATGGAAGAGTCTCAGAAAAACAGAATATGTGCTTTCTTCTCACCTACCATGATTCTCTTAGGTTTCAATGCGGTGGAGAGAATAGGGGCTGAGGCCAAGAAATTGGGAGGCTCAAAGGCCTGCATTGTCACTGATGAAGGAGTGGTGAAAGCGGGTTTGATCGATCGAATCAGAACTCCTCTAAAAAAAGAAGGGATTGCGGTTGAGGTCTTTGGAAAGGTAGAAGCTGAACCTCCAGTGAGAGTGGTGGATGAGTGCTCCGAATTTATCCGTAAAGGGGAATATGATCTCATCATCGGCTTAGGGGGTGGAAGTTCTTTAGATACAGCAAAGGGAGCGGCCATCATGGGAACACGACAAGGCTCTGTTCGGGAGATATGCGGAATGGATATCATTCCAAAAAGGGGAATTCCGAAGGTCCTCATCCCCACCACTGGAGGGACAGGAGCTGAAGCCACACGGGCTTTCGTCGTCACCGATGAAGAAGAGGGGATCAAGAAGGTCTCTTATAGCAATTACAACTTACCTGATTTAGCCATTATCGATCCAATGCTCACCCTTTCCATGCCTCCGAAAATAACGGCAGATACTGGGATCGATGCCTTTGTCCATGCCATCGAATCCTTTGTCTCTTTCAACGGAACACCCTTTTCAGATCTCTTAGCCCTCGAAGCTATCCGATTGATCTCAAGGAGCCTTCCCACAGCCTATTCAAAGGGTGAAGATCTGAGCGCCCGATATGACATGTCCTTTGCCGCTCTCCTTGGAGGGATGTCCATCGCTAGTGGTGGATTAGGGGCAGTCCATGCATTAGCCTATCCCATTGGAACTGAATTCCACCAAAATCATGGCAGATCGAACGGGATTATTCTCCCCCATGTAATAGAATTCAACTTAATGGGGAATATTAAGAGATATGGAATCATTGCGAGCACCATGGGCGAGAATATAGAGGGTCTTAATGCCCTCGAAGCCGCAGAGAGAAGTGTCGTTGGAATCAGAAGGCTTTTGGAGATGATCAACATATCCTATCGACTCAGAGATTACGGAATTCCTAAGGAGAGCATACCCAAATTGGTTGAGGGTGGGATGAAACAATCGCGACTCTTTGTTCCCAATCCAAGAAATTTAACTCAGGATGATGTAACGGCCATCTATACAAAGGCTTGGTGATGAAGAAGAGTTGTTCAAAGGCGATCCTGATCATTGCCACATTAGATACGAAGGGACCCGAGACGCAGTATCTAAAAGATTTGATCGAGAGAAAAGGGCATCAAGTCTTGGTGATGGATACAGGGATTTTAGACTTTCCTGCTTTCAAGCCTGATCTATCCAGAGATGAAGTGGCTCAGGCTGTAGGAACCCATATTGAGGAGCTCATTCGAAATAGAGAGAAGGGAAGGGCCATTCAGGCGATGGCCGAAGGTTCGAAAAAGATTGTCCAACAACTTTATCGAGAAGGAAGAATTGCAGGGGTCATCGGATTGGGAGGAGCTCAGGGAACGGAGATAGGGACATCGGCCATGAGGGCTTTACCCCTCGGTTTTCCAAAACTGATGGTCTCCACAGTGGCGTCAGGTTATGCCCAATTTGGCACTTATGTCGGGACGAAGGATTTATTGATGATGCACTCGGTCGTGGATATCTTAGGTCTGAATGTTTTTTCAAGGATGATCCTCTCCAATGCAGCGGGCGCGATGATGGGCATGGTGGAGAGGGGAGCAAAGATTGAGAAACCAGAAAAGAAGCAGATCGGGATGACGATCTATGGCACGACCACTCCAGGTTGTATGGTAGCAAAGGCTTACTTGGAGTCGAAAGGGTTTGAGGTGGTGGCCTTTCACCCCAATGGGACAGGAGGAAGGGCCATGGAGGAGATGGTAGAGGAAGGGATCTTAAATGGCGTCCTCGATATGACCACCCATGAGTTGATCGATGAGCTCGTAGGAGGGCTTCATCGGGCTGGCCCGAACCGGCTTGAGGCGGCAGGGAGAAAAGGGGTTCCACAGGTAGTAGTACCCGGAAGCATCGACTTCATCGTCACTGGACCAGCCAGCTCTCTTTCACCAGAATATCGAAATCGAAAATACATCCCCCATAATCCAAGTATCACCTTGGTCAGAGCCAGCTCTGAGGAGATGGAGACCATTGGAAAGATCATGGCCTCAAAATTGAATGAGGCAAAAGGTCCGACCATCGTGATGATTCCATTAAGAGGTTTTTCCTATCCAAACCGAAAAGGGGAAGCCCTTTACGATGAAGAAGGAAACCAGGCCTTTATAAAAACTCTGAAGAGAAACCTCAAGGGGGTCAAGGTGATTGAGATCGACGCCCATATCAACGATCCTGAATTTGCCAAGGAAGCAGCTCAGACCATGGAAAAGCTCCTTTCCGAATATAAGGGATGAAGTCAAATCATGTCTAAGATTCCATGCCGTAAATGCGGTCAGCCCTTTTTAACTGAAAAAACATACCAACATTTGAGCAAGATAGCCCGTGAAAAGAGATTAACCAATTTTGAGGGATCTCTATCCCTGTGTCTTGAATGAAAATTAAGACATTTAGCAAGAAACTCGTCGGGAGTGATTTTAAAGAGGATTATGGCCAGCCAATTCAGCCCGTTGGCTCAGCGATGGAGGCCGGTGCAAGGAGGTGTGCTGTTGGAGGAATGTCATTCAACATCAAAACCAAAAAGCCATTACAAAGGGCATTGATGAGGTATTTCGAGGAAACAAATCGGTCGAGGAGATTTTTTCGGGACTCAGGTGCGCTTGGGGGATGAAGTGTTTGTCCAAACTCTTGAATTGTTGAAGAGGGCAAAAGAGGGGAGGTATGCGGTCGGAGGCTTCAATGTCTGGAATCTGGAGAGCGCCTTAGCTCTCCTCGAAGCGGCAGAGGAGTCTTCTTCTCCCGTCGTCTTCAACATTCAGGAGAGGGTTCTTAAATTGTTTCCCTCAGGAGCATTGGAAAGCTTCATTCAATTTTTAGGGAAAGAGAGCCGGGTTCCTTTGACCCTCAATCTTGACCATGGTAAGACATTTGAGATCTGCGCCCAGTGCATTCACCTCGGGTATCAATCTGTCATGATGGATGGTGGAGCCCTATCTCTCAAAGAGAATATTGCCTTGACAAAAAAAGTGGTAGAGTATGCTCATCCCAATGGGGTTGCTGTAGAAGGACAGGTGGGAGAGGTCAGTTCGAGTTGGGCGAAAGAAGAGGGTGGTAAACGGACAGATCCCTTTGAAGCCCAAGAATTTGTGCGAAAGACCCAGGTCGATCTCTTGGCCATTTCCATAGGCACTGAATCTGGTCTTTATGAAAAGGAACCTGTCCTCGATTATCATCTAACTGGGGAGATCTCGAGGCGAACAGGGGCTCATCTTGTCCTTCATGGATCTTCTGGTTTGTCAGGAGAGGCCATCCGAGAATGCATAAAGGCAGGGATCACCCATCTGAGATTTGGAACAGATCTCCATAAGGCCTTCTTCGATGGCCTTCGATCGAGAGAGGAAGAATGGGAATGTAAAGGATTCAATCCTCAATTCATCCTTCCTTTGACCAAAGAGGCGATCAAAGAGGTCCTTAAGGAGAAGTTGGATCAATTGGGTTCGACAGGGAAAGCGAATTAGGTGAAAGCCATGGATCTCCGGATTGTTCCCATCAATACCGGGTTCATCCAAGTCGATAAGGGTGGGACCCTCACTCAGGGCCGCGGATATGGAGAGAAAATCTTTATTCCTGCTACAGCCTGGTATATTCACGGAGGAAAAGAGAAGATCATGGTCGACACTGGAATGTGTGAGACCGCTCGCGCTGATCGCTATCACCATGCCGGTTCCTATCAAGAGGAAGATCAGAGGATCGATCGGGCCTTGAAGAAGATCGGAGTGGACCCAGAGGAGATCAGTAAGGTGATTCTCACCCATCTCCATTGGGATCATTGCCACAATCACCGTTTATTCAAGAATGCCAAATTCTATGCCCATACCGATGAGGTGAGGTTTGCCTTTGCACCTCTGCCTCCTTACTACCGATCTTATGAATCGACCCACTTAGGGATTATCCCTCCCTTCTCTGAAACTCAATTCCAAATAACCAAAGGGCCAGAGGAGATTGCCGAGGGGATCACGGTATTCCCAACGCCCGGCCATTCTCCTGGTCATCAATCCGTGGCTGTGGAAACAAGGAGAGGAATCTATGTGATCACTGGGGATGCGGTCATGTCCTGGGAGAACTGGGGGGGAGACCCTATGAATCAACTCCCCTTCATCATGAATGGGAGATACATTGATCTCCAATCCTCATGGGAGAGTTTCTTCAAGATCAAGGAGAGAGCCAAATTTGTACTTCCAGGCCATGAGATAAAGATCTTCGATAAGAAAGAATATCCATAGCCGGACTTTTTCATCTGGGTGGGGATGCTTATGAGGTTTCTTCCCTTCAAATCATAAGGGAGAGAGTTTGGGTTAGCCATTGGCTGATATTGGAGGAACATCGGGGCATTTTATGATGGATGTGATGTTAATATTTTTACCGATGAAAACGGTCCGACCATCCTCAACAGAGAGTCAAAATTCGAGATCTTTTTGCATAACATGAAAAAAATGTTTCAGTTCATAGAGGAGAGATAAAGGGTGTCTGTTTTTGTTTTGTTTAGAGTTGAGATTAAAGAGGGAAAAGAAGAAGAATATAGGAAGATCTCCGCTGAGGTACTCAACCATGCGAAAGAGCAACCTGGATTGATCTCCATGGAAAGGGCAAAATCGGTTTTGAAAGAGAGGACCTATATTTCTATAAGCGAATGGGAGAATGAGGAGGCCATAGAGAAATGGGTTAACCATCCCCAACATCAGGAGGCCATGAGAAAAGGGAAGAGCGAATTGTTTTATTGGTATTCTGTAAAAAGGATGATAGAGTTTCGAAAAGGAGGGTGAGATTTTTACACATCAAGGAGGTGGCCAGCTTTGTTTCCCCCGGGCATGAGATGAAAATCTTTGGCCAGGTGGTTAACTCATGAATTCCATTCGATTTATAAAAGAGAACTAAAAAAAACTTGACTAAGTTTGATCAATTTGAGTAATTTTAGAATAATTCATTTGGGATTTATCTATGGGTTATTCTTTATGATTAGGATGCTTTTTTAAATAAGGAGATAAGACATGGAAAATTTCGAATATTTTGAACCCAAGACCCTTAAAGAAGCCGTTGGCCTCCTTGTCAAATATAAACGGGGGGCGAGACTCCTTGCGGGTGGGACAGACCTAATGATTGAGATGAAAGGGGGTTATGTCAAGCCCAAATACATGATCAATCTAAAAAAGATTAAAGGGCTGGACAAAATCAGCTTTGGTAAGAAAGAGGGATTAAGAATAGGTGCCCTCGTCACGTGGTCAACTCTCTTATCTTCTAAACCGATTAATCAATATTATCCTGTTCTACGAGAGACCGCCTCTTTAATTGGTTGTCCTCAGATCAGGAATATAGGAACGATAGGCGGAAACATATGCCATGCATCCCCCTCTGCAGATTCTGCCCCAGCCCTCATGATCTATGAGGCCCAATGTGTGGTTGCCGGGCCAGGTCGAGAGCGGATCATCCCTATCGAAGAGATCTTTGCCGGTGTCCAAAAGATCTCGCTCAAACAGGGAGAAATTTTGACGGGTTTTCACATACCCACCCCAGATACAGAATCGAAAGGGTGCTACCTCAAATTCTCTCCCAGGAAAGCAATGGATTTACCCATTGTAGGGGTGGGTGTCCTAGTCACGGCATCGAACGGGACCTTTCAGGATGTGAAGATTGCCCTGGGAGCAGTGGCTCCAACACCCATCCGAGCGAGAAGAGCAGAAAGTTTCCTTTTCGGTAAGCCCGTGAACGATCAATCGATACGTAAGGCGGCAGAAGAGGCTATGATGGAGTCTAAGCCGATAACCGATATGCGTGCCTCTCGAGAATATCGACTGGGACTGGTGAAGGAGCTGACCTATCGAGCCATTACGCTCAGCATTTCAAAAAATATCACGCAGGAGTAAGCCATGAAGAAATCTCAAATTAAAATCAAAGTCAACGGCGAGTGGTATGAACTTACTGTTCCAAACAAAAAGACACTTTTAGACGTGATACGAGAGGACTTACACCTCACCGGGACGAAGAAGATGTGTGATACAGGGGAGTGTGGGGGCTGCACGGTCATCATGGGTGGGATGGTGGTAAACTCCTGTATCGTTCTTGCCGTGGATGCAAACGGAAAAGAAATCACTACCATTGAGAATTTGAGCCAAATTGGGAAACTCCATCCGATTCAGGAGGAATTTATAGACAAAGGGGCAATCCAATGTGGTTTCTGCACACCCGGGATGATCCTGTCTGCCAAGGCGCTCCTGGATCAAAACCCCAATCCAACAGAATTGGAAGTGAAGGCAGCGATCTCTGGAAATTTCTGTCGTTGCACAGGATATGTTCGAATTGTGAACGCCATCCTCTCTGCTGCAGAGAGATTAAGGAGTGTGAACGATGAAGGAATTTGACTTTGTAGGAAAAGATATACCGAGAGTTGATGCCGTTGATAAGGCCACGGGGAATGCTAAGTTTACAGTGGATCTCTCCTTTCCGAACATGCTCCATGCAAAACTTCTGCGGAGTCCACTCCCTCATGCAAAGATACTCAACATCGACACTCGGAGGGCAGAGAAGCTTCCGGGTGTCAAGGCTGTGATTACGGGAAAAGACACGCCCTATGTCTTCGGTGTCTCCCATTTCGATCAAACCCCGCTCCAAACGGAGAAGGTGCGTCATGTCGGCGATGCAGTGGCTGCGGTGGCTGCGATCGATGTGGATATTGCAGAGGAAGCGCTCCGTCTCATCCGAGTGGATTATGAACCACTCCCCGCTGTCTTCGACGCAGTCGAGGCTATGAAACCGGGTGCCCCTGTGATCCACGAGGGAAAGGAGCGGAATATTGCTGCTCACGCCTCCTACGATCTGGGGGATGTGGAGGAGGCATTTCAAAAGTCGGACCATGTCTTTGAAGACCATTTCGAAACCCAGCGCGTAGCCCATGTCTGCCCAGAACCCCATAATTGTATTGCTGTGTGGGATTCCTCCGGCAAGCTCACCTTCTACTATTGTAGCCAGGCTCCTGACCTAACGCGATTACAGTTGGCAAAAGCCTTCGGGGTTCCTGAAAGCAAGGTTCGAGTGATCACGCATAATGTGGGTGGAGGTTTTGGGAGTCGAGCCACTAGCAAGTTCAGCATGGACTTTGCTGCCATTGTGTTGGCTAAGAAGACCGGCAGGCCGGTAAAAATTGAATACACTCGGGATGAAGAGTTCGTCTATGCCACATTCAGAAACAAATTTATCATGGACGTCAAGACTGGAGTCACAAAGGACGGAATGATCCTTGGCCGCCAGGTCACAACCATCAGTGACACCGGTGCCTACTGCGACTATGGACCCGTTAATGTTAATGTGGGTGGAGCGATGGCCGGGACCCTTTATCGGTTCATGAACTATAAATTTGACGGCTACTCCGTCTATACCAACCTGCCTTACGGTGGAGCCATGAGGGGCCTTGGAAACCCAGCTGTCCACTATGCTATGGAGACTCAAATCAGCATGATCGCGGAACGGTTGGGAATCGATCCCCTCGATATGAGGCTCAAGAATGCTGTCCACACAGGAGATGAGACGGTTTCAGGAGCTATCCTCAAGAGCTGTGGTCTTACAGAGTGCCTCGAAGCCGTTGCAGAGAAGATCGGATGGCGCGAAAAGAGAGCAAATCCAAAACCAAACCGAGGGATCGGAATTGCCTGTGGGGTTCACTTTACAGGCGTCCGTCTTTCACCCGGGATCGATGCGGACTTCGCCGGAGCTAACCTCATTGTGAATGATGATGGGTCGGTGAACCTCGCCACCTCTTGTACAGAGATCGGTAGCGGGTCGAACACGGTTTATGCCCAGATGGCCGCGGAGGTCCTCGGCGTTGAACCCAATAAGATCAATGTCGTTTTTGGGGACACCGAGAATTGCCCCATGGGATGGGGATCAAGGGCGAGTCGTAACACTGCCGTGGGTGGGATGGCCGTCAAATTGGCTGCTGAGGACGCAAGGAAACAGATTCTAAGCGCAGCGGCTGAGAAGATGGGGATTCCACCTGATAATGTGGATATGGAACTCGATATTAAGAAGGGGATGGTGTATGTCAAAGGGACGCCAAGCCGTGGCATGACGATCGCTGACGTTGTGAAGTTTAACCGCTACCGTAAGGATGGACAGGCCATCATGGCCAAGGCACATTGGGATGCTCCCAGTGAACTGGCAGATAAGGTTACGGGAAGGGGAAATTTCTCATCCGCCTTCTCTTTTGGTGCAAAGGCCATCGAAGTTGAGGTCGATCCCGGAACTGGAAAGGTGAATGTCTTAAAGGTTGTGGCATCTCAGGATGTGGGCGCAGCGATCAATCCACTTGGGATCAATTGTCAGATTGAAGGGGCTGTCCATATGGGGCTGGGCTATGCCCTGATGGAGGAGATCGTCTTTGATCAAAAGGGAGAGGTCGTGAATGATCACCTCATCGACTACAAAATCCTGACCCCTCTGGACATGCCACCCATCGAGTCGATCATTGTTGAGTCAATGGATCCCATTGGTCCATTCGGAGCAAAAGGGGTCGGTGAGATGGCCACCATCGGTACTCCAGAAGCGGTTTCAGCTGCCGTCCGCGATGCCGCGGGGGTCTGGGTGACGGATCTGCCCCTCACCTCTGAAAAAGTTTGGATGGCTTTAAAGAAGAAGACAGAGAGGAGGTGATTCAGAAGCGAAAAAGAGATAGATAAAATAAGCATTGGATAAATAGGAGGGGGGAAGTGCACAAGTTTTAGTTGATTAAAACAGGAGGTGAAAGACATGTCATCGAATAAAAGGGTAACTCGAAGGGAATTTTTGAAAAAAACAGGGACCATTGGGGGGATGGTGGCTTTTAGTGGAATTTACATCCCGAAGCAATCCTTTGCCCAGACCAAGGAGCCTTTCAAAGTTGGGTTCCCTATCCCACTGACCGGACCCTATGGCACCGAAGCCAAAGACCAGCAGGCAGGGGCTGAACTGGCGGTTGCCGAGATCAACGCCAAAGGAGGCGTTCTGGGACGTAAGGTGGAGCTCATTGTTCGTGACGATAAACTGAAAGCTGATGAGGGGGCCCGTCGGGCCAAAGAGTTGATTGAGAGCGAAAAAGTTGAACTCTTGTCAGGAAATTTAGCTGCTCATGTCCAGTTGGCCACCAACGAACAGGCCAAGCTCCATGGCATACCCTACGTATCTGTCAGCCAATCCAATGAGATCTGCCAGCGTCCTGATAACAGTGTTTACACCTATCATGAGGCATTGGATCCCCACATGACTACCCAGGCTGTGGGGGAATATGTAGGGAAGAAGTATGGCAAGCGCTGGTACTTCCTGACTTCGGATTATGCCTATGGTTGGCAGATGACAGATGGATTCCGTCGAAAAGGGAAAGAGTTTGGCATCGTTGATGTCGGAGAGACGAAACATCCTTTGGGCACCAGTGACTACTCCTCTTACATGCCGCGCATCCTGGCTGCCAACCCTAACGTCCTCTTCCTCGATAATTTTGGGAAAGACCAGATTAATTCCATTAAGCAGGCGACCTCATTCGGCCTCAAGAAAAAGATGCAGATCGTCTGTCCAATTTTGCTGATGTCCTCGAGATTGGGTGGTGGTGAAGAGGCCTTTGATGGAGTGATTGGTGGGGTCTCATTCTATTGGGAGATGAAACATCCCACAGCGAAGGCATTTGTTGAGGCATTCAGAAAAATGCATGGAAGGCCCCCCATCGATTATGCCGGTTATGCATACAGCGGCGTCAAAGAACTCCTGTCGGGATTCAACCGGGCAGGCAGTCTCGACCCCGTGGCCCTTGCCACTGCGATCGAGGGTCGAACCTATGACAACTATAAAGGCGAGCAATGGTGGCGGCCTTGTGACCACCAATCCCAGCAGGATGTGTTCATCATTAAGTCCAAGAAGGCTAAGGGTGAGTACGATGTGTTTGAGATCATAGCCACTGTTTCCGGCAAAGGTGAACGACTCCTGAGGACCTGCGTCGAACTGGGCCAAAACCCAAACGCTCCCATTCGAAGTGGTTTAATACAAAAATAACAAATACTTCTCTTACCCGCCCCCGCAAGGGGGCGGGGTCTATAATTTGAAAAGGGGTTGATGAAGATATGGAGTGGACAGTTATTGTAATGCAGCTCTTTACAGGTCTTTCGTTGGGAATGCTCTATGTCCTATTGGCCTTAGGTCTTTCTATCATCTTTGGGCTATTGACTGTAGTCAATTTTGCTCACGGGGCCATGTTTATGTGGGGGGCTTATGCTGGAGTTGCAACTTTTGCTATCACAGGTAACTTCTGGCTCGCCCTTCTGATCTCTCCATTGGTTATTGGCGGGTATGGGCTAATTGTAGAGAGGGGGCTCATCCGTCCTCTCTACGGACGGGACATCAATTATCCGTTGTTATTGACCTTCGGCCTCCAGCTCATTATGATCGAGATTGTCCGGATTTTTTGGGGAACCTCTGATCAGCCCTTTAGCGCTCCCGCATCCCTAAGTATGCCTGTTGAGATTTTTGGCATCTTCTATTTTCCTTCCTATCGATTGTTCATTATTGGTATTACCCTGGTGATATGCATCATCCTCTGGATTTTCCTGGAGAAGACGAACTTAGGACTGGTCATAAGAGCCGGTACTCGAGATCCGCTTATGGTGCGTGCGTTGGGCATTGACATGCGCCGCATCTGGTGGTTTGTTTTTGGTATCGGCTCAGCCCTGGCAGGGATTGCGGGTATTCTGGCAGCACCGATTCGAAGTGTCTTCCCGGAGATGGGGATTGCCATGCTGGTAGAGTGTTTCGCTGTGGTGGTGGTCGGTGGAATGGGAAGCCTAAAAGGGGCCATCCTTTCAGGCATCATTATGGGAGAGGCGATTTCCATCGCCACTCTTTTTTATCCCCAGATGGCTGATATCGTCATTTTTCTTGTAATGGCAGTAGTCCTCTTAATAAGACCCAGCGGCCTTTTTGGAAAAGCCGGCCTACTGGAATGACAGGAAGATTAACGATGAAAGAAACGGAAGTTGAGGAAACCGTGGCAATTGGGAACCGAGAAATACGAGTGGAAAAACCATGGGGGTGGCAAAGATTAGTAGAGGTCGTTTCACGAAACCCTCTGGTCTTTATCTTCATCTTCTTTATAATCATTCCTTTCATTGTTCCTTACAAAGCACTCGCTACCCAAATTATTATTTGGGGACTCTTTGCGCTCGGATATAACGTCTGTCTTGGCTACACAGGAATGCTCTCCTTTGGTCATGCGGCCTATTTTGGGATTGGGGCTTACACAGCAGCGATTGTTCTCATCCGATTATGGGAGAACATTTGGTTTGCCCTCTTTTGTGGATTGCTCATGGGGGCAGTAATGGCCTTTATCCTTGGTTATTTGTGTATCAAACGCCGGGGCATCTATTTCGCCATGCTGACCCTGGCCTTTGCCCAACTCCTCTATTTTATCGGGTTTCAGTGGG
>Ga0315279_10002930_pt1 | contig 24647 bp, 12 predicted proteins | sample YL17G06_20_MG_FD_203694 | JGI IMG/M metagenome (GOLD analysis project Ga0315279, IMG submission 203694) | Sediment microbial communities from Yellowstone Lake, YNP, Wyoming, USA - YL17G06_20 | ecosystem: Environmental > Aquatic > Freshwater > Lake > Sediment | place: USA: Wyoming | collected...
ACGCCAAGTACATCGACGTGATGGAGCGGACCTTGTACAACGGGCTGATTTCCGGCGTTTCCCTGGACGGCAAGTCGTTCTTCTATCCCAACCCGCTGGAATCGGACAGCCAGCACCAGCGCAGCCCGTGGTTCGGCGTGGCCTGCTGCCCGGGCAACATCACGCGGTTCATGGCCTCGGTGCCCGGCTACGTGTACGCGCATGAAGGGGACCATCTGTTTGTGAACCTGTTCGCCGGCGGCAGCGCCGAGATCCGCATGGACCCCGGCCGCACCGTGCGGATAACGCAGCAGACGCGGTATCCCTGGGACGGCGCGGTCAAGATCAGCGTAAAGCCCGAGCCCGCCGGCAAGTTCACGATCAACGTGCGGATTCCGGGCTGGGCGCGCAATGAAGCCGTGCCCAGCGATCTCTACCGCTTTGCGGACAAGCTGAATCAGCCGGCAGTGCTGAAGGTGAACGGCAAGCCGGCGCCGGTCAGGCTTGAAAAGGGCTATGCGCCGCTGACCCGCCTCTGGAAGAGCGGGGACACGATCGAGCTGCTGCTGCCCATGCCGGTGCGCCGCGTGGCCGCCAATGAGCAGGTGGCCGCCGACCGCGGCCGCGTGGCCCTGCAACGCGGCCCAGTTGTGTATTGCGCGGAATGGCTCGACAATCCCAACGGCCGCGTGCGCAACCTGATGCTCCCCGACGGCGCCCGGCTCACGGCCGAGTTCCGCCCCGGCCTGCTCAACGGCGTCGAGGTGATCAAGAGCACGGCATACGCGCTCGCTTACGACGCGCAGGGGAGGGTGAGCAGGAACGAGCAGGAGTTCACCGCGATTCCCTACTACGCCTGGGCCAACCGGGGACCGGGCCAGATGCTGGTGTGGATCCCGAACAACGAGGCCAGCGCCAAGCCCGCGCCCTACCCCACGCCGGCCACCACCGCGAAGGTGACCACCTCCGGGCGCAAGAACCCGCGCGCGATTAATGACGGCGAGGAGCCGGCCTCTTCGGCGGACATGTCTTCGCAATTCGACTGGTGGCCCAGGAAAGGCACCACCGAATGGGTGGAATACTCCTTTGACAAGCCGGCGACGGTCTCCGAGACGGAAGTCTACTGGTTCGACGACACCGGCCGCGGCGAATGCAAGGTCCCGGCCTCCTGGCGGCTTCTATATAAGGATGGCGAGCAGTGGAAGCCGGTGGAGAACCTGGGGCCGTACGGCGTGGAAAGAGACCGCTACAACAAGGTGGCGTTCAAGCCGGTCACCGCCGGCGGCCTGCGCCTGGAAGTGACCATGCAGCCCAACTGGTCGGCCGGACTCCAGGAGTGGAAGGTAAAGTAGCTTCGAGATAAGACAGACAGCCACCGAGGCACAGAGTCTCGGAAGAAGGCAGTAGGCAGAAAGCAGAAGGCAGAAGGCAGTAGGAAGAAGGCAGTAGGCAGAAAGCAGAAGGCAGAAGGCAGTAGGAAGAAGGCAGTAGGCAGAAGGCGGTAGGCAGTAGGAAGAAGGCAGAAGGCGGCCACAAGCCTTTCACAGTTTTTGGAGCGGAGCCTCAGATGGAAAGAACTGTTTGCCGGATGGTTTTTTTCTTGGTTGCCACGGCATGCCTGCTGTCCGCGCAGACAAACACGGGCACCATCAGCGGCAGCGTGCTCGACCAGCAGAACGCGGCGGTGGCGGGAGCGAAAATCACGGCCACACAGCTCGGGACGAACATCGTCCGGGTGGCGAAATCGAGCGGCGCCGGAGTCTATACGCTCTCCAACATCGAGCCGGGGGCCTACCGTATCGTGGCCGAGGCGGACGGCTTTGCTACGCTGGTGAGGGAATCGGTGACGGTGGCGGCTTCGCAAACGGTGGGCCTTGACCTGATGCTTTCCGTCGGCGCCGCAGCCACCCAGGTGACGGTCACGGCCGACGCCGGGGTAGTGCAACAAGTCAGTTCCGTGGTCCAGTACGACGTCAATCAGAAGGCTATCGAGGAACTGCCATTGCCCGAGCAGAACGTGCTGTACGCTCTGGCAACGCTGCCCGGCGTGGCCGGCGGGCCGGGTACGGAACAGGCCGCCGTCTCCACCGGTTACGTCACGCCGGGTTCGGGGATCTCGCTCTCCGGAGGCCGCCCGGGCACCACGCAATACAAGGCCGACGGCATCGAGAACAACGGAATCTTCTTCGGGCGCATCGCCCTCTCGTTCAGTTCGGAATCGGTCGAGCAGATGTCGGTACAGCAGAACTCGTACAGCGCGGAGTTCGGGCGCGCCGCCGGCGGCATCGTCAACATGACCACCAAGTCGGGCACCAACCGACTGCGCGGCATGCTGTTCTCCAGCATCCAGAACGACGCGCTGAACGCCGGCCCCTTCCAGCAATGGAGGACGAAAGACAAGCAGCGGTTGTGGAGAGGGGCCGCGAACCTGGGAGGACCTGTGCGGCTGCCGAAGATCTACGACGGGCGAAACCGCACCTTCTTTTTTGCCGCCTACGAGCCCATGCGGCAGAACACCGACACCGACTACTTCCAGCGCGTGCCGACTGAATTGGAGAAGAAAGGCGACTTCTCCCAGTCCGTGTACGACACCGGCCCCAACAACTATCCGGTCACCATCTTCCGGCAGTTCGATTACACGGCCGGCGGCGGGCTGGCCACCACCCGCATGACGCAGACGGCCGGGCAGCCTTACCCGCAGTGGACAGGCAACAATATCCCGGACGTGTATGTTTCGAAGAAAGCGCAGAAGATGCTGGCGCTGCTGCCGCTGCCCAACATGCCGTTGAACGCGCTGGGGCAGAATTTCCAGACGCGGCGCGGCGTGGTGAACTCCAACGACCGGAGTTTATTCAAGATCGACCAGGCGTTTGGCATCAGCAACCGCATGTATTTCCGCATGGCATCGGTCCCGACCAGCGGGATCCGGTCCATCCTCGGAAAAGACAACCCCGCCGAACAGTACGGCAGCGAGTTCAACCGCGGCACCAACCTGGTGCTGGCCGATACCCAGACCTGGGGCGGCAACAAGGTGAACGAGTTCCGTGCGGGCTTCACGCGGGTGCGCACCGAGCGCAGGGAAAACAACGTGGCGCACGACAAGAACTGGTTCGCGGAGTTCGGAATGCCGAGCGTTTTGGACGCCGGCTTTCCGCGCCTCAGCATCGGAAACTTTCCGGCCGTGGGCTCCAACTGGGGGCTGTTCGAAATCGATAACAACATCCAGATGAACAACATCTTCACCTGGGTGGTCGGCAGGCACCACCTGAAGATGGGTTTCGAATCCCAGGCGCCGCAACAGAACCTGCAGGACAGCGCGCTGCTCAAGGGGAGCTGGAGCTTCAGCGGGACGTACACGACGATCGGCTCCGGCGTAAACACGGCGACGTATCCCGGCATCGGCCGCGCCAACGCCACCACCGGCTTTGGCCTGGCGCAGCTCCTGCTCGGATTTCCGAACACCATCACCATGGCCGCCAACATCGTGCCGTATCAGTACCGCTGGAAATACTACGCGGGCTTTCTGCAGGATGATTTCCGGGTGACTCCGCGGCTTACGCTCAACCTCGGCCTGCGCTATCAGGTGGAGGTGCCACGTTCGGAGAAGCACCACAACCAGGGCACGTTCGTCAATGTCCCGGCCAAGACTTCGGACGGCATCGACGTCATGGGGGCCCTGCGCCTGAACGGCCTGGCCGGATTCCGCGACACCATGTTCCCCACGCGTTACAACAACTGGGAGCCGCGCATCGGGTTCGCGTACCGGGCGCCGAGTTCGCGAACCATGGTGGTCCGCGGTGCGTACGGCATCTCTCACGTACCCACCACCGGGCTGTTCCGCAAGCCGCTGCCCGACCTCGGCCCGCGCAGTTCCAGCCTGGCCACCGTCGGCGGCCTCGGCGGCGGTTATGTGAACATCGAAACGAATCCGCTGGTGCTTCCCAAAAGGATTCCCGAGTGGCCTGCCGACGGCCTGTTCACCGACCTCATGAAGATCAACACGCTGGCGCTGCAGCCGGATCACGCCGCCATCCCCTACGTTCAACAATGGAACTTCGGAATCGGGTTCGAGCCCCGAGGCAACTGGGGCGCCGAGCTGACTTATGTGGGGTCGAAGGGCACGCAGCTTTTTGGCCAAATGACCGGGCGCAACGTCCCGGACCTGGGGTTGTACGAGGCGGCATTCATGAAGGGCCAGAACCTGGGCGGCTCAGTCCGAAACCCCTACGGGGCGAAAGACGTAAACGGGAACGTGGCAAACATAACCCTGCAGGACACCTTCCGCCCCAACCAGATCGCGGGGACCATCTACGAGCCGCTGGCCCAGGGCTACAATTCCAGCTATAACGCGCTGCAAGCGCAACTGGTCCGGCGGTTCTCGAGGGGGCTGCAATTCAGGCTGGCGTACACCTGGAGCAAGAGCATCGACGACTCCTCCTGCGAGGGGCAATTCTGCCAGGACAACCTGGCCAGCAGCGGCGGCGCCCCCAACTTCGGCCACGGCTTTGAGCAGGTGCACGGGGGGAACCGCAAGCTGGAGCGCTCCGTATCCGTGTACGATATACCGCGCAACTTTACGTTCTCCTACAACTGGGATGTGCCCGTGGGGCGCGGCAAGGCGCTGTCGCGCAATGCCGGCAGCGGATGGAACCGGCTGGTTGGGGGATGGAAGCTGTCCGGACTGGGCACCATCCGCAGCGGCCATCCGTGGGTGACGGTGGTGGGCACCAGCAATGCCGGCCTGTTCGCCGATTATGGCGACATCCGGCCCAACCTGGTCCCCGGCGTCCCATTGGTGAATCCCGATTGGGAGAAGACCAAGGGCGCGGTGTCCTCGTCGTGGTACCTGAACACCGCGGCGTTCCAGCCGGCGGCGCGCTTCTCGGTCGGCAACGTGCCGCGCACCATACCGTACTTGCGCGTCCCTACAGTCAAGACGTACGACATGTCGGTATTGAAGGAGGTTCCCATTCACGGCGAGCGTACCCGGCTTCAATTCCGCGCCGACTTCTTCAGCTTCTTCAACCATGTCAACTGGCGCAATGACGCCAGCAACCCGGAGATGTACGGCACCCTCGATTACAACAGCTACGTGGTGCCGCCGGCCAACAGTTATAACTCCGGCCACGGCACCATGATCGTCGTGAACCAGCGCCAGATACAGCTTGGTCTGAAGTTGTATTTTTGAGCGGTGGCGTGAACATTGTTAACGAGGTAATCGCAGTGATCCAGGAAGTGTTCGGAAAACAGACCGCACCGGGCGCCGTGTTGGCATGCGTGCTTTGCTGGGCGCCGGTCGCGCAGGGCGCCATCACCCTGCGTCCCGGCGTTCCGGTGGTGTTGCCAGGCAACGCGCCGGCGCCGGTGCGCCGCGCAGCCCAGGATTTGCGCCGCGACCTGGCCACCGTGCTGGGCGCCCAGTCCCCGCTACTCTCCGACGTCGCCGAGCTGGGCGGCCAGCCGGGGATCGTCATCGCCGCACCCGGCTTGGGGCCGGAGCGGTTGCTCGATGGCGCCGTGCAAGGCCGCGAAGCGCACGCCGTTTTCGTGCGCGCGCCGCTCGTGGTCTTGCAGGGTGCGGACGTCCGGGGCGCCATCTACGCCATCTACAGTTTTTCCGACCGCTACCTGGATGTCCCGCCGCTTTGGTACTGGGCCTCCTGGACTCCACCCAGGAAAGACGAGGTCCGGCTGGCGGACGATACCAGGATCGTCTTCGGCTCGCCGCATGTCCGCTGGCGGGCCTGGTTTCCCAACGATCAGGATCTGTTGACACAGTGGCGCTCCCGGTCACAGGAGAATCTCGAGGCGCAGTTCGAAACCATGCTGCGCCTGAAGCTCAACACCTACCAATGCGGTCTGCTGGACGGCGGGGCGCTGGCCACGCCCTATCGCGCCGGGCGCGATGCGCGCCTGGCGCGCGATCGCGGATTGGCCCTCACCGACTCTCACATTTCGGTCTTCGGCGCCTCCTACAGGGAATGGGAGCCGTACTGGACCAGGATCCGGAAACAGCAGGCGCCCGCCCTGCTGATCGCCAACGGCAAGGCACTCGAGGAATTCTGGCTGTACCACGCGCAGACGGCGATGCGCGAGGGCATGGAAATGGTGTGGCCGATCGGCTTCCGGGGCGTGCGCGACGAGCCGTTCTGGCAGGCCTTTCCCGACGCTCCGAAAACCGACGCCGAGCGGGCGCGTGTGATCCAGCAGATGATGCAGCGCCAGGTCGATCTGTTGAAGCAGGAGACCGGCAACCCGGCGCCGCCCATGCTTACTACCCTGTACAACGAGAACTCCGATTTCTTCGCCCAGGGACTGTTGCGCCCGCCCGCCGAGCCGAGCCTGATTTGGAATTTCGTGGCCGCGCGGCGCGACCACTTTCCCGCTGCCGACGTGCGCAACGTCAAGCTGCCGAAAGGCCAGCCCTTCGGCTACTACATGAATTTCCAGTTCACATCCAGCGGCTCGCACCTGGCGCAGGGCGAGGGCCCGTGGAAGATGGAGCGCAATTTCCGGACCGTAGGCGCCATCGGCCCCCGGCCCCTGGAGTTCTCGGTGGTGAATGCCGGCAACATCCGCGAGTTCGTTCTGGAACTGTCGGCGAATGCCGAGATGATGTGGGAGTGGGACAAGTTCGACGCCGACCGGTTTCTGCGGGCTTTCTGCCGGCGGTATTTCGGCGAGAAGCAGGCGGGGCGGGCGGCGGCGCTCTATCGCGATTTCTACAATTCCTACTGGACGCAGAAGAAGGCCGACGTGCCGGGTTTCGAGCGCCAATACATCTTCCAGGACCAGCGATATGCCCGCGCCATTGAACTAATCCTGGCGCAAATCCCGAAAGGCCGCAGTTTGGATCCGCTGACCGACCGCGCCATGGATACGGGCGGCCGCTACTTTCGCATCGTCCCCGCCGATAACGGAGCCGACAACCAGGTCGAGGCCATCCTGCGCGGTACGGATGCCTCGATGGCGAAACTGCGGCGCGTCGTGGCCGGATGCGATGCCCTGGGGGAAGAAATCCCGCCGCCGGGCAGGGCTTTCTTCAACGATAACCTACGCATGCAGGCCGCCTTCATGCACGAGCTGAACGGCGTATTGCAGTCGCTGGCGCGGGCCCTGGCCGAGCTTCCGGACCGCGCTGCGGCTGCGCGGCACGTCGCCGCGGCGGGCGACAGGGCCGATGCCATGGCTCGGGTTTTGAAAGACGCGGAGCACGGCCGGTTCCAAGGCTGGTATGACGGAGAGCGGCTGTTCGGAGTCCGGCGAATCAAGGAGCGTATCCAGGCGGTTCTGGATCCGTTACGCACGCCGTAGCCGGAGCGGCAGCAAAGCCTCGTCGGGCTGGGGGTGGCGTGCACCGGGACAGGACCAGCCAGCGCCCATCGGTCGCCGGCAACCAAGCGTCCAACATCCAGATGCCGGTGTCTGCAGCCAAAACCTCATGACGGTTTGGAATCAGCAACTTGCGGTCCGGAGCCGTTGGTCTACCGAGGCGGCGTTACGGCATGTTAGAACCATGCGTTCATGGTCGAATTCATCCTTGCGCTCCTGGCCGCACGCCGAGTCTTCTTCTGCAGTCGGGGCGACACCGCCGTTGAGATCCTCGCCCTGCGACAGCAGGTTGCCGTCCTCAAACGGAAACGGCCTCGCCCCAATGTGAGTGCCGCCGACCGGTTCTTCTGGACCACCCTGCGACGCTTCTGGCCCCGGTGGGCCGACGTGCTGCTTATCGTGAAGCCGACAACCGTCGTCCGCTGGCATTGGGCAGGCTTTCGGCTCTACTGGCGTTGGCGTTCCCGACCGGGCGGCAGACCGAAAACGACCGGTGAAATCCGCGCCCTTATCCACCGCATGACGGAAGAGAATCCGACCTGGGGTGCACCTAAGATTCACGGCGAACTTTTGAAGCTCGGCCTCGTCGTCTCCGAACGAACCGCAGCTCGGTATCTACGACGTGTTCGGCGCCGAGGCGACCCCGGCAAGCGTTGGCTGACGTTCTTGAAAAACCACCGTGAAGTGATCGTGGCGCTCGACTTCTTCACCGTGCCGACGGTGACCTTCCAACTGCTCTACTGCTTCTTCGTGATCGAGCACAGCCGACGCAAGATCCTCCATTTTCATGTGACCCGGCACCCAACGGCGGAGTGGGTCGTCCAGCAACTCCGCGAAACGCTTCCCGAGACCGGCCGCTACCGTTACGTGATCTTGGACCGGGACTCGAAGTTCGACGCGGATGTCATCACCTTCCTAAAGGCGACGGGGCTGAGACCCACTAAAACGAGCGTCCAGGCACCCTGGCAAAATGGCATCGCAGAGCGGTGGGTTGGGAGTTGCCGGCGCGAGTTATTGGATCACGTGATCCCTCTGAACAAACAGCACCTCCGGCGATTGATGGGAGATTACGTCAGCCACTACCGGGAAGACCGCACGCACGACTCCTTCGCCAAGGACACACCGAATCGCGGACCGGTCGAGAAGAAGCCGTCTCCGGAGGCGACGGTGATTCCCAGCGCACGATTGGGTGGCCTCCATCATCGCTATTCCTGGCGAGAAGCACCGTAGACTCTTTCGCAGGCCGGTTGGCCGCTGCTGGCACGGGCTCTAAAGGAATCGGCACGTCACACCGCTGGTCTTTCTGTCCAAAGGCATGTCTGCCGCACCGTATCGGCTACCCCTTGCGGTGAAGTCTGCTAGTCCAGTAGACATCGAGGCGCCGCACTTCACGGCAAATCAGCGTTAGTCACGTTCTATCGTGTTGCGAATCCGGTTCTGGCTACGCACAGCCCTTTGATTCTTCCAAAGCGTGCGTTGTAGCGGCGTCTCCTTCAATCGGCGCTGCCACCAGTAGAACTGGCTTTCGCGCAGCCGGTACTGCCGACAGAACTCCCGGATCGACACCTCCACTTTTCGCCGCTTGTCCGCTGCCAGTAACGATGCTGCTCCGCATCCACCTTCGTCGGGGGCGGAAAGCATATCTTTCTCGGACCAGGAAGACGAACCGACGGAGTCGGCAGACTGGTTGGCTGGGAACCTGTGGCCGCGGTGGGATTGCCGCCGCCATTGAGATCACGCAATCAAAGGTCTATGAAAACCTTCATGCTTTCCCCCTTCTGCCGTTCGATATAAGTGTACGCGGAAAGATAATCTCTAAAAGGGAAGTGCTTTGATTCCAACGGCCCGGTGATCACTTGACCGGAGCTGATCAGCTCAACCGCCCGCTGATAATCCTCGTACTTGTACATCAAGGTTCCGATCAGGCTGAGTTCGTGGTCGCCAATCATGGCCAGGTCGATCCGGGGTTTCTCGGGGAACACACCGACGACGACGATCGTGCCGCCCTTGGCGATGCTTGCCACACCTGCTGTCATTGTGGGCTCCACTCCGACACACTCAAACGCCAAGTCGAATCCATCGTCCCCAAAGACGCGTCTTGACGCATCTTTCAGCGACTCGTCGCGAGCGTTCGAGGTACTCTGCAAGCCGCACCGCTGAGCAATTTCTAGCCGGTAGTCATTCAAATCGGTGATTAGGATACGAGCGCCCCGGGCCCGGGCAACCTGGGCGACAAGATTGCCGATGGGCCCGGCTCCCAATACAACAGCATTCCGATCGGCTACGCGGCCGCCTCGCCCCACGGCATGGACCGCGACGGCTGTTGGCTCCACCAGCGCTCCTTGCTCGAACGTAAAGGTGTCGGGAAGCGGAACGATCTTTTCAGCCCGGGTGACAAACAGTTCCTGTGCACAGCCCGGCGCATGAAAGCCTTGCACTTTTAGGTTGTCGCAGATGTGGTAATCGCCACGGCGACACGGTAGGCATTGGCCGCAGACCACCTGCGGTACGGCTGTCACCTTAGCGCCCGGTTTGATGCGGGCGACGTGTTCGCCCGCTGCCTCCACCACCGCCGAGAATTCGTGCCCCTGAATCATGGGGTAGCCCTTGTACCAATGACACCCGTGATATACGTGGATGTCGGATCCGCAAACGCCGATGCGGCGGACGCGAAGTAACACGTCGTCAGGTCCGCGTATCGGCGGCGGCACATCGCGAAATTCAATTTTTCCCGGTGCAGTCATGATAGCCTGTCGCATTTTTTCACTCCCTCCTTATATAACAGCCAGCAGATCACCACGCCGCAGCGGCTAAAGTCAATGAAGTTTTGGGTGTCGTTCCTAAGGATTTCGACGCCCGCCGTTTCAACTCGCAAAACAAGGCGGCGGCTTTCTCGAGTCGGTGGACTGTCGAAAACCGTATTACAGCAGCCCAAAACCTCATTGACGGCACCAAACTTAGGGTGTAGATTGCTGACCGAATGAAACGACAAGAGAAGGCTGACTCCTATCTCAACGCTGGCAACTACTCGGTTGCAGTCTCGGCGGGAGACGCTCCAGTCTTTTGGCATCCCTCAGGCGGGACGGCGCAAAAATTCGAGTTCATCGCACCGCCGGCCGGCTTACGCCGCATAGCTGAAAACGAACGCGTGATGACGCTGGTTGAACTTGAAACTGATGTGCTCGTGGCCGGCGGGGGCATGGCGGGCGTGTGCGCGGCGGTGGCGGCGGCCCGCAATGGCGCCACCGTCGTTCTGGTGCAGGATCGGTCGCGGCTCGGTGGCAATTCCTCCAGCGAGATCCGGATGCAAATCCTGGGAGCAAATTGGCTCAACAACCGGCCGGGGTGGCGAGAGGGCGGTCTGCTCGAAGAGTTCCGTCTTGATGATGCTGTTAATAACCCCGAACGCTGCTGGGAACTGTGGGACTTGCTGCTTTACGACAAAGTGATATCTGAGGCCAACATCACATTATTGCTAGACAGTATCTTGATTGCCGCAGAGACAGAGGGCGATCGCGTTCAACAGGTTCTCGTCCGGTGCGATAAGACCGAGCACATCTACCGTATCAAGGCCAAAGTCTATTGCGACTGCACCGGGGATTCACGGCTGGCGTTGGAGTCGGGGGCCGAGATCCGCTGCGGGCGCGAGGCGCGGAACGAATTCAACGAGTCGCTCGCCCGTGAACGGCCCAGCAAAGAGACGCTGGGCAGCAGCATCATGTTCACCTCGCGCCGCTGCGACCGGGCCGTGCCGTTCACTCCGCCGAAATGGGCCCGGCGAATCACCCGTGAGCAACTGCGGATGCGCACCATTCGATCCTGGGAGTACGGTTACTGGTGGATCGAATGGGGAGGGCACCTCGATACCGTGCGAGACAACGAGCGCATCCGCTTCGAACTGCTCTCCATTGTCATGGGCATCTGGGACTACATTAAGAACAGCGGCGAGTTCCCCGACAGCGCCAACTATGCCTTGAGTTGGGTAGGCATGTTTCCTGGCAAACGCGCTGCGCGCCGCATCGTCGGCGACCATCTGCTTACCGAGAACGATTTGATCCAAGGTGATTTTGAAGATGCCGTAGCGATCGGCGGCTGGCCGATGGACGACCACCCACCGGGAGGCTTCGATCAGCCCGATGTCCCGCCGGGTGCCCAGGTCGTCACCCGTGAGGTTTACAGCATTCCGCTGCGGGCGCTCTACAGCCGGAACATCGCGAACCTGATGATGGCTGGACGTAATATCAGCGCCACATACGTTGCCTTCACCTCGACCCGGGTGATGGGGACGGCGAGCGTGACGGGGCAAGCGACCGGCACGGCGGCGGCTCTGTGTGCTCGCTACAGCCTCACGCCGCGTCAGCTTTACCAACAGAAGGAGCGGCTGCGCGAACTCCAGCAAACTTTGTTGCGGGACGACCAGGCGATCAAGAATCTGCGCAACGAGGATCCGAAGGACCTGGCCCGACTGGCCCGGGTCACAGCGTCGGGCGAATGCCACAGGGCCGCGGCTGGCTGCGTCGTCAATGGCTCTGCGCGCGACATACCGGGCGGGGAAATCCAATTTGTGCCCGAGCAGGATGTGCCCGCGCGCCTCGTCGGCTGCAGCGCGCCTGCTGAAGGTGAGATCAACCACTGGGCAGCCCCTATGTCAGCCGGAGGCCCGTGGATTGAACTCGCGTGGGACCAGCCGCAAACCATCAGTCAAATCCAGATCGCGTTTGATAGCGGCTTTCAGCGTGAGCTCACGCTTACCGCCTCCGACGCGATTAACTGCGGCATCGTCCGCGGTCCCCGGCCGGAGACCGTGCGCGATTACACCATCTTTTACCGGGCGCCCGGGGAGACGCGACTCAACCCGCTGGTGGAGATCAAGGGCAACCACCAGCGCGTCAATCGTCTTTGTTGTGAACCGGTGGAAGCCCAATCGATTCGCATCCATGTGAACGCCACAAACGGCGACGAGTTGGCCAGGGTTTTTGAAATTCGCTGCTACGCTTAAGGACGGTTCTTTCTTAGGAAGGCCCTGGCCGATGTCGTTATCGCACTCCTCCCTCAACGGCGGTGCGGAAACTGGGGGAAGGCAGAACCGTCGCGGGGGGCGGACGAGTCGGGTCGGAAGACATCGGGCGTCTTTTGGCCATGCTCCCGGCGATATCGGGCAAGAGTCCAGCCGGTGCGTTGTTTAAAAACGGTGCTCATGTACTCAGGATGCGTGAATCCTGTACGGTCTGCGATGTCCTGCAGAGACAGCGTGGTTTCGGCCAATAGTTCCCTGACCCTGGCAATCCGTGCGTCCACGATCACGTGGTGAATCGATGACCCCAGCGCGTTACGGAAGTGGTCTTGCAGCCTGGTTCGCGACACGGAAACACGTCTTAGCAGGTCCTCGACGTTGATCCCCTCGCAAGCGTGCTCGCGGATGAACCGCATTGCTTTGGCGACTATTGGGTCGGCGATGGCTGTCACGTCGGTTGACTGACGGGTTACGACACCTAACGGCGCAATGTGCAACTCCTGATCGGCGAGCGGCTCTCCGCGCATCAGGCGGTCCAGCAGAGCCGCGGCTTCGTAACCCATACGCCAGGCATTGAGAATCACGCTGGACAGAGGCGGATTCGCCAGCTCGCAGGAGACATCATCGCCGCCCACCCCGATGACCGCGACCTGCTCGGGTACTGCTACGTCGGCCAGCCTGCATGCTGCCAGCAACTGCAGCGCGCGGAAGTCGTCGCATGCCATGATCCCCGCCGGTTTGCTCAACCCGCCAATCCAACTGGCGACATCGTCCATCTCCGTTTCCCATGATCCCTGACGCAACGAGCGCACATCCTCGATTTTGCCGGGGTACTCCTCGCAGGGGTACCCCCGTCCCCGCACCGTGTCTACAAATGTCTGGCACCGTCGGTCGGACCAATACAGACCTGTGTGCCCGGCGTAACCGAATCGGGTGAAGCCGCGTTCGAGTAGATGCTCGGCCGCCAGGCGTCCGATGGCCGCGTGATCGTTGGAAACCTGCGGTATGCCCAACCCTCCGAGCTGTTCGTTGAGGTCCACGATGGGAACATCCGTTTTCGCTACGATTTCGCGAATCTGCGGAAGCGCTGCGCGCGAAATAATGCCGTCGCCAGTCCACTTTTTCAGCCATGAGGGAACGGGATCGTAAACGGAACGCTGTCCAAAATAGACCGACCACGGCCTGTTCTCGCGGATATATGCAGCGATGCCGGACAACAACCGCCGACCAAATGATGTGGATGTCTCGATAATGAGCGCAACGCGCGGTGGATCGGAACGGCGTGCACTAGCAAGCCGGACCGATTTCTTGAGTCCGGACTGCCGCCCGAAAATTCCCTGGTTGGTTGGACGCGCTGGCCTGTTGGTCTTCACATTCCCACCCGTGAGCAAATCCCACCAAAGGGATGCAAGCCCATCCATTCTCTCGGTACGTTACCACGGTGTCGTACCAACTGCCAAACGAGTCGCCCGAGCCGGAAAGCCGAGATCTGAGCGCGACCGAGTCGGTCGCTCAGTCCGCCGGAAACCATAACAACAGCCCCTAAAACCTCATTGACGCCTCAGGATGCACCGAGTAAATTGCCCGCCATGACGGTCCAATGTGCCGGCGAACAAGAAATGAGTTCATCCCAAGCGGGTATTACGGCCTTAGCCACGAGAATGTTGTCCGATTCAGGCATGACTGCCAACAGGTGTTCTTGGAGGAAGGATACTTGTCGATGCGCTGCGTGATCGCTTCCCTCTTCGCTGTCCTAGCTTTCGCGGGCGCATGTGCGCTGGATCGTCTCGGAGAAGCGAGCGGACCTGGCATGCATCTGCAGGTGGAAGCGGACCCGTCGGCAAGAAGCGGGGCGGAAAGCCCAAGGTTGAATGTGGATGGCGCGCCTGCCTCGCGAGTCGGCCGTCTCGCTCTTGGTTTCCTTCGCGGCGCAGGCTTAGTGGCGTCGAAACGGCTGGAAAGCCAGCGGCAGTATTTTGCGGCTCCACGCATTGCCGGCAAAGAGGACGAGTTTTGCAGAAGGGCGTACCGCGTGATGCTCAAGGGAGCCGCGTTCTGCAAAGACCTGTACAAAGAGTGGCCCACCGAACCGGGGTGCGGGTACATCGGCTGGGGCGGGCATGCAGAGAAGGAAATTGATGCCAACATCGGCATGGCGCAGCTTTACGCCACGCTGATCAACTTCGGCCAGTACGATGAGCGCGTGACAGGCGTGTCGCGGGCGGAAGCCCTCCGGCGCGTGAAGGGAGTGATCCGCTATTGCTCTTTCACGCATTTCACAGGGCCGCATGTCTGTACGGATGGCAAACAATGGGGCAACGGTTGGCATGATTCGCAGTGGGCCGCGACTTTCGCTCGTTCGGTATGGCTCACTTGGCCGGAACTGGACGACGAAACACGGGAGATGGCCGCACGGGTGGTCGTGACGAATGCAGACCGGTTCTTGGGTAAGGACCCGCCATCGGGCAAGATCGACAACACCCAGGCTGAATCCAACGCCTGGGATTCGCAGACCATCGCCATAGCCGCCGTCATGTTTCCCAAGCATCCGCATGCCCCACAATGGCGGGAAGTGTGCAGCCGATGGATGATGAACACTCTGAGCGTCGCGGCCGACACCAAGGACAACACCGTGGTGGATGGCAAGCCTGTCCGTCTCTGGGTGACGACCGAGAACATCCATGCCGACTTCACGCTGGAAAATCACCGGATCGTTTATCCCGTTTACATGTGGTGCAGTCTCAACGGTCTAGGCCAGAGCGCTTCCTACTACGTCTTTGCTGGAGCGCAGCCGCCACAGGCCGCGTATCACCACGCGAAAGACGTCTATGAGGTCTACAAACGGCTTCAGACGTGGGAGGGTTTGCCTGCCTACATCAACGGGTCGGATAAATTTCTTCACTTGCAAGTGGTGGACATCTTCGTGCACTCGTTTTTCGCGCAGGTGTTGAACGACCGTGAGGCAGCTCACCTGGAGGCGGTCGAATTGGGCCTCCTGGAACGGATGCAGGCGCGCTTCACAACCGGCCGGCTTTATCCGGTCGAGGAAGTCGGACCGTGGGACCGCGTTCACAATCTGGGTTCGATCTTGGGAGCGAGCTACCTTCTGCACTACGTCCGGCAATCGAACGTGAAGCCCGTCAGTGTTGATGAGTTCGACCGGCGAATCACCGGCGTCAGTTATTTTCCTGACGGCAAGTTCGTCTTGCACCGCACCCCGATGAAACTCGTTTCGTTCGCCTGGAGCAAGCCGCACAGAATCATGGGGCTGGCTATCCCGCGCGAAGGTAGTTGGCTGGTGACGCCGCACCTGCAGGGGTTCACTGGACAACTCGTCGAGGAGGGCCAGAGCAAGGAGCCGCCGTTCGATCTGCAAACGCTTGATCGGGACATCCGCGGCGACTCGTTTACCATCTCCGCCAAAGCGCTGCGCTGCGGCGGCAAAGTCGAGCACCGCTGGACGTTTCAGTCTCTGCCCAATGAGGAGGTGGTGATGCGGGAGAAGCTGGTCGCTCTCAAGCCCATCACCCTGCAGCAGGCCGAAACCGGCACCATGGGCATCGGCCGCGAGCTGGGCTCCGATGAGGTGAAGCTTGAATCAAAACGAGGAATACAGGTCGTGCGTGGACTTTCCGACGCTGCCGATAGGACGTTCGAGTTCCCGGAAGGCATGCTCAAGGTTGGCGACCGGTTCATATACGAATGGAATGGAACAGGAACGATTTGTTACTTCAAACCTAATACGGTTTCCAAGGTGGGCGGCGCGCCAGGCGGGTATGGACAGATCGAAGATCGGCTGTGTGTTCGCCATATCGAGAAACGCCGCGGATTCGCGGCAGGAGAAACGATTGCGGAAGGTGAATTGCGAGCGCGTATGCTGCCCTGAGCACTGAATCGTTCTTGGGCTACGGTTCGCCTGAAGGAGATTTGTTATGACCAACAGCAGGTTGTCCCGGTGTTTGGGCGTTGCATTGTTCGTTCTCATGACATGCGCCACCGCGTGGCCGCAATCGACAACAGCGACGCTGTCCGGCACCGTGTCCGATCCGAGCCGCGCGGCCATTCCGGCCGCTACCATCATCGCCACTTCCGACGAGACCGGCCTCAAGAAGACGGCCCGCACCGATTCGGAAGGCCGGTACACAATCCCGTTTCTTGCGCCGGGGGTGTACACGGTGACGGCAGCGTCTGAGGGATTCAACTCCAGCACCCGCTTCGGGGTGCGCCTGGAGGTTGCGCAAGGCTCGCTGCTCGATTTTTCCCTAGCACTCGCTGGCATTCAGCAGGCCATCCAGGTGACAGCGGAAGCGGCGCCGCTGCTGAACACTGACACCAGCGGGGTCGATGCCACCCTTGAGAACAAGCTGATCGCCGAACTGCCCTCAGCAGAGCGAAGCAGCCTATCGTTCCTTAATACTCTACCCGGCGTCATCGATACCGGCTTCGCCCTCGCAACCGGCGAGACTCAGAATGTCAACAGCATGGCCAACGGTGGGCCGATTGGGAGCGCCGGGAACCGCAATTTTTTCGATTCCAACTTTGGCGTCAGCGGGGGCGGGGTCTCGACCAACGACGTGCTGCTCGACGGCATTTCCAACACCTCTCCGGATTTCAACGGCATGGCCATTTCTCCACCGCAGGATTCGGTACGGGAGTTGAAGGTGTTGTCCGGCGTGTTCTCGGCCGAATATGGCCGTTCCGGCGGGGCTGTGGTGAGCATCGCGAGTAACGCCGGCGGTAACAAATTCCGCGGTACCATCTATGAGTACTTTCAGAACGGGGATTTGAACGCGAACGGCTGGCAGCGTAACCGTGCGGGTTACGGACCGGACGGGGTCACTCCCGCGCTGGCGCGCATTCTTGTCAAACGCAACCAGTTCGGAGGCTCGCTGGGGGGGCCGGTTACACTGCCCTTCCGGCCACGCTCGCAGAGCACTTTTTTCTTCTTCAACTACGAAGGCCGGCGGGAACGCAACCCCTACTCGAAAATTCTGACGCTGCCGACCGAAAAAATGCGCAAAGGCGATCTGTCTGAACTTCTGCTGCCTGTGGTGCGAAGCAATGTCCCATTGAACGCGGACGGGACACCTCCCCTGTTCGGCCAGGTGTACAACCCGTACGGACCGTTGGTCCGAAACCCAAATGGCGTTGCGGTGCGGAACACGATCCCCGGCAACCGGCTGGATCTCTTGCCTAAGTGCGGCTCCGGTCCCCACACCGCCGCCTGCCTCGACCCGGTGGGACTTGCCCTGATGGACTATCTACCGTTACCCAATCAGCCGGGTCTCACCAATAACTATCTCTACTCCGGCACGACGAACTTCGGAAAGAATCTGGTGGCCGGTCGCGTCGACAAGGTGCTTTCGGAGAAACATAGCTTGTTCGGCCGCTTCAGCTTGGAAAACCGGCTTAACGTGCCACCGAATTTTCTGAACTCGGTCGCGTCGCGGGCCCGCGCCTATAACGATACGTTTCGCAACTTCACGTTGAACGACATCTACGTATTCACACCCCGCGTGATCAACAATTTTCGCTACGGCTACCTGTTGGCGCACGCACACATACAGACACCCAGCGAGTTGGCGGGCTTCGATATCACCACGCTGGGGCTTCCTTCCTATATGCGAGAGCGCGCGTCGATGCCCGGGTTCCCCATGTTCAGTTTTGCTGGGGGGCCGGAAAACCAGGGTATCGCGGGCGAGATTACTGGCTCGCAAATTGGTAGTAGCGGCGGCAACAACCAGCCACGCGATACAACCACGCTGGCCGATGCCGTCACATTCGTGAGAGGCCGGCTCTCGCTCAAGACGGGCATCGAGTACCGGCTGATGCGCTTCTTTTACAATGAAAACGCGAACCCTGTCGGATCGTTCGCTTTCACCCGGACAATCACGCGCGGGCCGGTGCCGACGGTCACACCAAGCCAGGCGGCCGAGGCGGGGTCGACAATGGCTTCGCTGCTTGGCGGCATTCCCAACGTCGCCTCGATGGACAGCCTGATTCCACTCACTTGCTATCAATACTACGGGGCTGCATTTGTCCAGGCCGACTGGCGGGTGCGTCCGAAGCTGATGTTGAAGCTCGGCCTGCGCTGGGATGTCGAAACCGGAACGGGTGAAAGCCACAGGCAGGTGACCAATTTCGACTTCCAGGCGAAATCACAGCTCAATGGTCGCGTCAGTATGCCCCCGGACGCCATAGTACAAGTGTTGCGCCCGAACTTCACCGACCTGCGCGGGTTGCTTTCTTTCCCCGATGGACCGAATGCCGAAACCAGTTTCAAGCGCTTCGCGCCGCGGGTGGGTTTCGCCTATCGGTTGAACGAGAAGACGACGTTGCGGGGCGGCTATGGCATCAGTTTCCTGCCGCAATCGTTCGAGCAACTGAGCGCCATCGGAGTGGTCTTCACCACTCGCGTCACGCAAAACACCGACAGCTCGGGGCAGGTGGTGCCGGCTGGACAGGCGGCGGCACAAAGTTTTTTCCTGACCGACCCGTTTCGCGGAAACCTGATGACGCCTCCCGGAAACACGCTCGGCGCCGATACGTTGATCGGACAAAGTCCGACCCTGGTCTCGGCGACTCGCCGCACATCCTATGTGCAACAGTACAACTTGGTGATCCAGCGATTGCTGCCCTCCCGGTTTGTTTTGGATGTAGCCTACGTGGGAAGCCACGGGGTACGCCTGCCGTTTCCTATGCTCGACGTGAATCAACTGCCGCCCGCGTTTCTCGATTTCGCGCGCCAAAACTACGCGGCGGCCCGTGATGCTAACGGGGCGCCAGCCACCAGTGCCGCCACGTTCTTTAGCCAGCAGGTGCTCAACCCGTTTTACGGCATTGTCACCGATCCGGGTTCGCCGCTTTTCAGTCGAACCGTGCGGCGCGATCAACTGCTCAAGCCCTTCCCGCAATATAATGAACCGCAGCTTTCCCGGCCGCTGGTCGGCGCGAGCAGGTATGACGCGCTACAAATCAGCTTGCGGAAAAGTTACAGCAATGGTCTTTCCGCGGTAGTCAGCTATTCTTTTTCCCGACTGAAGGATATCGGCTGTTCGGGCAGCACGAACGTCGCCTGCGGCGGATCAAGACTCGAGGATATCTACAACCCCGCGAGCGACTACACCATCTCGGATATCGATGTACCGCACCGTTTCACCAGCAGTTTCAGCTACGAACTTCCTGTCGGCCAAAAGAAAGCTATTGGGCAGCATTTCGGACGCATGGCCAATGCCTTGGCGGGTGGCTACCAAATCAGCGGCAGCCTGATGTATCAGTCTGGCACGCCGATCAGCGTTACGGCGCCCGGGATTGGCTTGGCTTATGGGGTACGGCGTGCCGACGCGGTTGCCGGAGTGTCCGCCGAAATCCCGGGCGACGAAATGCGGGCCAACATCCGTGCCGGCGGGTTCGCGTTCAACCCAGATGCTTACTCGAAGCCTGCCGATTACACGCTGGGTAATGCGCCGCGCAATTCCAGTGATACGCGGCGCGACTCTTACAAGAACGTCAACCTCTCAATCCTGAAGAATTTCTCAATCCGGGAGGGGCGGCAAAGAATACAGCTTCGCGGCGAGTTCCTGAACGCGTTCAATATGGTGGTTTTTGGCACCCCGGGCCGCGACGTGAGCAACAGGGATGTGGTACAGAATGGGATAGTAGTGCAGCGGGGCACATTTGCCCGCGTGACGACACAGGGCAACCAGCCGCGCATTATCCAGTTGGTGTTGCGGTACTCTTTCTAGAGCAGGTTGCCGGATTCTGCGCCGTTGAAGACCACCTCTCGGTAATGCACTCTGAAGGTGGCCGGCACCGTGAGGGAGCCGGTGATCCGCCAGACGCCCATCATCGAGCCTTCTTGGGGCGCATGGGCACAGGCTCACGCCAGTCGCGGCTTAGATAACACAACAGCGCTCGCAGCGCTGCGCTTGGCCGGAAATCGGCTGATGAAAATTCCGCACCTTCGTTGGTACGTGGCCGCGTTGCTGTTCGGGGCGGCGGTAATCAATTACGTCGACCGCCAGACTCTTTCCGTGGTTGCCCCGGTTCTGACGAGGGAACTGCATCTCACCGATATCCAGTACTCCAACATTTTGCAGGCGTTCCTCATCCCCTACACCGTCATGTACGTCGTCTCGGGGATACTTGTGGACCGGTGGGGCACGCGCATCTCACAAGCGACCTTTATGGCCTGGTGGTCGTTGAGCAACGTATTCCACGCGATCGCCAGGAGCGCGCTGCAGCTTGGGTTCTTCCGGTTCATGCTTGGTATTGGTGAACCCGGCAACTATATGGCGGCCGGGCGAGCCATTTCTGAATGGTATCCGCCAAAGGAGAAAGCGTTCGTCAATGGCCTGGTGAACGCTGGTTCGTCCGTCGGGGCGGTCATTGCCGCACCCATCGTGGTATGGATCACGGTCCACTACGGCTGGCGGTCGGCCTTTGTCGCAACCGGATGCCTGGGCCTGCTGTGGCTGTTGCCATGGCTGCTCATCTACCGTTTACCCCAGGACAACCGGCACATCACCGAACGAGAGAAGAAGTACCTCATCGGCGGTTTATCTGCTGCGACGGACAAAACGCGGGCCACGTGGTTCGAACTGACCAAATACAAGCAAACCTGGGGCTTGTTTCTGGCGCGGTTCTTATCCGACCCGGTGTGGTGGTTCTACCTGTTCTGGATGCCCAAGTATTTGGTCGAGCAGCGGGGCTTCAGTTTGGTGCAGATGGGCATGCTCGCCTGGCTTCCCTACCTCAGCGCGGACCTTGGATCGATCCTGGGAGGCATGTTTTCCGGCTACCTCATCAAGAGAAACTGGGCCGTGTTGAAGGCACGCTCCGTCTCGATGGCCGTTTGTGCTTCTCTCATGCCCCTTAGCCTGCTCATCGCTCTCACCCCATCTTCTAGGATGGCTTTGTTCCTGATCTGCGCCGTCATGTTCTTCCACATGGCGTGGAAGACAAACCTGATGACGATCACCAACGATATTTACCCCACCGAAGTTATTGGATCTGTCACCGGTATCGTGTCGGTAGGCAGCGGCCTGGGCGGCATCCTGTTTACGAATCTTACAGGCAGAATCGTCGAACACTTTTCGTACAGTTCGCTCTTCGTGATGATGGGATTCATGCACCCCGCGGCTTACCTGCTGTTTCATTTGCTGGGGCGCAAGGCGCCGCCGCTGGGTGCTCATCAAACGACACAATAGAACGTGCCTGCCACGTCGGCTTGCTACGAGGCCACGCTGGAAGGCCACCATACCATTCTCGATATATTGGCGCTATCGATGGAGCGGCTGGTGAGCGCTGTGGTCCGCAGGAATTCCATCCGCGGCTCATGTCGCCGTGTTCTCAAGCGAATACTCGTGATGAAGTCCGCCGAGAACAGCCTTCGGCTCGGCCTGTGGCAGCCGTCCCGGGGCGCGGCGCTTCGCTGCACAACCGGCGTCGCGGTCCAGTTACTACGTCGAGTTGAAACGAACCTGGAAGAGCGGCGACAGGGTCGAATTGAGGCTGCCGAAGACGCTTCGTCTTGAAGCCGCACCCGACAATCCCCGCCTCGCCGCCATCATGTGGGGCCCGCTGGTGCCGGCCGGCGAGCTGGGCCCCGAGCCCCCGCCCCGCGAAGGCCCGCCCGCCCCAGGGGCCGCTCGCCCGCCGCAGATCATCCCGCCCGTCTTCGTCGCGGCCGAGCAGCCGGTGGCACAATGGGTGAAGCCTGTTGCCGGCAAGCCCGGCCAGTTCCGCACCGATGGTGTTGTTCGCATGCCGGGAGCCAGCGGCGCGGCAAACGATGTCGAGCTTGTTCCTTTCTACCGGCTGCACCGGCGAACGTACGCCGTGTACTGGGACCTGTTCCCGCCGCACTGGTTCAGGGCAGGCAAAAAGTGACCGTGCGCTTCGAAGCCGCCGATGAGAACGGGGTCGGCCCGGTCTTCGGCATCCGCATGGTCCGTGCGAACTAGCGCCAAGTGCCGGGGGCAATCCACCACGGGCGGCTTCCATGAGCACGCTTACACACCAGGGCGGAACTGTGATAGGGTACGCGGCGCACGCGGGTTCGGGCTGCGTCGCAGGCCTGCGGCCGCCTATGGCCGGCACAGCCACTTCAGTCCGCCGCCTCGGGAGGTTCGAAAGTGAACACCACCGTGAAGTGCTCCTGCATGATCGTTTTATTGTTTCTTTTCGCGCTCGTCCCCTGGGCGCCGGTCGCGGCGCAATCGAAGAAAGCCCCCGCCGCACCGCCGGCGGCGCAGACGATGAAGCTGCAGCCGGCGCCCGAATCGGGCGACATCGAACCGATCGGCAGCGAACTGGCGCCGTTCATCGAGAGGTACCTGGCCGACCGCACCAGCCTGCAGCGCTTTTTCTCCGAAGGGGGCGGGTTCGGACGCTTTGGTTTTGGCGGCGGCGGTTTGGGAGGGGCTCGCGGGGAAGGCGGCGGCGCCCCCGGCGTCTCCAGCCGTTTCTCGTTGATCGACTCCTGGCCCGAGCGCCGCGAGCGGATGCGCCGATTCTACTCTGATTGGCTGAAGCGGCTCGATTCGCTGGCACTCGACGCGCTCTCGCAGGACGGCCGCATCGACTACCTGCTGTTCCGCAATCTCTTGAATCACGAGCTGCGCGACGTCGAACTGCGGGCCAAGGACTGGGATGAAGCCGCGCCGATGTTCCCGTTCGCCGGGGCCATCATGGGGTTGGAGGATTCGCGGCGGCGGCTCGACCCGACGAACGCCTCCAAGGTCGCGTCCACGCTCACCGCGCTGGCCAAGGATATCGAGAAGGCGCGCCAGGGGGTCGAAAGCAGCTTGAAAGGAGAGTCCAAGACCGACGCGCCCCGCCGGAAGACCTCGGCCAACCGCGCCGGCGCGACCGTCAACAGCCTGCGCAGTGTCCTTCGCAACTGGTTCAACTTCTACAACGGCTACGATCCGGTCTTCACCTGGTGGGTGGCGGAGCCTTACAAGGCGGCCGACAAGAGCCTGCAGGGTTACGCGTCGTTCCTCACCGAACGCGTCGCCGGCGTGAAGCCGGACGATCCGGAGGCGCTGATCGGCAATCCCATCGGCCGCGAAGCGCTGCTCAACGACCTGGCCTACGAGATGATTCCCTACACGCCCGAGGAGCTGGTCAAAATCGCCAACAGCGAGTTCGCCTGGTGCGAGGCGGAGATGAAGAAGGCCTCGCGCGACATGGGCTTCGGCGACGACTGGAAGAAGGCGCTGGAGAAGGTGAAGACGCTGCACGTGGAGCCGGGGCGCCAGCCGCAGCTCATCCGCGAGCTGGCCCTGGAGGCCGAGGACTACGTCAAGAAACACGACCTGGTTACGGTGCCCGAGCTGGCCGGCGGGGCGTGGCGAATGGAGATGATGTCGCCCGAGCGGCAGCTCGTCAACCCCTTCTTCACGGGCGGCGAGACAATCACCGTTTCGTTCCCCACCAACACCATGACGCAGGAGCAGAAGGAAATGAGCCTGCGCGGGAATAATATCCATTTCTCGCGCGCCACCGTGTTCCACGAGCTGATCCCCGGCCATAACCTGCAGGGCTTCATGGCCGCCCGCTACCGCGCCTATCGCGCTCCGTTCAGCACCGCGTTCCTTACAGAAGGCTGGGCGCTCTACTGGGAAATGCTGCTGTGGGATCTGAACTTCGCAAGATCGCCGGAGGACCGCGTGGGCATGCTGTTCTGGCGCATGCACCGCTGCGCCCGCATCATCTTCTCACTGGGTTTTCACCTCGGCGCCATGACCGAGCGGCAGGCGGCGGATTTCCTGGTCGACCGCGTGGGCCACGAGCGCGACAACGCCGCGGCCGAGGTCCGCCGCTCGTTCAACGGCAGCTACCCGCCTCTGTACCAGGCCGCCTATATGCTGGGCGGGCTGCAGTTGCGCGCCCTGCGCCGCGAATTGGTGGAGTCCGGTAGAATGACGAACCGCGCATTCCACGATGCCGTGCTCAAGGAAAACCGCATCCCGATTGAGATGATCCGTGCCAGCCTGACCGGCCAGAAAGTGGACCGCGACTTCCGCTCCAACTGGCGCTTTTACCCAATTAAGGATTAAGAGAGGAATCATGCCAGCAGCTTCGCCGGGCGTGCGGCGAGAGGACCAGGAGACGACTGGCTTCGTTCGCGGCCTCGGTCTGTTCGACGCCACCATGATTGTCGTGGGGGTCATGATCGGCTCGGGCATCTTCATCGTCTCGGCCGAGATGTCCCGGTTGATCGGCAGTCCTGGTTGGCTGTTGGTGGCCTGGCTGGTTACCGGCATCCTCACGATTACCGCCGCCCTGTCGTACGGCGAACTGGCGGCTATGATGC
>Ga0315279_10002931_pt1 | contig 24645 bp, 30 predicted proteins | sample YL17G06_20_MG_FD_203694 | JGI IMG/M metagenome (GOLD analysis project Ga0315279, IMG submission 203694) | Sediment microbial communities from Yellowstone Lake, YNP, Wyoming, USA - YL17G06_20 | ecosystem: Environmental > Aquatic > Freshwater > Lake > Sediment | place: USA: Wyoming | collected...
GTTTGAAAAGTGCCTCTGAAATGGCGTTTTGGCGATTTCGTTCGCAGTTGCGCGCAGACCAGGACAAATGAATGTCCGACCCCCCACAGGGGTTCCAGTCTTTCCCCTGACTTTGCCGTAGCCGTGCTTGAACTTCCGTAGTGGTTGTCATTTCTTTGTCGCTTCAGTGTACACCAGAAACTCCTTGTGAATATGATCGTGGCGCTGTATATGGCGTTTCTGGGGGCTCCCCGCGAAAAGACCATGGGGGACCTGCAGCGCATCTTCTATTTTCACGTTCCTTCCGGCATCACGGGGTTGACCGCCTTTGCCGTCAACTTCGTCGCATCTGTAATGTTTCTGATCAAGAAAGACCGGCGGTGGGATAACCTCGCGCTCTCGGCAGCCGAAATCGGCGTAATGTTCGTCAGCATCGTTCTGGTGACGGGTCCTATCTGGGCGAAGCCGGTCTGGTTTGTCTGGTGGACTTGGTCTCCGCGCCTGACCTCGTCATTGATCCTCTGGATGCTTTACGTCGCCTATCTGCTGGTGCGGAATTATGTCCCTGATCCGGACCGCAGGGCCACGATGTCGGCTGTATTCGGCATAGTAGCATTCCTGGATGCGCCGATCGTCTGGTTCTCGATTCGCTGGTGGCGCGACATTCACCCGTCGCCTATGTTGGAGACCGGCGGACTTTCTCCAGCTATGCGCCCGGCGCTGTGGACCTGCTGGGCGGCTTTTCAGATTCTGTTCATTTGCTTGATTCGTCGCCGCTTTTACCTCGAGTCAGCACGCAACGACGTTGAGTGGCTCGCGCGCCGCGCAGACATGCTGCGATGAGCAAACCAAGGACATCGACTGAGGATACTCGACCATGAATACCATGAATTACCTCTTTGCGGCTTACGCAGCCATATTGATCATCCTGGCGATTTACATGTATTCGATCCACTCCCGCGAGAAGAAGCTGCGTGAGGAAGTTGAACGGCTTAAACAGCTCCTGGAAAAGAAGTAAACAGCATTGACGATTTTAGATTGACGATTGACCGTTGAAAATCAATTGAGGTTTTTTAAATCGTCAATTCTTCGATCCGTAATCTCGGACAAGAAAATCCTAGCCTGACCTCCTGCCACCCCCCTCATGTGGCGACCGACTGCCCATCCTGGCCGGCATTCATCTGCCTGAAGCGATCCGCAACATTTTGGGGGTCTTCCCTGAAACCGGTGGGTATAGCCGCGACCGAAAGAAACAGGCCTGATGGAAATGGCGCATCTGTGGGAATCCGCAAAAAGCGCGGATTCACACAGATGCTCGGAAAAGTACCGCCAAAAAGTGGCGAGACTTTCCCACATTTTCACAGGCCCTACTGGTAGTTTCTCCTATGTCAGATTTGAACCCTAAAAAGGTCAACTTCCCCGGCGCGGATAAAGTACCCTATTTCAGTTCCTTGCGCTGATTCTATACCGACAGATTCCGCTGAGGAGGCAAAATTCCTATCGGCAGGAAGAGCGCCAGTACGGCGAAAGCCGATACCGCGCTGGCACCGAGACGGGCGGACAGCAGCGCAAATCTGAGCGCTGCACTCATTGTTCTCAGGTCAGAAACGGGCAGGGTTGCGTCCAATCGCACCACTTTCTTTCGCATCGCTTCCATCAAGCCGGCTGGATCGCCTTTCGTGCGGACGTGAAGAATGAGGCCGCCCCGGTAGTCTTCACGCAGCGGAATGTACACGAAGGCTTTGGGGTCTTCTCCAATGCTGAAGTACTTGCCGGTCTTGACCACGCCCACAACCTGATGGTCTCTCCCCACCGTCCGCACTCGCTTTCCCAGAGCATTCTGGCCCGGCCAGAATCGCTGCGCGAATGCCTGGTTGATCACGAGGACGCCGCCGCCTTGTCATCGTCGGTAATCGCAAATCCCCGTCCCTGCAGGATGGGGATTCCCATCGTCTGGAAATAACCTTCGTCCACGAACCTGCAATCTATAGAGGGACTGTTGGGGGCATTCGGCGGCGGATGATATCCCTCAGGCAGTGCACCCCATTGCTGGTCGTGAAAGCTGAGCGGAAGTCCGTCGGAAAAACCGACAGCCGCAACGCCCGTCAGGTCTTTGATGTTCTCCTTCAAGGACTGCATGAACTAGCGTTTTTTGGGCTGGTCATATTGATCGGCCATATGTTCAGTTTCAGGGGCCTGCAAATTTCCCGCTCAAAGCGACCCGTCGCCAGTTAGTCATATTGCGGCCCGCAGGCCGCAGGAAGTTGAGCGGTGCGCATGGTTCGTCGGTATCCGGGCGCAGTTTTTGAGGGAGAAAAGCAAAACGCGCGGGGTGACTTTGGACGGCCCGGTCGCAGCCTCGCCGTCCGGGAAACCGCCTGCCAGTACCGTCCTCGCCGACCTGAAGAGAGCGTCCTTTACGGCGTTGTTGCCGGGCATCTGGAGTCCTTCCTGGCCCGGCAACGGGAACGGGACAGGCCGGTGCCCCGGTTTGTGGAGCGGGAACTGCGCGCGTTTCTTGATTGTGGTATTTTGGCCCGAGGTTTCCTGCGGGCGCACTGCGACGCCTGCCGCCTGGACCGGGTTGTCCCATATTCTTGTAAGTGCAGAGGGTTCTGCCCGTCCTGCGGGGGCCGGCGCATGGCAGACACGGCCGCTCATCTGGTGGATCATGTCTTCCCCGAGGTGCCGGTCCGTCAGTGGGTGCTGTCGCTCCCTTTTGCATTGCGCTACCGCCTTGCCTACGACTCTTCCCTGGTCAGGGACGTCTTGAAGATCTTCGTGCGCGCAGTGTTCGCCTCGATCCGCCGGCGGGCGTGCATTCCTGGCTCAAACCGTCAGGCCCGCTGCGGCGCTGTCACCTTCATTCAGCGCTTCAGCGACGCGTTAAATGTCGACCCGCGTTTCCATACCCTGGCGTTAGACGGCATCTACGTGGTCGATGACAAGGGAGAATTGGTCTTCCGGCGCGTGCCTCCACCCAGCGATGCCGAAGTTGCCCGCGTGGCGGATCGTATTCATCGCCGTGTCGCGAGGCTCATGCAACGACGCGGCTTAGGTTCGCAGGCCGATCCCGATGAAGCCGACACGCTTCGACACGACGAGCCGTTGCTTGCCGAACTGTACAGCGCCTCGATATGGGGGCGCGTGGCTACGGGGCCGCGTGCCGGCAGGCGCGTCGTCAGAGTGGGCGACGCGGTAGATTCCGAGGATGGCGCCTCGGCATCCGCTGGCTGCTGTTGTGCGTCGGTTGCCGGCTTTAGCGTCCATGCCGGTGTCTGCGTCCCTGCGCGCGACCGCATGCGGCTGGAGCGGCTGGCACGATATGCCGGGCGTCCTCCGCTGGCAACCGAGCGCTTGTCGCTTCTGCCGGACGGCAGGCTGCTCTATCGCCTCAAGCACCGCTGGCAAGACGGAACCACGCATGTGATCTATGAGCCCATGGAATTGATCGAACGGCTCGCAGCGCTTGTGCCTCCACCGAAGTTCAATGTCACGAGGTACTCCGGGGTGCTTGCACCTGCCGCAACCTTCCGGCCCCTGGTCATTCCCCAGGCAAAAGCCTCAGGCCCGCTACCTCACGCTGGCTGTCAAGCGGGAGCTGAGACTGCGAAAACCGAATCAGGAAAGGCGAGGGAGAAGCGCGGCTACCAACGGAGAAATTACTCTTGGGCTCAATTGATGACCCGGGTGTTCGAATTGGACGTTCTCGCTTGTCCCCGCTGTGGCGCGCGCATGAGAATACTTGCGGCCATCAATCCACCGGATGCAATCCGGAAGATTCTTGCCTGCCTTGGTCTCCCCACGAGGGCTCCGCCCATTGCCCCGGCAATACCGGACACAGACATAGATGCGCCATATTCATGGTGAGCAAGGCCGCCAATCTGCTCTGCAATAAGTCGGGGGTGTGCCCAAGGGCTGTATCATGGGACGCGGTTCCGGTGTAAAATCCACTTGCAGTCGGGCAGAGGAGCCGAAGTTGACGTAATGCTGGTTATCAGACGATAGAGGGATCGCATGTAGCGGGGCGTGCGCGAGGAAGAGCGCCATGACCATGCAGCTTGTCCTTCCTATCCATTGGAAATCCTTCAGATTTACATCGGCTTTCCGCTGCGTCCGGCAGCAGGCATATGAAGGGCTTGAGCCAAGAGACATCATATCGTATTTTGGGTACGGTCATTTGCATACGGACACGAGTTCAATTTATTATTGTCCCGGTTCTGATCGAACCTAAAGTGACCATCATGGAAAAGGCCAAAGCACAAAGCCAATTGCAGATCGTTTCACAAGTGATGACGCGGTTGGGACAACTGCCGGTCCTGAAGGTGGATATTGATAGGAAGTTCCTCGTCGATTTCGAAAAGATATTCGACCAAGCCTTCAAGGTTGCTGACAACGCGTTTTCCAGACTTGAGCTCCTGGCTAAGGCAGGATGGACATTTCCCCCTGGAAACATGCCTTTCCCGGATTTCCAGGAGCTCGTCATGCGGGACGATCTGACCGTGGAAGCCACCGATCGGTGGTTTGTTGACTATTATGCAGCGGAAGAATCGGAGTTCGATGCCCTAACAAAGACCCTGCTTACGTCGCACGAGCTTTCCACGTGGAAATTGCTGCTCGAACAATGCATGGGGGCTTACAAACGCGAAGAGTATGCGATCTGCGTGCCCAGCCTGTTGTCGGTCCTCGAAGGATCGATGGCGGTTCCCTGGGATATAAAGTTTCAGACCAAGGCGGAACGGGACAAGTTCTTTCAGCGAAAGATCGATCACGCGCGCCCGAAAACAAACCGCTATCGCTGGAGGTCAATGCATGTCTTCGTCGACGAGGTCTTTACCAGCGCATCCTCAAACCGCAAGGATCCCATACTGAAGCGCGACCTGATTCTGCACGGCAAGAGCGATCCCGCGGATTGGGGCAAAGCGGATTGTCTGCGGCTTTTCCAGGCGATTGCCTCGGTATTGGAGCTATACAAGAGAGCCTGAAGTTGCTCTCGAACGCCAGCGCCAGGTCCAGCTGCTATTTGCCGGTGGCTGCCTTTCCCTTCTCTTCTTCCGTTAGGAAATAATCCTCTCTGATCGACTCCCACCAATACCGATCCAATCCGCGTTTCTGTTGCTGCTGCATGTACTGCCTGAATTTTGGAAGCACCTCATTTTCTTTGAGGCCCATCATTTTGCCGATTTGTTCACGGGTTTCCCTGTCATAAATCAGTTTTTTGGCAAACGGGATAATGCGTTCGCCGTAGAACCTTGCATAGTCCGGCCATAGGTGGTCCTGGGAGTGTTCCGTGAGCATCGATAGCAGGAAATTTGCCTGCAATTGATAATCGTCGGTAGCGCCTTCTAGCGAAGGAGCCAAGTCAAAGAGCCACTCCTGGCTTTTCAGGTATTCCCTGACATGCTCGTTTACCTTTGTCGCATATCCCGTCAAAGCTCGCGTATAATGAATATGGCTGTAGCTCAGGAGATTCATCGGTGGATCTTCGAACCGGTCCGGATGATCGAACTTGGTTTCGAGCAGGATCTGCAGGGGGCCGTACGACTCCCTTGCAACGCAAATGACGGCGACTGAGTAAATCGCTTCCAGGACAATGACCTCCGGCACGGCTACAAGTACCACGAGTCCAGCCCGCCTACCTGTCAGCTTGAACAGAGAGACCAGGCATTTGGAATAAATGCTCATTTGCCGGTCAGTGCCATAAACCGCCGTCGGTCCTCCGAGAACCATGAATTGATAGCAGCCGGCCTCCAATTTGGAAATAGCTTCAGGAATCTTTCCTGTGTCTCCTCCTGCCCAGTGGAATATTTGTTCCCAGTCGGTTTTGATCTTGCGGACCAGTTGATGGCACAGCCTCTCGAAGGCAAGCTCTGCCCGTACAGAAGCATTTCCGCCCGAGGAACCCATTACGAAATCTATGGTGTCCTCCAGCAGTTTCTCCTTTTCTTCTTCGCTGAGGTCGATTCTCGGCACCGAAAAGGGAGCTTCCTGTAATGCCGGAGTTTTCGGAATCTCGATGATGTCCGGCTTAAGGATGAGCCGTTTTTTGAACACCGGCAGGATGAGATCCCCCTCCAATTTACCCGAGAAAGTCGGGGTCTGGACGTGGTGCCACTTATCCTTGGCCCGCGTCATTACTCCGCTCACAATCGGGCTGAATATATCCATAGCGGAAAAAGAGCCGCTCGGTCGCGTCTTTTGGAGCTCTTCAAGGAGGTGGTGGGTAAATATTCCATTCCCGTATTCCGGATCTTCCAGGGATATTTCGTCGTCCTTGCTTGCGGTAAAGATCACACTCCCATTGCCGATGACTGTATTAGAAAATGATTTCAGATTCTTGAAGCTCTTCGCATTGGGGAGCGGGTAGCTCTTTCCGTTCTTGCTTACGGAACCGCTGAAGCACGAATCGACAAAGACAAGGTTTGCACGCGACTGCAGCGACTGAAACACTCCCTTGAGATAGTCGACCGAAAGACAGGTGTTTGCGATGTCGTGGGTGGCATCATAGGGAACGAGAAAACTGAGCGCGGTTGCGGTGTCCGAGGGATCGGCGACCAAAGCTCCATGGCCGGAGTAGAAGAAGAAAAAGGCATCGTCGGGCCCCACGGCTTCCAGCAGTTCTTTGCCAAGGGCCGTTTTCATCTCGGAAAGAGTGGCCTCCTGATCGATCAACAATTTGTTATAGCCTATTTCGCCGATATTCTGGGCGAACAGCGTGAAAAACTCAGAGGCGTCCTTTTCGGCGAATGCCAGATTGGCGGCCGAGTTCTTGTGTTTCGATATACCGATCGCAACTATATGGTGTTTCATATTGGGTATTATGCTTCCAAGTTTAACAAATAGATACTTTCACCGTATATTGATTGAATGAGCGAAAAAATGGCTACAGGCATAAACGTGAAGGATATGAGGCACGTCGGTTCAATGGAGGTCCTCAAACGCCTCAGAGAGCGGCAGAGCGGCGGATATCACGTTGACCCGCGCCTGCTCCAAGAGGTTCAGGCGCCTGGCGATCTTTTCCTGTTTACCCTGCAAGATGAGGATTCGTTTCTTTCGTTGATCTGGCAGGCCATAAATCCGACGCGCCTGCTTACGCCCTCGGAACAGCCGAGAACTCTTCGCGATGTCGCGGGGAGGATGATCGAAAACTCCTGGACGTTTGAAAGGCTCGCGTCTTCTTTAGGGCTCCCGGATTCTCCAGTATCGAATTCCGATGAGCAGGCTTTTTTCTGAGAGCCGAAGTGTGCGTAAGCGGTTGATTTATCTGCCGGTCCCTGGCTATATTTGCCTTCCGTTGGGAGAGGATCTCAGCCACAGGCTGGGGAGTTGACATAATGCATCAACTCAGAAGCCGCGGAGAGTTCATGGGCCGGCTTCCAGCGAGACCTTCAACGAGAAGACCCCGCTTATTTTGCCTATCGGCCACGGCATTCTTGCGCCCGCGGCTCGCTGGAGACCATTCGTCGTTCCTTTCGGCCCCGAAGCCACCAAGTCCGTTCATCACTCCGGCTGTGGTGCGGAAACACAGCTGCATCATCCCGAGAGTTCTCAAGAGCCACGCCGATGCCGTCAACGGAATTATGCGTGGGCTGAATTGATGAAAAGAGTTAGCAGCCCCAGGCCGGCGAGCACGCTGCACGCGATGATGAAGTTCGATCCGAACCAATCCTCCGTCTGGCCTTTATCCAGCGTTACCTGCAAGAACCCGAGCCCCACGGAGAGCAGCCCCAAGCCGATGTAGTCGATCCGCACTTGGCCGAATTTCCTCCGCTGCAAGTAAGGCGGATCGGACACCAGCACCGAGGTCAGCAGCAGCGAGACGAGACCGACCGGAATGTTGATCAGGAAAATCCAGCGCCAACTGTAGTTGTCGGTGATCCAGCCGCCCAGCGTGGGCCCGATGATCGGGGCCAGCACCACGCCCATGCCCGTCTTGTTCTTGGGAAAGCTTTCAACCAGGATGGCCTGGGAAATAGGCTGCATGGCCCCGCCACCGGTTCCCTGGAGAATGCGGGAAAAGACCAGCGGCCCCAGGCTCGGCGCCAGGCCGCACATGAACGAGCTGAGCGTGAACAGCAAGACGCAGGCCATGTATAGCCGCTTGCGCCCGAAAATGGTGGACAGCCATCCGGTCAGCGGAAGGACAATGGCGTTGGAAACCAGGTAGGAGGTGAGCACCCAGGTGCTCTCATCGATGCTGGCCGACAGGTTGCCGGCGATATGCGGCAGCGAGACATTGACGATGGTGGTGTCGAGCACCTCCATGAAGGTGGCGATCATGACGGTGAAGCCCACCGCCCAGGGGTTCACCTCACCCCCGGGTTGCCGCACCAATTGTGCCGCCGTTCTCATGAGCAGGGTGCGAGGTATCGCGATTGGTTTAGCTTGGCGCGTAGCTTACCTGCCTGCCCAGGCAATGATTATCGGATCCGCTTCCTTTTACGCCACATCCACACTGCGGCTCGCCGAAAAGGTGGGAGATTTGGTGCAGTGGCCGCTCCTCGTGGGAACGCCTACAAACATTTCCTCCCTCATCTGAAGCAATTCGTCAAAACTGGCCGCACAAAAATGCTTGACCCAGTCCCGCTGTAGCGACTCGAGCTCGAAGTCGTCGGCGTTTCCGTACTTCGCCGCCAGTTCGGGAACGGACAGTATTAAATCAAGTGCAGGTGAGCCCGGAAGCGGCATCAGAACGGAGACCGACAAGGCGTCAACATTGCCAAGCGCGAGCAATTCGCGAACCAGCAGCAGCGAATTAAGCAGGCTCTCACGACACTCACCAGGAAGGCCCAGCACCAAGCTCGGGAATACCCGAATACCAGCGGAAGCGAGACTTCTGGCGGCAGCCAGATTTTGACGCACGGTCGTACCCTTTCTCGCTTGCTTGAGGATACGAGAGTCTCCTGATTCGATCCCCAGAAAAACCTCGTAGGCGTTTACGCGTGCCAGGTGCCGCACGGTTGTCGCGTCGATCTCATCCACACGCGCAAAAAAGAGAAAGGCAGGATCGATGTTGCGAGGCTTCGCCCGCACGAACGTTTCAAACCATTGCCTGCTCGACAGGATGCTGTCGCTCGTATCCCATATGAAGTCCGTTCCGTAATCGTGCACTAGGCCGGTCACCTCATTCCAGACATCCGATGGAGGGCGAACACGCCACTCGCGCGCCGTGCGACCGCACAGGATGCATCCGCCAGTGCTGACCTTCCAAGGACAGCCCTTTTGAGAACATATCGACGCCGGCCTCGTGAAGGGCGAGGTCGGGTGCTGATTTCGCCAATTCCTCCAATACGGCGCCGGCTCGATGCAATCCCGACGCGGTGCTCGCGTCGTTCTCACGTCGGCTTCTCGCGCCTGCGAAAAAACGACCGTGTCGGCGGAACGCCACGCGATGTTCGGCAGGGAATAGGCAGATCGCCCGCAGAGGAGATTCGCAAACGTCGCCTCGCCGTCGTAGCGAACCACGAAATCGATCTCGTGCCGGTTGGTGAGAACCTTCGAGGCCAGCGCGGTGGCGTGGTGCCCACCGAATACTACCTGTGCCCTCATCGCCTTCGCCCGCGTGGCGATCGATAACGCGTTTCTGTAGGTGAGGATCGTCGGTCCCACCCCTACCACGTCCGCCCCGAGTCTGGCGATCAAGCCATCCTGCCCGAGCACCTCCCCATCCAGCACTTCGACTTCGATGTCCGGAACAGTCTCCGCGATAGAGCGGGCAAGGTATAGGAGACCCAGCGGAGGGAAGCAGCCGCTCCGACACAACCGCTCATTCCCGTCCCCGACGGCTGGTTGAACTAGCTGTACCCTCATATTAGGGCCTCTCAAAAATACTTTTCAGCAGAAAGCTCCACTCGCTATCCAGAAGCCGCTGGAAGCTGGCTAACAGGAAGCTCTCCTTAGTGAACAGGCTCGTATCAGTGTCCGTTTCTTCTTTCTTCCCCTTTGCCCGGTCGACCGCGGCATGAAAACGGCAGAGAAGCTCGCTGTCATCAAAAATGCAGATTCGAACCGGCGGCAGATCCGCCCGGCATAATACTACCGGCTGTATCTCGGCCTCGATAGCAGCCGGGCCGTCCGCCTTCTCCAGCGCAGCCCTTAAGGCACCGAACGAGCCGCATTTCCGCCCGACAAAACGTGCCTGAAGGCTACAACGCGCTTCTGTCACTACGCTCTCCACCAGCCGCTCCTGAAAGCGCGTTAGCTTAGCTGTGTCCAGTGTTCCGCCTTCCTGCACGCCTGCGATTAAATCACCGCAGATTTTCCGCCCCGTCTCCTGAAGCCGCGTCGCGAAGCCTTCGGTTAAGCTGAAGAACGACTCCTTCCCAAGACTGTTCACCTGCTGCAGTTCTTTCTCCAACCAGCACGCGAACCTTGTCGAAACCGGCCCCCACCAGTCCGAAAAAGACCTGTGCGCTCTTTCCGCCCGGGAGTTGCTCGCAGCCTCAGAACAGACCAGCAGATCGGCCAACCCGTCTGGTACTGGCACCGCTTCTCCCTGAAAAAATCCCCTAATCTCGTTGACCAACCACTCGTTCCCCAATTCGTTAAACCTGCACTTCGCCTCGCGGTAGTAGGCTTCCCCATTCGCCTCCGGTCCACACACGTCAGTGTAGAATCTCAGCAGCGCTTCATCGCTATGGCATATGATTCTGACCCTCGAAAGTTTTCGGAGGGTAGCCTGAAAAGCATCTACACCCGCCAGAAAGGCGTCTCGGTCGTAAAAGTGCCCGACGTAAGGGGTTGAAAAAATCATATCTAGCGAGCGAGTCGATAGCCTGCCGCGCGAGTAGTACTCCTCCGCGACGCGTCGTTTTGGAACGATGCGGAACAAGTGCGTTCTGACCTGCCAACTTACAGTGAAGGCGAGAAGGGAAAAAAGAACGCCAGCCGCGACTAAAAGGGTCCCAGGCGTCCCAAAGCACCGGGCCAACCAGCACGCGTCCTTCGTTACGGGGAAGAAGTAGTGTGTGAGAGCCAGCGAGAGTACAAGCGCCAATACCCACCCCGCCACCACAGAGGCGACGAAAAAGCGCTCAAACCATCTGCGAATTCTTTGGAACATCCGGTTCACCTCCTGTCACGCCAAGCAACCGAAGTAATTCCCTCTGCGCCCGCAGTGTAGCATAGCCTTCAAAGTCACGCGGGCGGCTGGTGTCCAGCCGCATCTCCGCCCTGACACACGTCGGCTTGTTTGAGAGCACCACTACCTGATCGGCGAGATAACTCGCCTCCGCTGCATTGTGCGTCACGAAGAGAACAGTATAACTCCCAGTGTAGCAGAGTGCGGCAAGATCGTGACGGAGTGCACGAGCCGTGAGCTCGTCAAGATGACTCAAAGGCTCGTCCATAAGCAAAAGCGTGGGTCTTACAACGAGGGAGCGAGCGATTGCAACCCGCTGGCGCATGCCTTCTGACAGGGTAGCCGGAAACTGTTCCCGCACCTGGTCTAGCCCGACTAGCGCCAGACATTCTCGTTGCCGCCCATGCCACTCTGACGCGGGGACCCCCGTGGCGCGGAGAACAAACTCCAAGTTTCCCTCGACTGTCTTCCAAGGTAGAAGACGGTGCTGCTGAAACACGTACGAGATTCTAGCGCTTTCTTGCGTGTTCGACGTGGAGCAGACACGCACAGCGCCAGAGTCGGGGCTGATTAGTCCAGCGACGATATTAAGGATGGTCGTTTTCCCACAACCCGAGGGCCCCAGTACGCAGCAGAATGCCCCGGCAGGAACAGCGAAGGAAAGTTGTTTCAAAACGGGCACACATCGCCCGGAAGAATCATGATAGTCCTTAGAGATGTCGACCAACTCCAATGCTACCATTGCTGCGCCTCGCTCCAGCGAGAACCTGGTCGCCACCGAAGCAGCCAGTTTTCTCCGAGACCGATAAGGTACTCGATGACGGCCATTAGCGCCGTGAAGGCGGCCGTCCAAGCCAGTACACCCCTCATTGAGAACTGGTTAAAAGCATAATTTATAGCGAAGCCTACGCCGTTGTTGACACCCAGCATTTCTGCGATCACCACGACCTTCCATGCGAGCGAAAAGCCGTAGCGGGCGGCCGAAACGAGATACGGAACGAGTTGTGGTAGGATGATCTCCCTGACAGTTAGGAGCGGAGGGGCGCGGTATACCGCGGCCATTTCGAGCAAGCCACAATCAACCGCCTTTGCGCCCTCCCAAACGTTCGACGTTATGATGGGTGTGAGTACGACAACAATGGTGAAAATCGGGGCTAGGTCCGAAATGCCAAGCCAGATCACTGCAATGACCGCCCAGGCAAGACTGGGGATCGATAGGCCAATTACGACGTAAGGCTTGAGAAGCGCTTCAGCCACGCCGTTTCGGGCCATGGACAACCCGAGCACGACGCTGATCAGCAAAGCGCTCCCGAACCCAAGGACGATTCGAATGAACGTATGAGCTGCGTGAACGAGGAACTGGCCTTGCCGCAGAATAACGTACAGCTCAGTAGCGACCTGCCGCGGACTTGGGAATAGTAAGGAGGACAGATGCGTAGCCAGGACCTGCCATGCAGCGAGACCTAGGAGCAATGATAACCCGGAGACGGGTAGCGAGATGTTGGAGTTAGGCTTCATCGACCGGTCTTGTCCAAAGTGATGAAGATGGGATTGGGCGGCACGCCTCGAAGCAGACCAAGCGTGACGCTCTTTTCGAGCTGTAAATTCGCCGCTCTCACAGCAATGGCGTCCCAGCCGGATGGGTAGGCTAACGGAAGAGCCTTTTCTACTGCAGCCAGCTCTTGATCTGATCGTATGCCTAGAACCTTCTTCGCCCATTCGGCCTCGAAAACAGATTTATCCTCGCGGATCATAGCGAACGCCTCGTAGTAGCTGGCTGCTAACGCAGATGCAACATCTTTGTTGCGATCAATCCAGTCCCTTTGAGCAGCGAGGCCCAATAGCAGCAGGGGTTGCTGGTGGGCGACGTCGGCCCAGAGCTGCCTAACCGTGGCAACCACCCGAACCGCGCCGCGGGCGGTCAGGATAGAGGTCTGCGGTTCAAACAAAATAATTGCATCGACGTCGCCCCGTTCAAGAAAGCTCGTAAGGGCCGTCGGCGATCCGGTGATGACCGTGCAATAGCGCTCGAGATCGAGCCCCCGAACGGCGAATACCGTGGCGAGACTCGTATAGCCGCCAGTGTACCGTTCGACAGTGCCTAAGCGCCTCCCCTTGAGTTGGTCGAAGGTCTTGATGGGAGAGCCAGGCTTTACGACAATCGAGTAGTGGTTTAGGAGCGCCGCGCCAAATAAGGTGATCGCGCGCCCCTCCAAGTTGGCCTTTGCTGCGGACACGGGTCCGAAGTAGCCGGCATCCACCACCCTGTTGAAAAGCGCCAGCTCGCCCTGGTCAGGGGAGAAAAGCCTGAAGTCCACAGCAAGTCCCCGCTTCTTGTCGATGCCTCTTTGTTTGATGAGCTCCGAGGCAAACCCCAGCGCGCCGCCCTGCGAGGTAGCGACGACAATTCGGTTAGGCGTGGATGGGTGCCTACAGCTAGGCTGGAAGGTGCTCAACAGGAGTGCCAACAGGGCTAGGAGGCACCAACCTCTCTCGCCAATTGATCGCGACTGGCTTTTAATGGTACGCATAATTCCGACTTGATCTGAAATCTGGTCGGCGCCTCGTCCGGCGAACAGCCACCAAAGTACACCAAAAACGGCGCTCGTTCAATCGACGGATAGGAAGGATGAGCTGCCTCTTCGCTTGTCAGGCATCTGATCCGGCCGCCGTCGCGCCTTCACGAGTGCCCTCCCTCAGATGCTGATAAAAGGTAATATGTTGACTTCGACGTTTGGGTCTCGACCGCAGCCGGATTTTACACCTGAGTCGCGTCGCTGGATAAGGATTTCTGGCGCACCCCTACCTTATTGCAGCTCTGGCTCACGGCCGCGAAATTACTCGTGGGCCGAGTTGATGCGCCGTGTGTTCGCCATTGACGTTCTGGAGTGTCCCGCCTGCGGCGGGCGAATGCGCATACTCTGCGCCGTTCACCCGCCCGAGGCGATCCGCAAGATTTTGGATTGCCTCGGACTGCCTTCAAGGCCGCCGCCGCTTGCCTCCGCAGCGCTGGATGCCGATGTAGACGAACTGCAAATCTCTTGAGCATCTACCACACACCGAAAGGGCCGTCCTGCCGGATGGCGGAGCTATGAGCAAATTCCCCCCTCTCAACACGATTCCGCTGTATCATCCAAGTTTGGAGCTTTGGAGCAGCCGGGGGAAGTTAACATAAGAGCCCGATATCAGAACCAGCGCCAGCTATCCCAGCCGGCTCCGATCCACAACGCGCTTATTTCGACTATCCGCTAAATCTGCCGCCCAGCCCCCGGATCAAAGCGCCGCGTAACACACGTTTCCGTGTTTCTCAAGCGAATCATTACGCGATTCTCCGAGTTCTCGATGATGAAAAAACAGGTACCGGAGCAGTTTCCCGTCTTGAGAACGTTGCAATTCGTAGTCGAGTGCCGGAAGCAGCTATTCGAGCAGTAACCTAGCCGCGCCCTTGGCCGAGACCGGCCCCCCCTTCAGCAAAGCCGACTTGATGCACTTCACCGCGTGCGAAAATCAGAGATCATTTTTGGTAACAATTTGCGTGCCAATCGTGTTTTTTGGCTGGCAAGAAAAGGACCAAAAATCAGGCTTGACAAAAAACTTTGGTCTTGTATAGTGTGACGCCTCACTATACACTATGGACAGATGAAACGGTGATTGAGACAATCAAGCATAAGGGCTTGCGGCAACTGTACGAGAAAAACGACCGCAGCGGAATCCGGCCCGATCTTGTGGAGAAGGTTCAGAAAATTCTCTCGGCGCTGGAAGCGGCAAACGGCCCGCAAGAGATGGCCCTGCCCTTGTTCCGGTTTCACCCGCTGACCGGCGACCGGCGCGGCACTTATTCAGTGACGGTCAAGGCCAACTGGCGCGTTACCTTCCGCTTCCACGAAGGGGCCGCGTATGACGTGGATTTGGAAGATTATCACTAGAGCGTTAGATCATCAGATCACAGGAGTATGAAACATGCCGATGAAGAATCCCAACCATCCCGGCGACATTATCCGGGATTGCCTCGACGAGCTGGGCGTTAACGTGACCGAAGGCGCTAAGGCGCTCGGCGTGACGCGCTCGGCGCTGTCTCGCCTTATCAACCGCAAGGCGGGCGTTTCCGCCGAAATGGCCGTGAGGCTCGAAAAGGCTATCGGCAGCACGGCGGGCTTTTGGCTTCGCTTGCAGCTTAACTACGATCTCGCACACATTCAGTCGCGCGCGCGGAAGATTCACGCGCGGCGTCTCGGCAACACCCCGGCGCAGCTTGCGTTATAATGGCACGTCCCCGATACGTGTTAGTTTGCCCTTTCGCGTGACCCCGGATCGCGACGGCTTTCGTATTCTCTCCGCGTATCCCATCGACCCTGAAAAGCCCTGCAAAGGCTTTGGAGAAAATACGCTCTGGATTATCACGGAGGCAGACCGCAGCGTGACGACGTTCCTTCACAGGCGAGCCAGGTGGAAAAGAGGCAGGCAAAGCGTTTCTCACTACATCATCCAACGAAAGCGATTATACTTGAGTCAGTTCAATGAAAACCGGAATAAATGATGAAGCGCCTTCTTGCCATAATTCCTCTGCTCGCGGTCACCCTCAGCTATTCAAAAGACCGTGTTCAACTCAAGGAATTCCGAGCACGCTTCGTTAACCAAAAGATAATTGTCAATCCCAACTTCATGAGTACTCCCTCGCCATTTCTTGGTGATTGGCACTTTGTGAAGGAAAAGAAGGGGAAATATGAGCCGAATTATTCAAAGGAGGTGCCCACCAGTTACGCCGGTCAAACAGGAACCATCGTAGCGGTTCAGGCACCTGAACAAGTGTTTGAGAGAGCTCCTGATCAGAGTGACGATGCATACGTTCAATACGGCGAGGCCATAGTCCGGCTTGACTCAGGCCAATTGATCCAGACCGCGCTCTACCCAACATACTTGGCAAGGGAACCGGGCGATGAGCCGTCCGATGCTTTTATGCTCGTTTCTATCCGGGAGAAGCATAAGCAAGAGGCTAATTCCCTTGCTCAGAAGCTAGAGGGGAAGTCGCTTTACCTTACACGGCTGACCCGAGTATACGACATGGGGTTGAACACGGCCAACATCCAAACCTTAAGAGCAGGGGTAGGACACTCAGAAGCTGAAATAACAAATGCACCACTTCTGACACCGATTCCTGTTGTTGACACTCGGTATTCGGCGGATCGCGACATCACGCTAGTGGTCCTCCAGTTGCCAGATGGTCGAAAGGCCGTGTACGTGGTCGGCTGCATTGAGGATACGCTGCCTCAGAAGAGGGCCTGCGCTTCAACCTCAATGCCTTCATATCTGAGTGACCGAGAGATAGAAGCTGTCCGGGCGGGCAGCGCGTTTATCGGCATGTCAGAAGCAGCCCTTTACATGGCAATGAGATTTCCGGAGCACACCAACGAGGCCCTTGTTGGCCATACGCAGCTTGTGTACCCGACTATGTACATATATCTGGACGAGAACAAAAGGGTTGTCGAAATCCAGAGCGAAAGGTAAGTCATATGGGAAAAACGCCAGATCATCTAACGGTAGAGGAAAAAGAGTTGATTCTAGCAACGAAGGAATCGGGAGAAATATTGGAGCTTTCCTCCGAACAGACAGGGAAATGGGTTGCTGGTGCTAAAGACTTCATAGACAACTCAGACCCATCATTCGCCGTTCGCTACTTGGAGGCGCGAGACTCTCTTGTAAGAAAAGGCTTCCTCAAACACGATTCCGGAAACGTTCACAAACTCACGTCACTTGGATTCGAGACCAAAAAAATCTATTGAAGAAATGAAGGAGCCAATTGGAGAATACAACCGGCAGCCTAGCAGTTTTGCAGGAGGCAAAAGATACGCTGGCTGGCGCAGACCCTCTTCGTAGCCCCCCGTGTTTCACAAAGGTTACGCTTTACCGGGCCTTGATCTAGTTTTATCCGCTGCACGCGCTCATTTGGGGAGTGCAGCCTGCTTGTCCGCGTTGGCAACCATCCAGCGGTAAAATTCCGCGTACAACTCCGGCCTCTGGTACGTCTTGGGAGAAAGCTGCTTTAGGGATGTACCAAGAAAGACGCCGGGTGCGTCAGGCTTCTCATGCCAGCAGTAACCGCCGACGAACCCGCCGGCGGACCGGCAGGCCTCCGCGTCTATGCACTTCTTGAGCGCCGCGCTTGCTCCAGTGAGTACGAACCAATTGCCAGTTTCCTGACTGCACGGAAGTTTGCGCCAACTCTCTGGCTCTTGAAGCTGGAATAGCGGTCCGGCTGCAATGACAACACGCAGTCCCGGGTTACCTATATTGCGCTCCATAACGTGAATGAAACAGGCGAGCTCGAAAATGTGACCGCAAAACGTAGCCCATAAGTCTGCCTGCTTCGTCTCCGGCTCGATCTCCCGCACGACAAACAGCGAATCCGTGGCGAAACAAACCCGGTAGGCATCGCCACCGGGGTAAAAAACCAGCGCCTCACCGAAGCCCTGCTGGAGATCATCTAGTCGCGCCCGAGCTTCAGGAGGCCGCTGGGCCATGTCCTCTTTCATGCCCAACAAATCGACAGTTGCTGCGAACGCTTGAAAGCCACTACGGCTGCGCCGGACTAATTCGAGGATATCTTGTTCAAGGCTCATGCTTCTCCGGTGAAGCCGCTAAAGACGGCGAGATAACCCCCCCGACTTTCCTAACCGCTCAACTTGAGAGTCAATATACGCGGCGATCTGGGCCGCTGTAGCCGCTCCGCCTGAACGTTCCAAAAACGCTGCTATGTCTGCTGCATCGCCTGGATGGTGATAAGTAACTTCTTTCCCGTCCCGATTAGTAGACACCGTAGTGCCTTCGTCACGATAGGTGCCACATATTTCACACCAACAAATCGGGTGTTTGCAAGTCGGAATGGGAACACGATACTCTCTAAGCTTCGACGGCAAGAAGTGGAAACCATCCAGCTTCATGCATTCTTCGCACGCTCCATCGGGGCACGCAAAAACAAAATAGGCGATCTCTGGTGGAGGCTCCAGTGGCCATTCCTCCTCGCTTAAGCGAAAGGGCCGTGCAAGGGTCGCGTCGCAGTGGATGCAGGCGATCCGTGCGTCCATAGCGGTAGACCCGCACTTAACGCAAACGACATGTTTTGGGTTAGTTCTTTTGTCCGGTGTTTCGAGAATAGCCGGAGTGTCCGGAAGCGTAGAGTTGCATCCCATACAGGCGACTCGAATGGGGAATGCTCGTTTTCCGCATTTTTCGCAGAACATAAAAACTCCCTTCTGGCATGATGTTGCTCCAGCTTCTGATATGGGGGGTGTTATGTCACCTTTGCCCGTTTGCCGCAGCCGCCGGGACTCAAGCCGATCACGAACGGGATTTTATGCCGAAACGATTGCGTTAGAATATGGAATTGTCACTATCAGTGTGGCGGATTGGCTCACGGAAAGTAAAGCGGCGGTTTAGGGGTAGCGGGAGCAACGGAGCAGAAAACCGGCTTAAGCACGTGATGGTTGCAACATATGTCTGCGTTTTCAACTACATGCAGACACGCAGTTTTCAGTAACAGTTGTGTCCCATCCGTAGATCAGCTGTTTTCGAATCGCTTTCCGCGCTGCTCTTGAACCGGGCACTTCGCAAAACTCTTAAGTTCTGCGAATCGTACCTATTTTGCTTGGATGCTTGGGTTTTACCTGTCTCACAACCCACAAACAAGCGCGGACTTGTGCGACGAATTTTGCACAAGGAATGTAGGTCGAGTCAGATTCAGCCCTTAAGCCGGTTTTCTGTTCTCCTGCTCCTCAAACCCGTACTTCGAGGCCGGAGCGGACGGCCTCCTAAGGCCCAACGTGGGCACTCTGAGTAAGCCATCAACTGGGATTCCGGGCCTGAACCAGTCAGTGGTTTCGGCGGCCGTGGCTCGAATCAACCGGGGTTGGTACATTCCATGGTAGCCAATTATCTTCAATAGAATCCGGACCAAGAGATCGTGAAGGTGAAGAATGAAACCGAACACCTCTCCTGGTGTCCGTGGACCATCGAGGTTGATGAATCCCTCGTGGAAAACCTCCCCTCGATAATACGAAAGCATCTTGACCCAGTCACGGCCCTCGGGACCTGGGTAGGTTGAATAGTAGGGTCCAAGGACCGCGGAGTCGAGTAGCTGGAAGTGCTCAGCCAAGCTCTCGACAGCGAGGCCAAAACTCCGGTCTATCTGTCCAGCCGACTCAGCCCGCTCGGCAATCCTCGACACTTGCCGGTGGTCCGGATCGGCTACAGTGGGGGCAAGTTTTCGAATTTCGGTGCCGGCACCCTTGAGGACCATCCCCACGCTGTTCTTCAATTTGGGGTCCAACTTGCTCGTGAGGTCCTTTTTGCTACAGCCATAACGAGCACACAGGCATTCCAGTGCACGAACCAAATGAGCAAACTGGTCATCGAGGCTGAGGCCAGGCAAGCCAGCCCTGAAACAATGCCGAACTGCAATTAAAAAGAACGGCTCTCTGGCCTCCGCTGACGACAGGGCATCAGTGAGGAACTCTCCGTTACCCCAGTGCAATGCATTCCGAATCGCACCGTAGCCATCAACCAAGGACTCAGGGCGACCAACTGCAAAGTGTAACCTCCGTACCAGTTTCCCACCCCCGTCCCGAAGTTCGATCCAGGGCGTGCCGACTTTGGTCCCTGTCGCGAAGTCGAGTAGTGTCAAAAAAACGTTTAGATACCAGCCCCAAGGATCGATCATAGCCGAGTCGGAGAATGGAGCCACCGCGACAGCGGTTAGCTGAGCTTTACAGCTCCCCAGTGTCATCCCCGGACCCGACTTCTCAACAGCCGGAAGTTGTTGGATGAAGGCCAGGGTGCCATCTAGCTGAAATGGGATACACTGGGCTGACGAAGAATCCCGTTCCAGCAGCCTCAGAGGGTGCCTCTCAAGTATTTGCGAATGAGCAGGGAACTCCGAAACAAAATTCCAGAGCGGAAGAACCAAAAATTTCTCGCGCTCCGAGGGAGCAACCGTGTATTCCGATTTGGTGGGCCTAATTCGCAAGATTAGCGGCTGACCTGGTGTCCGCTCTGCAAAGCTGTAGCACCAGTCTGGTTCGCCATGAAAAACTCCGCCTTCGCTGCGGACTGTCACACTTGCCCTGTTTTGGCTACCACCTCCAAATGAGACGCATCTTCCCCCGCCTGGAACTGGCCGCGACCCGAATTTGATCTCCAATAGTTCGAAATCTGTCTCGGCGGGGGGGCTGGATCGCTCAACAGTAATCTCCACAATTGGCTGGCCGTTTTCGTCAGGCCTGACAGAAGCCGGGCCATAGAACTCCGCGCGGGGATCCTCAAAGACCGCCTCTGCTTTCCCTGAATAGTCGTAATCCGTAGCAAACCAGCCTGAGTCGATCACCATGTCCTCTTCAACGGATAGGAAGGATGAGCTGCCTCTTCGCTTGTCAGGCATCTGATCCGGCCGCCGTCGCGCCTTCACGAGTGCCCTCCCTCAGATGCTGATAAAAGGTAATATGTTGACTTCGACGTTTGGGTCTCAACCGCAGCCGGATTTTACACCTGAGTCGCGTCGCTGGATAAGGATTTCTGGCGCACCCCTACCTTATTGCAGAGCAGATTAGCCGCTCAGCTCACCATGAGGGAGCCGCCTCTCCATCCGGTATGGCCGGGCTAATGGGCGGAGCCCTCGTAGGGAGGCCAAGGCAGGCGAGAATTTTCCGGATCGCGTCCGGTGGGTTTATCGCGGCAAGTATTCTCATCCTTTCGCCACAGCGAGGACAGGCGAGAACATCAAATCCGAATACCCGGGTCATCAATTGAGCCCATGGGTAATTTCTCGGCCGGCTGCCGCCTTTCCCCTTCGCATTGCCTGAGTCGGTTTTCGCAGTCGCAACTCCCCCCTGACAGCCGTGATGCGGTAGCGGATCCGGCCCTTTTTCCTGGGGAGTGACCAGCGGTCTGAAGGTCGCGGCGGGCGCAAGCACCCCTGAGTATCTCGTGAGATTGAACCTCGGTGGAGGCACCAGCGCCGCCAGCCGTTCCATCAATTCCAGCGGCTCATAGATGACGTGCGTCGTTCCGTCGCGCCAGCGGTGCTTGAGCCGATAGAGCAGCCTGCCGTCGGGCAAAAGCGACAACCGCTCGGTAGCCAGCGGAGGGCGGCCGGCATAGCGCGCCAGACGCTCCAGCCGCATGCGGTCACGGGCGGGAACGCAGACTCCCGCATGGACGCTGTAACCCGCAACCGTCGCACAGCACCGGCTAAGTCGGGGGTGTGCCCAAGGGCTGTATCATGGGACGCGGTTCCGGTGTAAAATCCACTTGCAGTCGGGAAGAGGACCCGAAGTTGACGTAATGCTGGTTATCAGACGATAGAGGGATCGCATGTAGCGGGGCGTGCGCGAGGAAGAGCGCCATGACCATGCAGCTTGTCCTTCCTATCCATCCATTACACGGGCCAATCCGGATGGGGCCGGAGACAATAGCCTCATCGGAGCGAACGCCCGGTTCGCAACTTCAAAGTCAAGGAAGGACAAGAACCTCAGCATAGACCTATCCCTGATGCGCACGAACGACGAAGCCGCGCAAACCTCTGATTACGCGGCGTGCTGAAAAGGAAAGACGATTTACTCCAAGCCGCGAACGGTGCTACACTGCAAGCGATGAAAGCGACATTGCCGGAACTTGAAATTGTGACGCGTAAAGGCAAACCCGTGTCCGTCATCATCCCCATCAAGGACTACGAAGAACTTCTGGAGCGCCTGGAAGATTCGGATGACGTGGCGTGGCTCAAGCGCGCCCGCCGCAAGCCGCTCCACTACCGCCCGCTGGAAGACTATCTCGCCGAGCGCAAGCGCAAGTGACCATGTATCGTGTCCTGCTTGAACGGCGTGCCGAAAAAGAACTTGCCCGACTCTCGCCGGAAGTTCACGATCGCATCATCAGGGCAATTCAGGCACTGGCGACGAACCCACGCCCGCCCGGTTGCCGCAAGCTGGCCGGGAGCCAGCGCGACTGGCGCATCCGCGTGGGCGACTATCGGGTAGTTTACGAGATTGCCGACGAGATTCGCGTCGTGCGTGTCAACCGCGTGCGGCACCGCCGCGATGTTTATCGCTGATGCCCGGCTGCTCTGAACCTGACTGCCGCATGAGGGTTCTTTGCGCCATCCATCCGATCATTGATGTCCGGAGGATCGAGGATCCCAGACGGGGCGAAAGCCTCTATGGGAGCGCTTGTCCGAATCTGGAAAGGGGCCGCACGAAGGAAATGAGGGACCGTCACAGTGTCCTCTAGGCTGACGGCGAGAGGGGTAACGGTCTCCCTATATCCTCATTTGCGTGGCCGAAGTCTCGAGGTGATCCAACCGGCGGACGCCCTCGGAAACCTTGGGTCTTTCTGCTGGATCTTTTTGTGGAGCACATGGACACCTATCAAACATGGAGAATATGGACATTAACCAAAGATCCAAACAGTGGTTGTCCACGTTTTCTTTGGCGTGGTCCGACCCCCTTTCCTTCCAGGAGAGGTCACACTCCATAGTAAAATAAGCGCATGAGTATCAAGTCGGCTTGGAGGAAGGCCGCAAAGATCTTACTCTTTTCAACCGGAGCCCTCGCTGCGGCTTTCGTAGGCAGCACCGTATTGGCGGGCTGGCTGCTGGTACGCCCATCCAAGCGCAGGACGTTCGACTCCATCCCGCGAATCCGCTTCGGCAAGCTGGAGCCGCTGACTCTCTTTGCTTCCGACGGACTCACGCTGCACGCGTGGGTTCAAATGTCCCGGTTTGCGGATCCCGACAACTGGGTGCTGGTGCTGCACGGCTACCGTTCCGATCGCAACAGCCTGCATCTCCGGCGGCGTTTTTTCGCGCGCCGCGGCTATAACGTTCTGCTCCTGCACTTTCGCGGGCACGGCAGCAGCGACCCAGCCCGCATTTCCTATGGCTATCACGAGGCCAAGGACGTCGAAGCGGCCTTCAACTTCATTCGATCGCTGCGCCCGGAGCGCCAGGCACGGATCGGTATCGTGGGGAAATCGATGGGTGCGGCAGCGGCAGCGTATGCCGTCGGCAAGGGCAAGATCGATCCAGATTGGATGATCCTGGAATCCTGCTACGACAACATTCACCATGCCCTGAACAACCGCCTGGCCATGCGTTTCGGCGACACCCTGACTTCGCTCATCGCCTGGCCGCTTGAGTTCGTGGTGGAGCATTTGATTGAACTGCGAGTTGATGAGCTCGACCCTGCAAAGGCATTGGAAAAGGCGCGTTGCCCGATTCTGCTTCTGGCGGGAGATTCCGAGAAGGTACTGAAGACGGTGGAGATCGAGTATCTCTACGGCTGCATTCCCGAGCCTAAGCGCTGCGTGCTCTTCCCCGGCGCAGGCCATGAGGACTTGCTCGCCTACGATCCGCGCCGGTATGCCAAAGCTGTCGCGAGCTTTCTCCGCGAACTCGCCCCACGCGAAAACGCTGCTCCGCTCGTTGCGCCGAATTCCTCATCAAGCCCCGTTTGATCGGCGCAGCATCGAGCGGAAATCATTGCCGCTCGCTGCGTGAGCGCGCGCGCCGGGACAAAATCCTGGGTTGAACTAATCCGCCTTCTCGCGAAGAATTTTGCACGTAGCCATTCATAAATCCACTTCCATTCATCAACACCTCAGAGGAAAAGGGTAAGTGCGTCGCCGTCTACCGTCGCCAGTCGGCTGGCGACTGGAAAACAGTCGTTGATTCATACAGCAGCAACGGGCAAATCCCAATCCCTGAACGCGCCCGTTGGCAGGACGAATTTGTGCCTGAGAACAACGTTACGCCAGAGTGAAGAGTCGTGCCGATGGGAGAATGCAGCGGGAGCGGAGACAGATCACTTGAAGGACGCAAATCCCAGAACGATGATCAGCCTGTCGCTGTGAAAGGCTCAGTCGACGGGCATTTCGAGCAAAGGTGCCATCACGGAAGTAGGAGAGGCCGGACAGCCTGGGGCGCTTCTATCCCCAGGGAGGGTTGGTCACAAGCGAAAAATATATTCGGGCTACCGCGTCTTTTCCGGTTCTGAGCACCCCGTTTATCGACTCGACGGCGTCCGCATATTCGGCTGGCTTCATTCCTTTCAAGATTTGCTCCCAGATGGATTCTTCCAGGACATTGAATGCTGTTTGCACCTCGCCGAGCGCAAATCCTGCTGAGAAGCGTTCATCGCCAATCTTTTCGGCATATCTGATCATAGGCGTCCGACTGTCCCTCTGCAGACTCTCCAGTAGAGCGCCACAGAGCGTCCTCAATCGATCGCGAGTCTGGCCTGAGCCCTTCATCTCATAGTGCTTCAGATGGCTTCGCGCCATCTTCTCTGTCGCATCGTTAAGAATGTCATCAAGTTTTTCCTCTAAGAGTCCAATTGCGTCCATGTTCTCTTCGCATACCCCCTGTTCTCTGGCAGTGGGACTTTATCAGGATCTGCCCGAAATATCGTTTGAACATAAGCCTAGCCAAGGGGCTGCGCCCCTTGAAATCCCCGCGCGCCCGCTAGTCCAGTTGATATCAGCGGATCGTCCGGCGCGCGGGGATTTGAGAAGTCAGGAGTCAGGAGTCAGGAGCCAGAATAAGA
>Ga0315279_10002932_pt1 | contig 24644 bp, 30 predicted proteins | sample YL17G06_20_MG_FD_203694 | JGI IMG/M metagenome (GOLD analysis project Ga0315279, IMG submission 203694) | Sediment microbial communities from Yellowstone Lake, YNP, Wyoming, USA - YL17G06_20 | ecosystem: Environmental > Aquatic > Freshwater > Lake > Sediment | place: USA: Wyoming | collected...
CGGGGCCTTCCTGCCCGGCTTCGTGCTGTCCGGGTTGTTCATTGGCTACATCACGATTCGCTGCTATCTCAATCCGGCAATGGGCCCGGCCATTCCGAAGGAGGAGCGAGCCTCGTGGGCGGAGAAGCTAAGGATGCTGGTGCTCATCATTCCGTCCGGTATCCTGATCTTTCTGGTCCTGGGCAGCATCGTGCTGGGCATTGCGGCCCCGACGGAGGCCGCGGGGTTGGGAGCATTTGGGGCCCTGCTCATCGCATTGGCCCGCCGCCGGCTCACCTGGAGGAGCTTCGTGGTGGCGTGTGAAGACGCCATGAAGACATCCGCCATGGTCCTGTGGATCATGTTTGGGGCGAACATCCTCGTGGGCTTCTACGTCATGGTCGGCGGGGATGACTTCATCCGGAACCTGCTCTTGGGATCGGGGCTGGGCCGCTGGCAGATCCTGATCTTCATGCAGCTCATCCTCCTCTTCCTCGGCTGCTTCATGGACTGGGTGGGAATCTTCATGCTCACCATCCCGCTCTTTGGCCCTATTATTCGGAAGCTGGGTTTCGACCCGATCTGGTTTGGCGTCCTGGTGGCGGTGAACATGCAGGTGTCCTTTCTTTCGCCTCCCTTCGGCTATTCGTTGTTCTTCCTCAAGGGGGTGGCCCCGCCGGAGATCAAGACTAAGGACATCTGGTGGGGTGCCGTGCCCTTCATGGGCCTTCAGATCATCGGTCTAATCCTGTGTATGATATTCCCCAACATCATCCTGGTGGTGCCCCGGTGGCTGTACCGGTGAGGACGGGGCCGTTTGCAGGGGGTTGGGAATATCACGCACCGGATGGCGACTCTCTCGGGATGTACACGCGATGAGCGGGACCGTCTATCGGGCCCCGCGCATCTTCATGGCGGTCTTCTATGCCCTCCTGGCCGCTTGGACGATCGGCTTTGTTCCCCTGGCCCTCTCCAGGGCCTTGGTGGTGAGCGTCCCATTCCTGGTGATGGTTGTGTTCTTCACCGCCTACTCATGGTACTGGTCTCTGGGGATCTCCTACCTCATAGAGGCCCGGGGCGATGGGAGCATGCAGTTCGTCAGTGCCCGGAGGCGCATCCTGACCCGCGCTCGGGAGGTGGCCCGGGTGCAGGGGCCCTCCCTGGCTATCGGCATCGGATTTCTCAGATTCCGCCTTGAGGGGGAGATGCTCTACGCGTTCTACGTGGAGAACACCGGGATCCGGACGATCCTGAGTGAGATGCTGGCGGCCAATCCGGAGATTCGCTTCAAGGGCCTTCCGCAGCGAGCATTTCGGCGCCCGTAACCCGATCAGGAAAGGGGGTTCCGGCAATGGTGGTACTTCCTTCCAACTTCATCCTGCTGGTGTGTGCGGCCATCGTCGGAAGCATAGTGGGCTTCATCATCTATGGGTTGATCGTCGGGTTCGAGAACACCCTCAGAGGATCCGAGGGGAAGCCTGGAGACCGCTGAGTGCCTTGTTCATAGGGGGCGCCGTGGCGACGGGTGGCCTCTCCTTCCTGGCCGAGACCCTGGTGAAGCAAGCTGCAACCGATCCCCGACCGTGCGAGATGGCCCGCGGCAAGCCGGCCGCACCCGCCAGGACCGGATCCGCGTCTTCTCTAGCGGCACCGGCCGGCCAGCAGCCTCCAAAGGAGGGGAGCGGCGTCGAAGAGTTCTTCAAGGGCTTGTTCGGGAAGTGATCCGCTAACCCCAGCCCTCCGGTGGCCAGAATCGCCCTCACATCGCTCGGTGCCGAGAAGTAGCGTCTCGCCCAGTCGTTTAGTTGTGGCTTTTCACCCCCGGCGCTGGGGTGGGGAATGCTTCGAAGCCCATCCGAGGCGGCCCGGTGAGGGCCCCGGGGCATGGCAGGGGGTCGGGTTTCCGCTTGACAGGCATCCGCCGGGAGTCCCATACTCCGCGTCGTTTGTCGCCGCCTGCGACTCGAGAGCGGTCCCGGGAGTCCTGGGCGGCTTGGGATGGCGGGGGAATCAGCCCAAGCTAAAGCATTGCCCCATGACCAACGCCGCTCGTCGAGAGCAGCAGACCTTCAAGCTCAGCTCACTGACCCTCAGCGTTTACCTGCCGACCCTCCTCTTCTCGATCGGCGAGGGTGCCGTCCTTCCGATCATCCCCCTCTTTGCCCGTGGGCGCGGCGCCTCGGTTGCCGCGGCCGCCCTCGTCGTCGCGATGCGCGGTCTGGGGACGATGCTCTTCGACCTGCCAAGCGGCGTCGTCGTGTCCCGCTTCGGGGATAAGGGCGCGATGGTCGCCGGCACGGCCCTGGTCGCCGTGGTTGCGATCGGCGCCTCCCTGAGCCGCTCGATCGTCGTCCTGGCAGCACTCATCCTTGTGATGGGCGGCGGCTGGGCTTTCTGGCAGGTCGCGCGGCTTGCCTACGTCAGCGAAGTCACGCCGCTCGGGCAGCGCGGCCGTGCCCTCTCGCTCCTCGGCGGGGTGAGCCGAGCCGGCACCTTCGTCGGGCCGATCCTCGGCGGCTTCCTCGGCAAGCATTACGGCCTGGAGTCGGCGTTCTACGTCCAGGCCGCGATGGGCGTCGCGGCCTCGGCGTTGATGTTCAACGTTGTCCGGAAGACCTCGGGCTCGGAAGAGCCCAGGGGACGCGGCGCCGGCGGACATCTCGTCGGCACCGTGGTCGAGCACCGGCGGATCTTCCTGAGCGCCGGCCTGGCCGTGGTCGCCCTCCAGATGGTGCGCCAGTGCCGCGACGTGTTCCTGCCCCTCTGGGGCGATTCGATCGGGCTCGATGTCGCCCAGATCGGCCTCGTTTACGGTGCCTCCTCCTTCATTGATGCCGGCATGTTCTATCCCGTTGGCCACGTCATGGATCGTTGGGGCCGCAAGTGGGCGGGCGTCCCGAGCCTGCTTACGTTGTCCCTCGGGCTTCTCATCCTGCCGGTGACGACCGGACTTTACGGCTTCACCCTCGTGGCCATGCTGATGGGCGTCGGCAATGGCCTCGGGCCGGGGATCGTCATGACCCTGGGCGCCGACTTCGCGCCCGAGGGTCGGCGGGGCGAGTTCCTCGGCGTCTGGCGGTTCATCAGCGACGTGGGGAGCGCCGGCGGACCGCTCGTCGTGAGCTTCATCGTCGGCGTCGCGAGCCTCGCCCTGGCGGCGATGGTCACCGCTGCTTTCGGCTTTACCGGCGCCGCGGTGATGTGGCTGAGGGTTCCAGAGACCCTCCGGCGCGGAGGCTAGGAGGCGTTTGCGCTGCACGGGGAGACGACGCGAAGGGGACCCGTTGCGTTATAGGTATTATTTCCTCTTACTGCCGCGGTCACGGAAAGCTTCGCCGGGGCCCAGGCCCGAGAGCGTCCAGCTTTGAAGGCAACGAGCGGATCCTTTGCCTCCAGCCTACGCCGGAACGAGCGGCAAGAGAATGTGCGAGGGGCGGTCCGCGTCGTGATAGACGGTCTGCCTCGCCGGCCGCAGCTCCGCGTCCAGGCCGAAGGGATGGCCGGTGTTCGGGTTCCGATCGAACTGGGGGAAGTTGCTGCTGGAGATCTCCACGCGGATGCAATGGCCGCGGAGGAAGCAGTTGCTCGTGGACCAGAGGTCGATGGTGTACTGGTACACGCGGCCCGGCTCGAGGAGCGTCGGCCGCTCCCACGAGTCGCGGTACCGGGCCCGGAGGATCCCCTGGGCGACGTTCATGGCGTAGCCGTCGAGGAAGACATCCACCAGCTTGGCGGTGAAGTCGGTATCGCGCGCGTCCGAGGCGGCGTAAAGGGTGACCGAAACGGGTCCCGTCACCTCCATGTCGGCCTCCAGCGGCGGGGTGGTGTACACCAGGACATCCGGGCGCTCCTCGGCGGGCCGCTGATCGCGCGGGCCCATCGGGATCGGCGTGATGTCTTCTCCACAGCAGGTGCTGCCGCCCAGGGTGGGCACGGGATTCTCCGGATCATAGACGTAGGTGTCCGGCGGCTCGCCCCCCGGCGGGGCCGTGCCCAGGCCCCCGTCGCCGTCAAGGGAATTCGCCTTCCCCCGGCTGTGGAAGTAGTAGCGCGTGTAGCGCGTGCCAGGGATCGGCCACGTATCCGCCTCGCGCCAACGGTTCTTCCCCATCACGAAGACCTTCACCCGCGGCTCGTCCAGGATGCCGTTCTCCATCCCTTTCAGCCAGTAGTCGAACCAGCGCAGCTCCTCGCCCCGGAGGTCAATGAGGGACGCCGGGCCGAAATCAATGTCGCCGGTCTTGCTGCAGGTCCCCCGATCCCCCAGGCAGTGGATCCAGGGTCCGATGAGGACCTTCTGGCCGCGGCGCGCCTTCTCGCTCTGTCCGTGCTTCTTCACGCCCATGAAGTTGTTCAGCGTGGACTGGAGGAAGACGTCGTACCAGCCGCCGAACCCGTACGCCGGGACGTCGATCTCGGCGTACTTCGCCTCGATATTCCCCAACCGCTCCCAGTAGGCGTCGTAGCTCGGATGGCGGATCCACTCCTTGTAGATCTGGCTGGGCCGACCGGCCGCCTCGTCGCCCGTGATCAGCGGCAGATGCCAGAAGAGGGCGGACAGGTGCACCTCTTGGGGGAGCCACAGGTACTGCGTCCGGTTCGTCCGCGTGTGCATCTGGATGGGGCACCAGCGAAGATTGAAGCCAAGCTGGAAAGCGCCCCCGGTGTAGACCCAGTTGTGATAGAGGTTGGAGAAACCCACGCGGGGGGCCATGGCGGCGAGGTGGGGGTTCCGGAGCGGCGCCGGCATCCACTGGGTGAGGCCCACGTACGACGCGCCGCTGGTCCCCACCTTGCCGCTGGACCAGGGTTGCTTCCCCGCCCATTCCTGGGCGTCGTAGCCGTCCTCGGCCTCGTGGGCGAAGGGGGTCCATTCTCCTTCGGAGTCGCCCCGGCCCCGGACGTCCTGGATCAGGACCGCGTAGCCCCGCGAGGCGAAATACACGGCATCGCGGACATCCGGCTCCCGGTTGTTGTTGTAAGGGGTGCGGATGAGGATCACCGGGAACGGCCCCGGCGCGTCGGGCATGTAGATGTCGGTGGACAGCCGGACGCCGTCCCGCATCGGCACCATCACGTTGCAGTGCATCCTGATCTTGCAGGTCGGCTGGGATGCCGTCGCGCTGGCCATCTTCCGTCTCCCTTAGGCAATGACCAATTTTCAATGACCAATGACCAATGGGAAAACTACAAGAAGGTACTGGACACCGGTTACGACATAACTACTGGATTCGTGAGGGCAACTCAAGGGATTTTTGAGCGAAGGTCGGGGAGGCCGTGGGACTGCGGTCTCACTCCTCCCCGCATTCCATCTGGCAGTCGTCGCAGAGCCGCAGGGGAGCCTTCACTGCGGCCTCGGTTTTCGAGGGGACGTAGGGTCCCCTTGGCCTTCCTGTGGGGACGATCGAGAGGAAAGCTCGCACGGGCATCAAAGTACCGGCTTACATGAGGGGCGAGGCGCCTGCGCAACGGAGGTAACGGAGCAACATCCCGTTGGCACGCACTCGATCAGTGGTTAGACGACTCGCTGCGGTGGGATCCGGCGAGGGGCGGCCAGCCAGACGCAGGCGGCAGCCACCGCGGCGCTGAGGATGGAGGCAAGAAAAGGCAGCCGGTAGCTGCCAGTCACATCGTGGGCGTACCCGGCCAGCCAGATGCCTGCCGCCCCCGCTCCCTGGTAGAAGGTGTTGAGGGCGCCGAGGATGACGCCGAAATGCCGGCCCACGAAGAAACGCCCGCAAAGGATCGGGGTCATGGACGCCGAAACGGCGTAGCCGAAGCCCATGAGGATTGCGTACCCGTAGAGGCTCCAGACAGAAGAGGTGGGGCCAATCGTCAGGAGGGCAAGGATCGCCGCGACGACGCCGGTGGCCCCGGCCAGGTAGATCAGCTCCGTCCACCATCGATCCGACAAGAACCCCCACGTGATCTTGCCGGGGATGCTAAACAGGCCCACCAGGCCCACGATCACGGCCACCAGCATCTTGGACTTCCCGACCTCGATGAGGTAGGCCATGTGGTGGGTCAGCACCAACTGGGTGGGGCCGTTGAGGAAGACGAGGGTGGCGGTCACCAGCCAGAACTCGCGAGTACAGAGGGCTGACGTGAGGGTCCACTCCGGCGCAGTGCGCGCGTTGTGGGCCAGGGGCGGAGACGCAACGCTCGGCCGGGTCTCTTCGGGGGACGCAATTTCGCTTTCCTTCAGGGCGAAGGATCCTACCAGCAGGGCCACCGAGGCGGCTATGACCGCGAGGCCCAGATAAGCAAGGCGCCATCCCCAGTAGTCAATGAACACCTGAGTCAGCGGCACGAGGACCAGGATTCCGATCCCCACCCCGGCCGAGGCGGTCCCGAGGGCGAGGCCGCGGTGCTCGCGAAACCGGCGGGTCAAGACAAGGGAGACGGGAACGTAGCCTGTGGCAGAGAGGCCGAGGGATGCCAGAACGCCGTGGGTGACATAGAGATGCCACAAATCGTGCGCCAATCCGTTGGCCGCGAGCGCAATGGGCAAAAGGAGACCCCCGGCCAACACTACCCGGCGAACCCCGAAGCGATCCACGAGATGGCCCACCAGGATGCCCCAGGCGCCGTAGAGGATGGTGAAGAGCGAGAAGATGCTGGCCGTGGAGGCATAGTCCCACCCGAATTCCCCGATGAGGGCCACGAAGAACACGGAGGCAGTGTACCAGACGCCGGAGGATACGGTCATTAAACCCGCGCAGCCCGCAACCAAGCCCCACCACTTTCGAAGGCTGGAAGACGCAGACCTCAAAGAATTCGATTCAGGGGTCATGGTTGAAGTTTTCCCGGCTGGTTGAGTGGTCGGTAGAGAGGGTAGGACATGGCGAGGTGAGGGTAACAGAACCGCCTTTCGGCTGCAATATCTCATCCGAGAGGAGTACGAGCCGATGTCGAGCGAAGAGCCTCAGAGTTGCGGGTAAAAGCCCTCGGCGATCCGCTGCGGCCCATGCATGTCCTCGATTAGCTGTGGGGGCCTGGAGGGAATTTCGTGCGGGCTGATCTAGATCATAGACCGGCGGCAAAACCACAGGCACTATGTGCCAACGGGGGTGGGGTACAACATGCGCCGGGAAGGGCGACGAAACGGAGCAAGGGAGCGTTTGCCATGGCATGGCGCAAGGTGATTCGCATCGACGAGGCGAAGTGCGATGGGTGCGGGGAGTGCGTGACCGGTTGCGCGGAGGGGGCCATCGCGATCATCAACGGGAAGGCTCGCCTGGTCGGCGAGACCTACTGCGACGGCCTGGGTGCCTGCCTGGGTCATTGCCCTCAAGGCGCCATCACCATGGAGGAGCGGGAGGCGGAGGAATTCGACGAGGCCAGGACGCGCGAGCATCTCGAGCGGCTACAGGGAAAGAAGGTCGCGTCGAGTTCGTTACCCCTTGCCTTCACCCCGCCCCAGTGTCCAGGCTCGATGGCGAGAAGTCTTGGGGCTGAACGGGCGATACCTGCGGCGGGAGTTGACAGCGGGATGGGCCCGCAGCCTTCCGAGCTACGGAACTGGCCGGTTCAGTTAACCCTGGTCCCGCCGAGCGCTCCATACTTCCGGGGGGCGGACCTCTTGCTCGTCGCGGATTGTGTCCCGTTCGCCTACGCCGATTTTCACCGCCGTTTCCTGCGCGGGAGGCCGGTCATCATCGGCTGCCCCAAGCTCGACCAGGTGGAGTTCTACGTCAAGAAGCTGGCGGAGATCGTCCGCGTGGCCGAGCCGCGGAGCCTCTCCGTCGTTCACATGGAAGTTCCCTGCTGCTCGGGTCTCACCCGCATCGCCCAGTACGCGCTCGCCGCGGCCGAGCGCGACACACCGCTCACGGACGTCACCGTCGGGATCGGCGGCGAGGTCCTCGCCTCTGCCGAGGCCGCTCCCCTGATGCCAAGACCCTGAGTGGAGATTCGTCTGCTGGCAATCTGGAGTGACCGCCTCCATGGGGTGGGCGGTATCAGCGGGGCGAACTGAGGGGGATTCGGAAAGCGGATGATTCTGCCTCACGCCGCGGGGCAGGCCTTGGTGTGCCCCGCTGTGTGAGGCGCGCTGACGCCGGGGCTGGTTGGTCGGACGGCTCTGAACTCGGGCCCGTCAGCTTCCCAGCAACGAGTTGATCCGCTGCTCGAAGGCGGCCTCCTCCATCTCCCCGTCCACGCGCCCGACCACCTTTCCGTCCTTCCCGATGAAAAACGTGTTGGGGGTTGACTCGACGCCGTAGAGGGTGGCGATCCGGGCGTCGGAGTCGCGCCCGACCGGGAACGGGAGGGGGTATTCCTCCACGAACTTCCTGGCGCCGCTCTCGGTGTCCCAGGAGACGTTGACGCTCAGGAGCGCCAAGCCCTTGTCAGAGTACCTCGCATACAGTTTCGCCAGAACGGGAGCCTCCCGTTCACAATGCGGTCAGGTGGAGGCCCAGAAGTTCAGCAGGACGGGCTTGCCTTTCAGGCTGGCGAGGGTGACGCTCTCCCCGTTGAACAGTTGCAGGGTGAAATCCGGCGCAGGATTCCCGACGTGGGCCTTTCCCGGAGTGGGCTTGGGGCCACTCTGCATGACGACCAGGGCGATCATCACGCTGATGATCACCACGGTCCCGCCGACCAGCGCCCAGGTGGTCCAGCGCGACTTCGCCTGACGCTTCTCCTTTGTCGAGGGGACCTTGGCCAGCCGGCGCTTTGCCATGGGACTCCTTTCGTGCTCGTGGGTCTATTCGCCCGATCCGCGGTCGTCAGCCGGCCAGCATCCAATTGATCCGTTGCTCGAGCCCGGCCTCGATCGCTTTGACATCTTCGGGAGCACCCTCCTGCCGCTCCCGGAGCTTCCCATCCTTCCCGATGAAGAAGGTGGTCGGCGTGGCCTCGACGTCGTAGAGGTCGCCGATCCGCCCGTCAGCGTCGCGTCCCACCGGGAACTGCAGCCGGTACTCCTCCACGAACTTTCTTGCCGGCGCTTCGTGGTCCCAGGATACATTGACACTGAGGAAGACCACGCCCTTCCCGCGATACTTCTGATATACCTGGTCCAGAACGGGAGCCTCCCGCTGGCAGTGTGGACAGCTAGAGTGCCAGAAGGTTACGACGACCGGTCTGCCCTTCAAGCTGGAGAGGGTAACGCTCTTTCCGTTGAGCAGCCGCAGGGTGAAGTCCGGCGCCGGACTTCCAATGCGAGCCACGTTGCTTGCACTGGGCGCAACCCCGCCTCCAGCGGCGTGGGCCGCCGCGGCAATCAGCACGGTGGCCGCCATCGCCCACGGTATCCACCACGACTTCGCCCGACGCTCACCCTTGGGCGAAGGTGCTGGCACCCATTGACGCCTTCCCATGACGGCTCCTTTTCCTTCCCCATCCAGTGCGTGTGGTTGCTTGCCCGCGGACCTATTTTTTACAGGGTGAGAGGCCTGAGCGCAAGTGTTTTGGCAATCGCCCATTGGACTGCCGGAAAAATCCCTTGACCCGGTGTCTGGCTTTGATTACCGTGTGGCGCGATTTCAACCACGCGCTGCTCTCTGGTCTCACGTCGCCGGAAACCATACCCCCTTTGCTGTGGCCAGCCTCGCCGGCTCGGAAGTGATGTCCGCTTGGTCGGCGGTGGGCTCGCCTGGGCATGGGTTTGGCCTGCCGAGTCATGACTCTTGTCACGGCCGGAATCCTTACCGACGGGGACCGCGTGTTGATCTGTCAACGGCGGGCGGGGGCTCGATTCGGCCTGAAGTGGGAGTTCCCGGGCGGCAAGGTAGAGGCTGGCGAGTCGCCGGAGGCCTGCCTGCGGCGCGAGCTGGCCGAGGAGCTGGGGATCGAGGCGGAAGTCGGTCCGGAGATCTATCGGATTGACCATCAATATTCCAGCGGCTTCGCGGTCCGCCTGTTTTTCTTCCGCGTCCAGAGCTACACGGGGACGCCGATGAATCGCGCCTTCGAGCGGATCGAGTGGGCGCGCGTAACGGATCTGTCCGGCTATGACTTTCTTGAGGCGGATCGGGAGCTGGTAGGGCGGATGGCTCGAGGAGAGATCAGCCTAACTACTTAACCGCCAAGACGCCAAGACACCTTTGGTCTGGCTCTGGCCAGCTTGCCTCCTGTGGCCTGGCGTGAAATAGTCGGGATGGGGATGCAGAAGACAAGGGAGTACCGGCCGCGCCTCGATGCGCTGAAGGTCAAGGCGTTCCAGGCGAAGCTGCTGGCGTGGTTCCGGCGGAACGGCCGGGACCTGCCCTGGCGGCGAACACGGGACCCGTACAAGATCCTGGTCTCGGAGGTGATGCTCCAACAGACGCAGGTCGAGCGCGTCCGGGAGTATTACGGGCGCTTCCTGCGGGAGTATCCGACGGTGCGGGACCTGGCGGCGGCCCGTCCGGCGCGGGTACGGGATTCCTGGGATGGCCTGGGATACTACGCGCGGGCCCGCAACCTCCACGCCGCGGCGTGCACGATCGTGCGGCGGCACGGGGGACGCTTTCCGCAGCACGTGGAGGACCTGCAGGCCCTGCCGGGCGTGGGCCGGTACACGGCAGGGGCGGTGGCGAGCTTCGCCTACGGCGAACCGGCGCCCATCCTGGATACCAACGTCCGGCGCGTCCTCAGCCGGATTTTCGTCCGACGCCGGGCGGCCCGCCCGGCCGAGGAGGAGCGTCGCCTCTGGGCCCTGGCCGGGGCCGTGATCCCCGAGGGCGACGCCTGGGCCTTCAACCAGGCCCTCATGGATTTCGGCGCGACGGTCTGTGCGGCCCGGAGTCCCGGGTGCCCCACCTGTCCCCTGCGGTTGCTCTGCGCTTTCTACGAACGGCGCCAAGTCGGCGGGTGAGAACAACCAGCGTTGTCCTATGGGAGAGCATGACATGATCTACGTGATTGCGACGGTCGAGGTGAAACCGGGGAAGCGCGAGGCGTTTCTGGCGGAGTTCCACCGGAACATTCCGAACGTCCGAGCCGAGAAGGGCTGCATCGAGTACGGCCCGACCGTGGACGTCAAGACGGACATCAAGGCGCAGATCCCTCTGCGCGAAAACACGGTGACGATCGTCGAGAAGTGGGAGAGCCTCCAGGCGCTTCAGGTGCACTTGCAGGCGCCCCACATGGGGGAGTATCGGGCGCGCGTGAAAGACATCGTCGCCAGCGTGACGTTGCAGGTTCTTGAGCCAAGGTAAGCGGGGTACGCATTCTCGTTGAGCGCTCCAGGGTGTGACCCTGAATCTCAACTGTCGCGCCACGGGCAGGCTTCGCAACTTGGGAGGCGCGAGGGAGTGTCTGGGAAACAATTTTGACTTGTAATGCCGGGTCCCCTCCCCCATATGCAACTACGTGCTCGTGGGGTCATGGCGCTGATGCAGAAGCGGCCAGGAGGGGAGGCGGCGGGTCAATCTGGAGGATCAGGTAAGCTTCGTGGTGATGCGCCGGTGGGGGGTGAAAGTTGATAGGAGAACTCCGTGACATCGGTCTGCTGCTTTGCATGCTCTATGGTCATGCTCACAACCCGCCCGTGCTCGTCAAACTCCACCAGAACATTCTCATTGAGGTCGCGAGTCTCGACGATCCGCTTGTCGCTGAAATTGACAAGAAGCGTATCGGTATCGGGAAAGTACTTAACCTTCATTTTCCGCCTCTCCCCCATCTCTTGATCCGCCCGTCGTTCTGGACAATTCCTTTCAGCGGGGTGGTGATGACTCGCTCGATCCATTCGAGCTTGATGTCCCGCCTATCCGGCCGTTCATGGGTATGCAGGAAGTACTGGGTGAATCTCATGAAGTCATGATACGCGAAGGTCCCGAGCGTGTCCAGTGCCGGTTGGAATGGAATCCAAGGAAAAGATCCTTGCGGACAACCATGCCCTGTTGGAATCGGCGGCCTTGATGGAGGAGCGGCTGGGCGTCGATGCGGCGATCCACTTGGCGCACAATCCGCAGGTCTTCGTGATCGACTGAGCGGTGAAGAAACTCCTGCCGGTCGTGGCCCCGCACCATGACATGGTGGAGCGCCCCGTGGGTGTCCAGGCGTGGGCCGTGCGGCATGGCCAGGACCGTATCATGAGGCTGTATAGGGAGCCAACATTATCCCTGATAACCGATCAGGTCTCCTATGCATTGCTGGGAGCCGAGGGCTGAGTGCTGACTGCTGACCGCCGCTTGCTGCCTGCTATCTTTCCGTCTTGACTTCGTCCTCCGATGGGAGGGATGCTCTGCATCACGTTTGAACCTCAATAATGAATGCAAGCTGGGACAGGAATTGGGATCGGACGGCCTTCGAGATTGTTGATGAAAACCGCATTCCATTTTTCCAAATCGAACGGCCTCGCCCGAATTTGATCAAGATTCGAGGGGTCTTTAGAACTTCCGCTGGCGCAATCCTGGTTGGTAGTGATTCGGGACTCGTCATGAATCCAGCTCAACCCGTTGCTGCTCCAGCACCCTTATTCAGGTACCCTAGTGCCACAAACCTGCATATAAGATCGCACGCCCCACAGTAAAAGGTTGCATTACAAGTATTATCTTTGATCCTACAGGGTTCGGTGTGGTGGGCGAGGGCAGTAGCGGCGAGCGAGACGTAGCGGACCTCGGCTTTTCTATTTGCTCGGCTAAGAGCTTGGCGAAGCCAGAAAAGTGGACCTCGCGGATACGAGCTGCGACCTCATCCTTGTCCTCATGCCGGCGGGCCCGGGCAGACGATTCTTTCAAGCGCAGGCTTTCACAGGCACCCCGCCGCGCCCATAAGCTGCTCCGGGGCCTCTTTTGTCTCCCGTTTTAGCCACCCGCCCTTCAGCCTCGAGAGAATGACCCAGCCTCCGGGAAAGTCCTTGACGGTGGAAATCTGCCGGTCTAGCATCCCTCGACGATTCGGGGATCGTCGTACCTTTCGCTTTTCCTGCGTGGTCTTAATTCTACGAACTGAAACACGGTAAGGGTCCTTCCGCCGGATTCTTTCGGGACCGTATCAGCGGCCCGCACCGAGGGAGGCGGCACCGGGACCATCCGCAAGGCAGCAGTTTCACTCTCATCACTTCGCGCTGGCGGAACCGCTGGGAAGCACTTCTCGCTCGGCGACCCGACTCATCGGGCGAGCGGCTCGGTTTCACACGGCCAAGTGGCGCGGGGGAAACCCTTCGGGGCAAAGGATCCCGCCATGGACCGCGCACAACTCATCCAGGAAATGGGGAAGATCGTCCCCTGATCGCAGCGGCAGAAAGGATCGCAGCCATGAACGCGAAGCAGTTTGTGGAGTACGCCGAATCGATCTACCGACCGTCTGCCAAGCTGATCTCGCTGGCGCCCGCCAACAAGCTCGACCGGAAGCCCGGGAAGGGAAATTACATGACCCTCGGCCAGCTCTTGCACCACCTGGCCATGTGCCCTGGGGCATTCGTGGCCGCGGTCAACAATGCGTTTCCGCCGGCGGAAGCCTTCCAGAAGTTCGTGGAAGAGGATCTGAAGAACACGAAGGGGCCGGACGTCGCGGGCCGCGAGCTGTCGCGCGGTTGGGATGAGGCCAGGGCCACCTTGAGCAGGGTGAGCGACGCCGATTTCCTGGGCAAGACCGTGGCGGTTCCCTGGGGGCCGCCCACGCCGCTCTGGAGAACGTGCCTGGGAATGGCGGACCACTGGGCGAACCACAAGTACCAGTTGTTTTTCTACCTGAAGCTCTTGGGTCTGCCGGTAAACACCATGACGCTGTACGTGGGGGCGTGAATCGAGAGCCGAGAGCCGAGAGACGAGAAGGGCGGATCAGTTGGCTGGAAGATGCTGGAGATACTGGTGGATGTAGGCGAGGTATTGTGGGATGTCTCGCACCGCCGCCTGGAGCCCCTCGTAAACCTTGCGGGGTTCGATCTCGTCGTACTCGTGGACGATCCGGTTCCGCAGACCCGCGCAGGCGGCGATCTGTTGAGTGAAGGCCGGAGGGAGAATCCCAAGCGTCCCCAACTGGGTGAAGGATTGGTAGTAATCCGCAGGAGGTGGATGACCGGTTTCGGTGATGAGATGGTAATTGATGTCAATCATCCGGCCGATCATCCGCTCGAGATATCGCTCGGCCAAAATCTCGTCCATCCGGCTGGACAGATAATCGCTCAGGTCTTTGCGGGAGATGGGAAGCAACTCGTCGAGATCTTGGCTGATCAGGTTAATCTTGCGGACGACCAGAGTGGGGTCGATCATTCCGCAGGTGAAGCGGCTGCGAGGTACTTGGCGGCGTACTGGCGTTCCATGTCGAAGTACTTTCGGTGGTCCTGATATCGCTTGAAGGCGTAGATCTTCAACCGCTGGAGCTGTTCAACGGGACCATACAGGATCTGGCAATCCTCGGTAATCTTCTTCAGGAAGAGGGGGTCCGCGTGATTGATCAGGGCCAGGTCCACCTCGCGCCCCGGAAAAAGCCGCTGAAGGTCATTCAAAAGGTCGGCGTGTTCCTGGAAGGAAATCTCCGGACGGTCCACTAAGACAGCGATGTCCACATCACTCCTGGGGTGGGTCTTCCCGGTCACCAATGACCCGAACTGAAGGGCCAGGAGGATCCCGTACTTCTTCGCGATTGCGCTCAAGTCGGCCTGCATGGTTTCCTCTTCATAAGTATATCTGCTCCGGGGACCGATCTCAAGGGTTTCTCGGATGGCAATTGAGCCGAGAGCCGCGAGCCGAGCAAGAGAAGTCCCGGTTGCCCTTAGGCGGGCTGGCAGACGGTGCACGGGCGGTAGCCGCTGACCTCGGCATCCGCGCTGGACGCGAAGTGGACCCGGCCCCCCGCATGGATCCGCCGCTCGTGGGCGCAGCCGCGCCGGCAGAAGACGCGGGTCGAGGCACACCCGACGTAGGGCGTGGTGGCCCGCTCCAGATTCAGCAGGGCCTCCTTCCTGACCAGGCCGAAGGAGTAGCCGCCCAGGCCGCCATCCGTCTTCACCACGCGGTGGCAGGGGACGATGAGGGGGACCGGGTTTCCCGCCATGGCGCTGCCGACGGCCCGGGCCGCGTCCGGCTTGCCCAGCCGCTCCGCGATCCACTTGTAGCTGCGGACCTCCCCGTACGGAATCCCGGCTGCGATTTCCAGGGCGGCCCGCTCAAAGGACGGAACCTGGGAGAGATCCACCGGAACGGTGAAAAAGGTGCGCTCGCCGGCGAGGTACTCCGCCAGTTCTTTCCGCGCCTGTGCGATGATCTTCCCGGTCCGTCCGCTCTCGGCGGCGACAGGCGGCGCAAGTCCTCCGCGCCGCAGAAACACCCGGGTGATTCCCGTCGGAGACGCCGCCAGGCCCAGGCGGTCCAAAGGAAGGACCGGCCTTTCCGCGAGCAGCCGCAGATCAAGCTGTTCCATGATGTTCCTCGCAAGTTCGGACGGGGCGCGTGGCGGCGCAAAGGCCGCCCGGAGCCAGGCCTCGCTCACGGCCCCCAGCCGAGCCACCCGGTCCCCGGCCTCCTGTCGGTCCTGTCGCTTTCTCATGCCCCATTCACCCCTCGGGCCCGCAAGGCCCTCCGCAGGGCCAGTCGGCCGCGCCGCAGGTGTGTCTTGACCGTGTTCACGGAGATCCCCCGGATCGCACCGATCTCGCGATAACTCTTCCCGTCGCCGTAATACAACGTGAGGACGATCCGCGCCTCCGGCGGAACCGTGGCTAAGGCTGCATGCAAGAGGCGATCCCTCTCCGACTGCTCCAAGATGTGATCGGACCGTTCGGCCGAGGACCCGTCCCATTCCTCCAGGGGGATCAGGGGGCGCCGCCGGCGCAGCTCGTCCACGCAGGCATTGGTCAGAATACGGTAGAACCAGGTGGACAGCCGCCACTTCGGATCGTACTGGGCCCGGGCCTCGTAGAGGCGGAGGAAGGCCTGCTGGACCGCGTCCTCCGCATCGTGCCGCCCGCCCAGGATCCGCAGGGCCACGCCGAAGGCGCGGTGCTGATACCGCTCCACCAGGGCGGCAAACGCATCCCGTTTGCCGCCCTGGACCTGTCGGAACAGCGCCTCATCGCTCGCGTGGCTGTGTGGCACGGCGGCCTCATTGGGCAGAGGAACGTGTCGCAGTATAACCCGGGTGGAGACCGCCGGGCAACCTCGGGAACGCCTGGTCCCCGCTCACTGGCCTCGGTTCCATCGACAAGATATACGGGAAAATCCGCGAGGGGGGTGAAAGGAATCTGCGGCGGCGGGGGGAGGAAACGGCCGGGCCGAGCGAGGCCACCGGAATGCGGATGAGGACATGACGTCGAATGCCCCCGCCAATTTCCGTTGAGGGTCCGGGAGATCTTTGGTATAAGTCGGTGGCCTGATCTGCAGGTGCGTTGCGGCCTCTTCCCGAACCGCATGCGCTTTCAAGGCCCCCGAGGTCGGGGGTGCTGTAGATCGGGCGTCGGATCCCCCCGGGTTTCTGGACGGCCGCCTGGGGGCCGGGGTCGCCTCGTTGCGGCCCCACCCTTCTTGGGCTTCCTTGCGTGTGAATATCGTGCTATCTTAACGCCGCTCGTGATCCACTCCCGGGACAGTCATTGCCGCGGTTGGCCATCCATGAGCGCAGTCATCCAGATCCCGATCTTCCCGCTGCCGGACGTGGTGCTGTTCCCGCACACGCTCCTTCCCTTGCACATCTTCGAGCCGCGCTACCGACAGATGGTGCGGGACTGCCTGGACGGGGACAGGCGCCTCGCCATGGTGCTGCTGCGGCCCGGGTGGGAGAACGACTACTACGGCCGGCCGCCCATCTACCCCATCGCGGGCGCGGGCGAAATCATCCAGCACGAGGAGCTCCCCGACGGGCGGTTCAACATCCTGCTCCGCGGCACGATGCGCATCGGCATCACGGCCGAGCTGCCGTCCGACAAGCCCTACCGGGCGGCCCGCGCCAGGCCGCTGCCGGACCGGTATCCCGATGCGAATCCCAAGGCGCTGGCGGATCGGATCGAACGCCTCAAGGTGTTCTACCTGCGGATCCTGTCCGAGGTGCAGAAGGGGCAGGGCGAGATTGCGAAGATCTTCAGCGGGGTGAAGGATCCGGGCATCATCGTGGATCGGATCGCCGGCGCGGCCATCGCGGCCGCCGAGACCCGCCAGCAGGTGCTGGAGGCCGTCGAGGTGACCACCCGCCTGACGATCGTGCAGGATCACCTCGTGGCCGTCCTGTCCCACCTCTCCGACCGCAACGCGCCGGCCGAGAGGTCCTCGGGGCGCCACAACTGACCCCGCGGGTTCCCCGCGGGGATCATCACCGAGGGTCAGGCTCACCACATCGGGGCGAGAGAGACCTTGGCAGCCACGCAGAGGGGAAAGCCCGTTCCACGCATCTACTGCGCCGGCCCGCTGTTCAACCGGGCGGAGCAGGAGGAGATGGCGGAGATCGCCCGAACGCTCGCGGGCGCCGGGTTCTCCGTGTTTCTTCCGCACCGGGACGGCTTCGTCTTTGCGGATGTCCACCGCGAGTTCCTGCGGGGGGGCTACGAGTCCGCGGAGGCGACCCGGATGATCCAGCAGGCCATCTTCTGGCTGGATACTTACGAGGTCGTGTCGGGGTGCCAGGGGCTGGTCCTGAACATGAACGGGCGCGTCCCCGACGAGGGGGCAGTGGCCGAGGCCGCCATGGCCTGGGTGGCGGGGAAGGCCACGGTCCTCTACAAGGCCGACAGCCGGAGCCTGATCCAGGGGAGCGACAATCCGCTCGTGCTGGGCCTCGGGAACTTCGTCAGCGTCTCCACCATTCCCGAGATCGCCTACGCCTTCACGCAGCTTTTCCGGGCTCGACGCCCGGGCCCGGAGGCGCCGTTGCCCCGAGCCGTCAAGAGCGCCGTCGAGTCCGGCCGCCGTCTGGCGAGGCTTCTGGGCACCTGCAAGTCTCCCGCGGACCTCGTCCCCGTCATCGTCTCCCTGACGCGCGAGCCGGCCCGCAGTCCCTGCCGCTGACCCGTTGCTTCCCGGTAATTCTCGGGGAGATCGGCGGTCCTCCATTTGCAGGCGAAGGGGCCGGGGCCTTGGCGGCGGAGAGCGAAGCCACAGGGAGGCGCAGGGGCGAAACACGCGATCGAAGGCTGCCCGTGCAGGGCGGGGGCCACGACGGCACGATGGAAGTCCGTCAAGACCGGTGATCGGTTCCGGGGCGCAGGGGCTATCCGGCGTCCTGTTTCCGAAACTCCCTGGCCTGCTTCAGGATGGCTTCCATGTCCAGCGTCCGCTCCTGGACCTTTTCCACAAGGGGCTGGATCTCATCCAGGAGAAGCCGCGGATCCTCGTCCTCGGGATTCCGCTTCATCAGCCGCAGGATCTCCTCGGCATAGACGGAGATGGAGGCCAGGGGCCGCTCCATCTCGTGGGTCGCGGAGTTGATGACTTGAAGGACCGCGGTCCGCCTCTCCTTCTCCACGAGTTCGTGCTGCAACCTCTTCAGTTCCCGCAGGCTCTCCCCTAAGGCCCGGTTCTTTTCCTCCAGCTCTTGGGCCTTGTCTTGGAGGGCGCGCTCTGAGAGGAGGAGCCGCCTCCTCTCGCCGACGAACAGAGAGATCGTCGAAGAGATCAGGCCGAAGCTGATCAGCCGGGCGAAGGCGCTCCAATACGGATAGATCAGCTTGACGGTGCCGGGATTGGACAGGACGTCGGCACCAAAGTAGATCACGGCGGCCAGCAGGGAGAAGGCCACACAGATCGGTACGGGCTCGAGAAATGCGATGGGGATGAGAGAAAGAAGATAGAAGGGGGTCGAGGCTACCTCCGGTGGCGTGACGTAATCCAACCAGCCCACCAGGAGAAGGAAGAGGACACCTCCCATCCTCCTGAGGCGGGGCGAGAGGCCGAGCTTCCTCTGGAGATCCTCGAAATAGGCTATCGCCGCGTTGGGGAATTCCATCGTGGCACTCTCCCCGTTCTATGCAGATTGCGCGTCACGATAGGCAACCGTCCGGCCCCCGTCAAGGCGGAAAAGGGGGGGCCGTTTGCGTTGGGGTGCCTCACTCGTCGGCGGGCTGGACGGCCCTGGCTGCTCCCGGCCTGGGGGAGGTGTCCGGGAAGAGATTCTCACAGGATGGGGTGGCCATCCCCCGGGGGGAGGTGCTCGAGTGCGGCTGCGAGACCCACCTGCTGTTCCGCGGTGATTCCGACGAAGGTGAGGCCGCTCTGGTACAGGAGAAGCTGCTCTCCCTCAGGAGTCGGCTCGGTGCCGACGACGCGGCTGTGGACGACCTTGGCGGTGAGGACCAGCGAGTTGAGCGCGGGCGGAAACTCGAACGCGTAGGTCGCCCCGGGCCGCAGGAGGCCGGAATGCTCGATCCGGGCGCCGCTCCTGCTGAGGTCGACGAGGCGGACGTTCAGCGTGGCGCGCGCCCTGGCGCCGAGACGCCCGGTGACCAGGATTCGGGTGGCGTTCCGCCGCTCCGCGGTTCCGGCCATAGCTCAGCTCCCCCCTCGTGCCCTAGCCGCCTTTCACCCACCTGTGATCAGGGTCCTCGTAGAGCGTGTAGTTGCGCGGCTCCCCGGCCAGCACCCAGAGATAGTACAGGGAATAGCCGGGGGCGGCGGCGGTCGGATGATAGCCGAACGGAAGCTTGGTCAGGCAGTTGTCCCGGATGACGTAAGCCTGGTCGAAATCACGCTCCGGGCTGTAGACCCGCTGGAAGCCAAAGCCCTGCGGCGGGTTGATCTTGAAGAAGTACACCTCCTCCATCCGGGTCTCTTCCGGCGGGGCCATCCGGTCGTGCTTGTGCGGAGGGTAACTCGACCACTTGCCGGGCTGGTTGAAGGTCTCGCCGACCAGGAGGCGCTTCGAGGGGAAGTTGAAATCGATGATGTCGTGCACCTGCCGCTCGAAGGTGTCCTTGCCGCGGACGTTCACCTTGACCTTCTCCGGACCGATGAGGCGAGGCTCGCCCGGGAGGTCGCTGGACGCGCGGGCGATCGCCGCCTCCAGCGCGCCCACGGCCTCGACCTTGAACTTCAACCCCGGCGGGATGTGAAGGGCGGTGGCCCGCCCGGCAAAGACGTTGCCGCGGCTGCCGATAGAGAGGAAGCTCGCCTCGCCCACCGTCGCATTGGCCAGGCCGCCCAGGAAGACGATGCACACCTCCTGCCCCTCGCTCGCGCTTCGGTCCGTCCTGCCCGCGGCGAGGCGGAGGATGCCCAGCTCGAGAAGTTCGATGCCGTCCTTCCCCGGTTTCACCAGGGCCGTGTAGCCGTCCCGGGGGACGTACTGCCTGAACAGGTTCATCGGCAAGATTCCTCCCTTGTGAAGACGGCACGATGGACGGGAATAACGTTGGAAAGCTATCACTGGCCCGATCGGCTGTCAATGTGCGCCTGGCGCCAGGGGTGAAATGCCGAACCATCAGGGCCATTACGGGAGTTTACCCTTGACAGTGAAACCAGGGCGGTGCTAGGAAAGTACTCACTAGGAACAGAATGCGGACGGGATGTCCGTATTTTGAGACACGGTGACTGCCGTGGAGAATCGGTCCCTAACGAAAGCCCTCGCCCTCATTGAGGCCCTGGCATCCAGCCCGCGTCCGCTGACCGCCGTTCAGTTGAGCCACGCCCTGAAGCTCACCCGCCCGACGATCTACCGGATCCTCAAAACGCTGACGCAGCACGGGTTTGTCACCCGTGAAGAGGGCGGGCCGTCCTATCGTCTGAGTTTCAAGCTGCTCGATCTGGGCCAACGGGTCCTGGAGCGGACGGACCTGCTGGATGCGGCGCGGCCGGTCCTCCGGGAGCTCGGCGCGCAATGCCGCGAGACCGTCCATCTTGCCGTTCCGGAGGACGGGCGCATGGTGTACCTGGACAAACTGGAGGGATCAGGTCCATTCTGCACGCACTCGCGCCTTGGCCGGAGCGTTCCGATGCACTGTACGGCCCTGGGGAAGTCTGTCCTGGCCTTTCTGCCGCTTCAGAAGGCTCGGGGCGGTCCTGATGCGACATGGCATGCCCAGGCAACCCCCCCGCACGATCGTCGCGCTCTCCACGATGGAACGTGAGATCGCCCGCGTCCGACGTCAGGGCTATGCGATTGACGATGTGGAGTTCGAGGAAGGCGTGCGGTGCACGGGTGCGCCGATTCTCGATCACCGCGGGATCCCTATCGCGGCGATCAGCGTGAGCGCCCCGGTCTTCCGCATGACGCTCGCCAAAGCCCACCAGGTGGGGATGATGGTCCGTGAAGGGGTGACCAGGGTGTCGCGGGCAATGGGATGGGGTTCCGGCGCCAGCCGGCAGTCGGTCATCGTCTTGCCCATGCGAGCGAGCGGGCCACCGAAGCGATCACGGGGTCTCGGACTGCTGCCGGCCCTGCGGAAGCGGCCCGACAAGGCTCCACACCAGGCGAAGGAGGTGATCGGGCGAGGGTGAGGATGGGGACCGGGGATGGAGGCCGGGCAGGCCAGCATCGGCTCCATCTCTGGGGGTCATGGCTCAGGACACCGTAAACCTTCCTGCGGCGCGCACGGACCGACGGCCGATGGAGGCCATGGACGGTCGGGGCCCGTCGCGAGGGAAGGGCTGACTCGAGAAGGAGGACAGACATGAATGGCCGTTCGCGGTTTTCCCGCCGTCAATTTCTCCAGACCGCGGCCGCGTCGGGGGCTGTTGCAGCCAGTGGACTCGCCGGGTGGGAGGTGCCTCTCCTCTCGCCGCGGAAGGCTTCGGCCGCCAGCACGGTCCGGTTCCAGTTCAGCGTCCCCGAGCCGCTGCGGATTTCCCTCGTGGAATCGCTCATTGACCGCTTCCACAAGTCCCAGTCGGACGTCGAGGTCAAGGTCGAGTTCGTGCCGCAGGCCCAGGCGCGGCAGAAGGTGATCACTGCCGTCGCCGCCGGCAACCCACCCGACTTGTGCATGATGTGGGACAACTGGCTGGGCGAGTTGGACGGGATGGGGGCGCTGGAGGATCTCACCGGCCAGATCAAGGGCTGGAAGCACTACGCCGCCACCACACCCACTGCCTGGCAGACGGTGACGGTGAAGGGGAAGATCGTCTCCTTCCCCTGGGCTATCACCAACGACGCCATTTTCGTCCGGACGGACCGGGTGAAGGAGTACGGACTCAAGATGCCGACGGCGGACTGGACCTGGGACGATTTCTTGACGCTGGCCAAGGGCTTCACCAAGCCGGAGAAGAATCAGTACGGCTTCGGGCTCCGCGGCGGCGGCACGTGGGCCGTCCTGTACGCCACCGAGTTGATGTATGGCAACGGCGCCCAGGTACTGAAGGACGGCAAGGTCGCCATCAACTCGCCCGAGGCGGTCTCGGCCTTCGAGTGGTACATTGACCTCATCCGGAAGTGGAAGGTCACCCCGCCCAGCGCCCCGACAGACGCGTACCGCCAGATCGTCGAGGGCTTCGGCCGTGGCGTCACGAGCATGTACCTCCACAACTCGGGCTCGATCGAGGAGCAGAAGAAGTTCGTGGGCGAGCCCAATTTCGCCACGCTCCCCATCCCGGTCGGTCCGGCCAAGAAACGCGCCTCGTTCTATTTCTCCGAGACGCTCACCATGTTCAAGGCGGCCAAGAACAAGGAAGGGGCTTGGAAGTTCATGACCTTCCTGATGGACGACGAGCCCCACTTCGATTACTGCAAGACCCTCGGCCTGCTGCCCACGCGGGAGGCGCTTACCAAGCGACCGCCGTACACCGGGGCCGCGTACGCGGGCTTCGTCGGCTCCTTCCCCATCTCGATCGTGAGCCCCTACCTGGTCTACCCGGGCTGGGCCGGAAAGCTCGACTCCGAGGGGGTGCCCATGTTCCAGCAGGCGTTTGTTGGCCAGCTCACGCCAAAGCAGTGTCTGGACAAGTTTGCCGAGATGTTGACCAAGAACATGATGTAACGGCGGTCGGTGCCGCTTTCCCGGTCCCGGGGGCCGGCTGTCCGGCCCCGGGACCGGCTGCTCCCGATTATCCTTCAGCAGGAGCCATTCCGGTGAACAGGGAAGGCAGCGTTGCCCTGCCCGCGCCCCGCGCGTTCCTCTCCCGGGCCACGCGGGAGACGTTCGCCAATTACACCTACCTCCTGCCGGCGGCCGTCTGCCTGGGAGGCACGGTCCTCTTCCCGATCCTCAAAGCCATCCACATGAGCCTGTACCAGAACGTCCTCTCCCGCCCGCAGGACTACCACTTCATCGGCCCCGGCAATTATCTGCGGATGATCCATGACCCGACGTTCTGGCTGACGCTGAAGAATTCTTTCGTCTGGGTCGTCTGCTCGGTCAGCATCCAGTTCGTCTTGGGCTTCCTGGGGGCGCTGCTCCTGAACGCCGAGTTCAAGGGGCGGGCATTTTACCGGACCTTGAACCTCTTGCCCTGGATCATCCCGGGTGTGGTCGTGGGACTGCTGTGGGAGTACCTGTACCAGCCGAACTACGGGCCGATCAATGACATCCTCCGGCGGGTGGGGCTGCTCACCGTGCCGATCGCCTGGCTCAGCGACCTCAATCTGGCCATGCCCGCAGTCATCTTCGCCAACGTCTGGCGGGGGATTCCATTCTTCAGCATCATGATTCTGGCGGGCCTGCAGGCCATCCCGGACGAGGTCTACGAAGCGGCCACGGTGGACGGGGCCAACGTCACCCAGCGGTTCTGGCACGTGACGCTCCCCATGCTGCGGCCCATCATCGTCGTCGCCACGGCCACCCGCATCATCTGGACTTTCAACTACGCCGATCTCATCTTCGTCATGACCAGCGGCGGCCCGGCCAACGCCACCCAGATCACCTCAAGCTACACCCTGCTCTCGGCGTACACGGACCTGGACTTCGGCTACGCCGCGACGCTGTCGGTGATCCTCCTGGTCATCATGCTGGTCTTTACGGCCTTCTACCTGAAATTCACGAAGGGCGTGGAGTCGGTATCGGGATGAAGAAACAGCGGTCCGGGGATCTCTTCGAGCGCATCCTGGGCGGCCCGGTCCTCTGGACCGGACTGGTGCTCATGACCCTCTTTGCCATGGGGCCGTTCCTCTGGGCCTTGTCGGCCTCCCTCAAGACCCGGACGGAGCTGTACGCGACCCCCATCACGTACATCCCCACGCATCCCATGTTCATGAACTACGTGGATGCCTGGACGTCGCGCGTTACGCCGTTCAGCCGGTTCTTCGCCAACAGCCTGTGGGTCTCTTCGGTCACCATGGTGGCGACTATCGTCGTCTCCACGCTGGCGGGGTACGCCCTGGCGCGCTTCCGGTTCATCGGCAAGAACACCCTGATGCTGGTCTTCCTGGCCACCCAGATGTTCCCGGCCGTCCTGCTCATCGCGCCGCTCCTCTCCCAGTGGTATGCGCTGGGCCTGATCGACACGTACCAGGCGCTCATCTACTCCAACTTCTCCTTCACCGTGCCGTTCACGGTCTGGATGCTGGTCGGTTACTTCGAGAGCATCCCGCGCGAGCTGGAGGAGAGCGCCATGATCGACGGCTCCAGCCGGTTCGGTGCCATGCTCCGGATCATCGTGCCCCTGGCGGCACCGGGGATCGCCGCCACCGCCATCTTTGCCTTCGTCTCCTCCTGGAGCGAGCTGCTCTTCGCCACCACGTTCACCAGCAGCACCGAGATGCGGACGCTGTCGGCCGGCCTCTTGTACATGGCCGGCCAGTACGAGGTCCAGTGGGGGCAGCTTTCCGCCGGCGTCATGATCAGCACCGTTCCCGTGGCTATCCTGTTCACCTTCCTCCAGAAACACCTCATCAAGGGCCTGACCGCCGGGGCGATGAAGGGCTAACGCGGACAGGGC